>Ga0247807_10002461_pt1 | contig 10169 bp, 7 predicted proteins | sample UWRJL074202C1_FD_179931 | JGI IMG/M metagenome (GOLD analysis project Ga0247807, IMG submission 179931) | Plant litter microbial communities from Arlington Agricultural Research Station in Wisconsin, United States - UWRJ-L074-202C-1 | ecosystem: Environmental > Terrestrial > Plant litter >...
ACCAGGTCCCCTTACGCCATTCATGGAGAAAGAACTGCTCAAGGATACGGATCTGAGTATGGACGGTAGCCGACTGGAGAAAGTAGTTGGGTTCACTTACCAAAACCCTAAGATCACCAAAGAGCTTGTGAAGGAGATGATCGACAGTTATGTACGGATTGGATGGTGGCCAGAAGATAAAAAAGCCTGAGGAAAGAAGAGGCGGAGTTTTTTTTTTTCTTTTGCTGTTACTCGACACCAGAGCAATTGGAGAACTTGGACTTGTTTATATGAGAGCACAGATGGGAGACGGCCACACACAAGAGCAACAAATAGCATTAACATCAATGACTTAACGATGACGAGACGAGCAACGGACAGAACAAAAATATTGATACCAGCCGACTAAACGCAGAGCTTACAACGCAACTTCCTTTTGTACTTGGCTTCCTTAACTGTACTTCTTCCGATGGTGGACTGTGCACTTACGATAACATGTGTGCTGTGTGTATGAATAGTAGCGTTAGGTTTATCATGGGTGTTATTTGGGTACATAATTAACATAATATTTTTTTGGTTTAGTTGAGGAGAAATGAGAAATTGTATTCATATACTGTTTTTATTGTGGTAAGACGGCAGAAAGTGATGTGTTTGGCATGTAGCGTGCCGCAAATTTCCCAACAGCCATCTCCTCCTAATGAGTTCTTGTATTTTCTAAAGCTCTCATTGGCTCAAGAAGCTCTGTAATGCATAGCCAACCACATCTTCTTCCAGATTTGCAAGCTCAATTGTTCTTACTAAGACTATAGATCCGGCTGATATGTAGGACGCAGGTATTCCTTCTAGACTATTATGCAATTTAGGTTGACAAAAGCTCTAAGCTCTCAGCTCTCACTTCCGCCTTGGCTAATTGTGACAGATGTATCACATCAACTGCCGTCATAAATTGCTATACTAGCATCTTCTAGATTATAGTGTTCTTTATAGCCATAAACTTGCTATTTGCTGATGACCATTTGACATTCATAGAGAAGACAGCTGTAGACTCTGAATACGAACCGACCTCCGGGTATATCAACAGGACTTTTACACATGTACTGTTTAGTGAGTCACGCACCTATCTAGCTGCGGTCTATGCTAAGCGCAGCAAGTGTTGTATGAAGTGAAGTAAAGGTTTACCAAGCAAGGCTTATAGTTTGCAGCCTTGCATTATAAAGGGTGAGCACAAACAGCATAAGCGCATAGTAACAAGTAGGTGGACGTAAATACTCATAATTCATTGTCTTGCTTCCATCCTGACTACCGCTTCATCGAGTTGATCATCTCCTGATGCGTCGCCTTATCCTTGTTTGCCTCTGTTAATGTTCCAATACTCCTTAGATCTCCAACCACATCCTTCGCTTTGCCAAAGTACACCTCCTGCAACAAGTTGCGCATCTTGAGCTCCATATCTTCTACCAGCTTGCCGATATTCGCAATGTGTGATGTGTCATCGTCAACCGCCATATCGCTCTCGATCTGTCTCGTCATGTTTCCGCTAAGATCCATCTCGCCCAGGGCATCGCTGTCCGTGGAAAGATGCAGGATTACTGTGCTGGTGAGTTTGTAATGTGCAGTGCGCGCTCGGTCTACGGATTCGAATACGTGGATCGAGTCCCAAGTTCCTTCACTCTTGCCTGCTGGCGTAGCCACTTCTTTTTGTCAGCTTGTTGTGCATGCAGCATAGAACGTGGGCATCAAACCTTTCTTCAGGAGCACCACTCCCGCGAAGCCATCATCCAGATTCCAGAAATATACGCTCGAGACACCTCCCTCATAGTAAAGCTCCCTATACACATCAAATGCTTCATTGGCTCTGATTTCCATCTTCCTCACCCGCTCACTGGGCACCGCTCCCTCACCAGCTCCATCATTGTTCCCCTGTTCGTCTACCCCTCCAGCACCACTTCCTCCGGAAGGTGTCTCGAATTCACCTGACCATGGTGAGCGGTAGGAGTCTCCATCTCTGTTGTAGTCACAGAGAAGGTAGTCACGACCGGTCTTCCTACAGCGAGCGATGGTTAAAGGCTGATCAACAGACGAAAGAAGGTCTTCTGTTAAGAACGGGACAAGTGAGATCAGAGAGTCCAGGTGTGTTTTCGTCTCTTTGGGATCGAGCCTTCGTAGGAGGTCAAGAGCACTGTCAAATTGATCAACTTCTGACATTTTGTTAATTTTGAAAGGTTTAATTAAGAAACCTAGGGTTTGCTGCTGGAGGGGCTATTTCCTACTCTACATGCGATACATGTCGTCCCGCCTGCCAAGAATCTGCCAAGGATAGATATAAAAGCACCGCTCAAAAAGACTTTGGACGAGTTTCACAAACGGATCAAACAACTCACAGCAATATACCCGGAAAAAAAGGTGTTGAAAGTAATTATCAGTGTACTAAAAAGCGACGTATGTAGCGATTAATATAATAGTAATACTCAAGTACAGCAACTTGAATGCTTTAGTTGTCCAAAGCATAAGTAAAGCCATGCGCCAAAAGCCATCTCCCAATGCTAATGATCCCAAACACCTCCATGCAACGAACTCCTTACTACCAATAGTACAAAAATGCCTAATACAGAGTACCTTTACTCAAACTTCCATATCAGACCCAGAGTCATCCTCGGCATAGCCACTTATACGTTTTGCTCTTCTGTCTCTCCTTGACGGCGAGCCAGAAAACTCATCAGGTCCGGGGACACTTGGATTTTCCTTTTCGTAGCTTGCTCGAACAGAAAGAGCATCCTGGTCCCAAACAGCTGATTTCTCGTTATATTCTGCCAAAGCAGCGGCATATGCTTGCTTCTGAGCATTTGCCATCTCCGTATAGGGCTTCTTCTCATCCTCAGAAGCTTCTGACCACATTTTCGTGACCATCTTTTTAACTTCGTTTGGGATTGGCTTTCCTTTACCTGGTCTTCTTCCTTGATCACACTTCCTCTTAGCCTCCTCCCATTTCTCCTTACTGTATATGCGGTACGGATTGGCGTAGTTGTTTAGTGGTTTATATGGTCGATCTCCTAATTTTGCGTATATGTGATTCCAGACCGCAAATTCATACGCCTCGTGACGTTCTTGTTTAGGATCTTTTGAGTTTTGCAGATTATCTGACTTTCTCTTGGACTCCTTGGGTTGAACTAGCGGTTCTGGAATCACAATCGGGCCGATCATAGCCTCTAACACTTCAGACGCTGCTCTCAGACCAGAAATATATGCGCCGTGGACGGTTGCGGGATGTGTGCCGCAAGTATGCTCACCGGCAAAGAAAAGATTACCGATTGGCTTTGCCATTTCCTCGTAGTCATCAGGTTTAAACATGGCTCCAGTATATGAGTAGCTGCCATATGCAAACTGATCATGGCCCCATCTAGTGACAAGGCTCTCTGTAGGACGAGGTATATCTGGACCGAATACACTCTTCAAGACTTTCATTGCCTCCTCGATTAACTCCTGGTCAGTGGTCTCTTCGGTATAGAAAGCAGCGTCTCCAGCCATCAAGGCTAACAGTGTGGGTACACCAGAAGTTTTTGTGCAGTTGAACCACTGGAAGAAACGACCTCGGTGTTGGAAGTACTCAGCTTGATCGATACTGAATCGATTTACTGGATCCCGAAGCGTGCCAAATATATCTCTACTCTGATCCCAGAATGGTTCTTTGTAGACTAAAACAACCTTATTCAAAACACCAAAGCCTATGCGCTGGATAGCACCAAGCTTGAAATCTGGCAACGGTGGTTCAAACTGGATAGTCTGTCGTTTTAAAACACCTAGAGGAACAGATGATACAACGTAATCGGCTTCAATTATCTCACCATTTTCACACTCAATTCGTGACTGCCCATTAGTCTGCTCAGGGCTGTAGGTGACGCGTCTCACATTACTTCTTCTTTTTACGTTTAGTGGCTGGGGGCAATTGAAGAGACCTCGTGGAACTTGCTGATACCCGCCAGTGACCATTGTATGTTTTCCTTCCCACTCGTTGCCTGCATCCAAATCCCAACCACCCAAACTCAGTTTATTGCAAGTAGTTGCATTGCTATATTCTAGATTTGCAATATGCCAATTGATGAGGCGCAGATCGAGTGGGGCAAAGTCAACAATCCGTGCAAACTGACGGATTGCTTCATCAAGTACGGATCCTAGGGTGGCGTATTGTGACCTCACCGCAGACTCTAGATCTAGATCTTGCTCAATACCAATGCCGTCCCGAAGCCTCCAACCGATTTCTTGTGCTCTGTATGCTGCAGTATGGACAGCTGGGATTCCAGGTTCAAGGTGTGCCCTGCCAGTCAGTCTATCCGAAGATACAGGAACCATCTGTATCTGTGCAAGAACGGGAATAGTGGTAGAAATAGGTGCAACAGCTAGACCTTCCTCGACCTCGAGGATTGTTTTAAGACCCTCCCCGCTAGTTTCTCGACCTGCATCTAGAAGATCTTTGTCACCCTCAGCAGTCTGAGTGGTTGGAACATTGAATTTGTATTCGCTAACACGATCGAGAATATAGTTAAACAATTGCTCGGCATGCTGATCTCGTTCAGCATCTACAGCCTTTCCTGTAGCATCGTAGATTGTCGTATCTGGTTTCAAAGCGTGATATGGAAGGGCCAGTTGACCTCTGACGATGATGTTCAAAGGATTACCTCGGTCAAATCCGGTGATGATCATGCCGCCCATTTCTGCGGTATATCGACTGCCGGGTGCAAGCGGTGTAGAACTTGACTTCGACTTGAAAGCGTGAGAATATACCCTACCACCAATGCGGTCTCTGCCCTCTAAAACAATAACTCGTGGAATATCGTCGCCCCTGTCTAGAAAGAACTTTCCATACTGGGAAAATAAGCCTTCTAGCTGTCTTGCACAGCCTAAGCCGGACATGCCTGCTCCAATAACCACAACCGTTTTCCGTTTACGCTTGATAGATCTACCCTTCTGGGGCCTTCTATATATGTTCAAATTCTCCAGGCAGCCGTAATTAATATAACCACGTCGCACAAGCCACTCATAGCAGACATTGGCAATGTCAAACCAACGTACATCTTTTGCACATCCAATAGCCTCATCCCGCATAACCCCAATGAGTGGATTTCTGACCCACAATCTCAAGATGCCATTTCTAATGTTGAGATAAGTTGTAACATGCTGATGACTGATATGTTTCCTAAGCATCGAATGTTCCTCAGGGTGAAGACTGTATGGGTTTAGACGCGATGACTCCCCGGCTGATATACATTGCCTCGCATATTCTGAAGGTATAATGTCTGTTGGTATTGAGACTTTAGGACGCACGTTATAAGCTTGTCTTTTCGTGAAATGGGTCTCTTCCTTCACGGCCGTTCCAAAATCAGCTGGAGATGTCGCCTTGCTTGATATAGACGATAGAGCAGATGAGCCATCATCATGATCCGTGGTTATTGAAGAAGCCAGCGAATCGCGAGCACTCTCAGGCCGAAGGTGCAGAGTTCCATTAGAAATAAGCCTATTGTTGGGGTCTCCTTCAGCTCTACAAATGGAATGTTAATTAAATCTTGTTATGCTTTTAAAACATTTATCACAATCACAACAATCAAATGAGCCAGCGATAGAGAAATACATACTGGATGTGAGCACGGAACATTGGTTTATTTGATGAAAAGGTCCGAGATTCTGCATCAGACGTAATATTCCGCTGAAAATTATCGTGCGATGTATCAACAACGATTGTGTGTAGTGGGTGTTCACTCGTGTTGAAGGATTCTTCAAGTGTAGATACGGCTATTGCACTATCAGTGGCAGCAACACCTGTAGTAGATGAATCTCTGTCAAGCCCCGTTGTATCGAAGAGTGAGAGCTGAGAGTCTAGCTCTTGTAGACCCATTAACGTATCATGACTTATGTCATGCATAGGTGTATCCATCGTTGTTGCCATTTTTTCGGTAAGGTAAGAGTTATGTGACGACCCTTGATTTATCCCCATCAAATTCCAACCACTAACGCCCTATGTTCCATCGGAAGGTCTTTCTCATCAAGTGATCGAGTCCGATTAGCCTGCTTAATTCAGTTAGTGAGGTAACAATTATGCAGCTTTAGATATATGTACCGGCACGTGGAGTTCAATCTGTCGCACTCAAAATCGACAACTATGCCAGTTCTTGTGTATTCACGGACTCGGAGCTTGGTTTCATACCAGAAATGGTTACTTTCAAATCAAGGGAAGAACTTTGTAGTATAGGCTTGCTGTGTCGTACGATTCTGTGGCATTGAGCACTCATGGGGTGGAATGATGGGGATGGCTGAGATTCAAGCGGAGATTCTCATACACGTGATCCAATAAACCTTGTTGATGTGAGCTTCTTTTGACGACCTTCATCGGCATGCTCATTGCAGCAATACGGGGTAAGCCAGATAAGGATAATGTACTGACAGGGTCCAAACACTTGGACAAGTACAGTTTTTGAAATGATATAAAAACTAGTAAAGGATTCCCGAAAGACAATTAAATATTCTACAAAATGTTAAAATGCTATATCCTTTTCTACCTTCGCTTCTACGATACTAAAGCTTGCCGCCGAACGAACAAGAGTTTCAGTCATTAATGTATTATTAGTAAATCTAAGACTGAGTATCTGTGGGATACCCTTCGCTCGACCATGGCTTGCCAGGAGTCAACTCTTTATCTTACACTACCGGGGGTGTTCTTTCCAAACGACCGTTTCTCGATTACCGCATCCATGATCTTATTTCCACTTATGATCGAAGTTGTGCATATGATAATTTGTTTTCGAGCTGTTCCTTTCGTTAGCAATTGTGACTTGGGGGGGATTTAAAGTTGCCAATCACCTTCTTCCTTCTTAGCAATGAATCTCAAGGCTGCAATCTCCGTGAATGTGATACCTCCTAAGAAGACGACGAAGACAGTCTTCTTCTCACCACTTCCAGATAGCAGAGCCTTTGCCTTGACAGCTTTATCTTCTCCTTTCTGTATCTCGTCAAAAGTCTGCCCGCGCACATGTTTGACTGCATCATCAAATCCCCTCCATCCAGTGGATGCTCCTCCACTTGGTACGGTGTTGTTGGTATTTCCTCCTCGTATAATGGACGTCACGTATTGTTTCTGCAATATACACTGAACAAGCCGAACTGACAGTGGTGCATAACCACTATACACATATGCAATGTCATTTGGGTCATGCTCATTTACTTCATCGACGATAAGGCGAAGCGCTTTGCGGAGATAGGTATAATTGGTTTTTGTGCCAGTATGGGTTGTAGCACCAGCCATTGGAATCATCACTGCCATCGGAGATGTTCTGGAGAGGAGAAGTTGCAGTTTTTCCAAGGCATTGAGGGTCAATAAGTGCTGGTATCCATATGCCTGCAAAATCATTTTCTTGAATGTCTCCAATTCTCGGGGCTTAATGCCACCAGAGATACACGATTCGAGACACAAAAGTCTAAGAACCTCTGTTAATGGGGCATCCCTAGCAATTAATTCTTCAATTGCATCGTGTTGTGTCGAAGGATCGGCACCTGCAGCAAGATTCTGCTGTATTTCTAATATATGACTAAATTGCTCTGTCCGAGTGTGCTTCATTATCTCTTCAGCTAGACCGGTGTGTACCTTCAGACTCTGCTGCTCTGCCTGATATGCCGGAAGTTTGCTCACAAAATCACGTAGTTCTGAGGTGGTTTTTGTGGTATGCCTGCTATCATAATCAGTTTGGAGACGTCTGGCTACTTTATTGAGTAAGCTTCCAACGATTGCGAAATTGGTGTCCCGAAGTTGATCATAAAGTTTATCTGACGAGTCAAGCAATATTTTCCTCTTCTTGCTAGGTACAGATGCTGGACCAGCAGGTTTACCTGAAGTTTGCGGAGCTTGAGAGGTAACGCCTATAATTGATGTGTCAACATCTGCCTGGTTGTTCTTTATCCCCACAACTTCGTCGATCAAGCCTTCGTATGTTAATTGAGTGAGAAGCGGAGTGGCGTAGTCTATTTCTCGATCAATAATGATCAAACTTTCTGTAGTTGTACTATGTGTAAGGCCTCCTTTGGTACTCTCGGTAGTGTCTTCGCCAGCATTAAGTTCCTGCTGCATACGTGACAGGAGATCAGCAAGCTTCTTCGCATTATCACCCTTTCCAGTGATTCGAGGGAATAGGCCATGCTTTTGCTGTATAAGCATTAGAGCTCGCGCCATCAAATATGTCGGCGTGGTATCATTGCGTAGGTAAAGGTCGGCAAAAGACTCATCTAATTCGAGGGAAAGGAGGTCTTTTTCAAGCGGGAGAAAGTAGAGCGGAAATTCTGCAATGGTTGTGTCGCCTAGAACACCGGATTCTTCAAGTATCTTTTCAGCCACAAGGGTTCGTCGGGGGACCCAGAAAATGGAAAACTCATGACCTATCTGGCTCTGACGCTGTATTCGCTTGATGTGATCTACAGAATGTCAGCACGTAATGGCAGCATCGCTTACAATAACACAATATGAAGAGACGCTATTAAGTCGCGCTGTTATTCCTATTGGGCTCAAAAATGACCGCCTAGAAGTGGGTAATCGTCTAGCCATGTCTGCAATTCGCCCGTTGAAGATTCGACAGTGGAAGGGACAACAATTGAAGAGATCAGTAAGCATACCAGCTATAGACTGTGCCTGCTTTGCGCTCTCGCCACGAGCTATGAAAACCACATTCCGCTGGCTGACATCTGCGTTGTCGTTCTCTAAGAAAAATACCTTGTCGGCACCATAATCCTGTAAAGTAGAGAAGTTGACGAATATGCCAAGTGGTCCAGCCAGACTCTCTTCAAGGACAATATTTTTCTTTCCACGAACCTGTGAACCAGTGAGTCCTACGAGGTAAAGCAGCGATTGGGATCACTCACCCCCTCCAATAGATACAGGAGGTCTTTCCTCGCCTTGTCCTTTATTTTCTCCACGTCAAAGCCAGCATAAGGAGCCATGAGGGGCTCTACATGTAGGCTGGCGTTGGTTCGAATAGGTGGAGATTTTCGATAGGGTTGAGGCTTATCTATTCTTCATAGTTCTGTGTGAAGTGAGGTCGGATTTGTATGCTGAGACAACCAGAGCCTTGAAATGACGATGTATGGTTGACCGAAGCGAGAGTGTGGGTCGGTCACGCATTTTCTCAGCCTTGCCCAAATCACCGTGGAATTAATCAATGAGTCAATGCCCATAACTTTCTTTCAAGTATAGAGCTCGCACCTTCCAACAAGACGTCAGATTATATGAAGTTCACACAACGGCAATTGGCAAGATCTGCGACTTCACTATTCTCAAAACAAACCAATAAACCAGGCCGATCACAAGTCTGGCGCATTCCAGGAGTTCGAAATATTTCTAGCGCCGCTGTTCAACAGCGAGGACTCGACGAGGACCCAATAGTAGATATGGCAAAAGGCCCAAAGTTTGACCTGAAGGTCCCCAAAGGAACCAAAGATTGTAGGCGACTCTCCCCTTTATTCTGGGATTTCCGGTTTCCAGAGTATCATACATGGCGCACGTGAATCTGAGGTTGATAGCTGGCCATCATTGGGGTGCTATGCCATGAAAAATGTATAAACTAACACAGAATCAGGGCAGGAAACGGATATGGTCATTCGGGATAAGATATTTTCTACCATTACGGAAGTCTTTAAGCGTCATGGCGCAGTCACAATTGATACTCCAGTTTTTGAGTTAAAGGAAATTCTAGCTGGGAAATACGGGGAAGACAGTAAACTCATCTATGACCTGGCAGATCAAGGAGGGGAAATATGCTCTCTTCGATATGACCTAACAGTCCCATTCGCAAGATGGCTGGCTATGAATCAGAAAATACAAAATATCAAGCGGTACCACATTGCAAAGGTGTATAGACGGGATCAGCCAGCCATGACAAAAGGCCGGATGAGAGAGTTTTACCAGTGTGATTTCGATATTGCAGGCTCATATGATTCAATGATGCCGGATGCTGAAATTGTACGGATTGCGACGGAGGTTTTCGAAGGCCTAGGTTGGAAGGGACGTATTACGATCAAGCTCAACAACAGAAAAATTCTGGATGGACTATTTCAAGTTTGTGGTGTGCCAGAAGAGAAGATTCGCACTATTTCTTCTGCGGTTGACAAGCTTGATAAGCTTTCGTGGCTTGAGGTGCGGAAAGAAATGACAGAAGACA
>Ga0247807_10002463_pt1 | contig 10167 bp, 6 predicted proteins | sample UWRJL074202C1_FD_179931 | JGI IMG/M metagenome (GOLD analysis project Ga0247807, IMG submission 179931) | Plant litter microbial communities from Arlington Agricultural Research Station in Wisconsin, United States - UWRJ-L074-202C-1 | ecosystem: Environmental > Terrestrial > Plant litter >...
TCGACCGGATCAGGAGATCAAATTTCGCTTTTAAGAAGTGAAGATGAGGTTTTGCAGCGTTATCGTTTTGCAAATACCAATGACGGTAATGGCAATGGAATGGACGCAGCACTGAATTTTCAGAAAGGTTTCAGGGCAGATAAAAACAGGCTGCTAACTTTATCTTACCGGTATTTTCGGTTTGGGAACAATCAAAATACAAACCTGACCATCTCGGATCGGATTGCATATGATCAGCCGGATTACCGCCAGCTAAACGACCAGCATTTTGCAGAGCAAACCATTCAGGTAGATTACGTATATCCTGTAAAGAAATTGAATATTGAAGCCGGCTTAAAAGCCATCATGCGCGACAATAACAGCGATTTTCAATATCGTTCCTATGATTCTGAAAAGGGCCGGTTTGAGCTTCTGCCCGGACTAAGCAATAAATTTGCAAATAATCAGAATGTATATGGCGCATACAATACGTACCAGTACAGTCTGAAAAGCTGGGGTGTTAAAGCAGGAGTGAGAGTCGAGCAGACGGTTATGCGGGCCGATTTTATATCAACGGAATCGACAGTCAGACAAAATTATTTCAACGTAATTCCCTCCGTTTCCTTAAATCGAAAACTTAAAGACAATGCGGGTGTCAATTTTGGATATACGCAACGGATTCAGCGTCCGGGTATTTATCAGCTGAATCCGTTTGTTGACAAATCCAATCCAAGTTTTGAGCGGACCGGAAATCCGAATCTCCGCCGTGCGCTGGTCAATGATTTTCAGTTGGGATATAACAAGTCAAAAAAAGGATCTGTGAGTCTGAGCATTGGCGCAACCATTTTTAAAGACCTAATTTTCCCGGTTTCCGTCTTTAACCCGGTTACCAACATTACCTACATTACGTTTGGCAATACGGGCAGTGCGAGGTTGTTAATGGCGAATTTGAATATCAATTATCCAATCACGAAAAAATGGAATTTTAACCTGAATTCCCGGGCTGCCCATGGAAAAGTAAGCGGTACCGTTAACGGAGTGATGATTACCAACAGTGGATTGATGTACCAGATCAACGCTTCGACTGGTTATCGGTTTGAGAAAGAATGGCGTATCAATGCAAGTCTGAATGCAAACGGCCCGGGCGTGAATTTACAGGGAACCTCGAATACAGCAGTTTACAGTTCATTTAGTGTAAATAAAGATCTGATAAAAGATAAACTGTCATTTTCTGCCTCGGCAAATAATCCTTTTCAAAAATTCAGGAAAGATCACAGAGAAACTTTTGGTCCTGATTTTGACCAGAGTAATGACAGGTACGACTATTTCCGGTCATTTAATTTTAGCCTGAATTACAAATTTGGTAAATTAAAAGATGCAATTAAGAAGAACAAGCGGGGGATCAGAAATGACGATGTGCAGAGCGGGAGCTAGGATATTGTGACTGGAATATAGACTCGTGTATGCCGAAATACCAATATATTTATGGCATGAGTAAGCAACACACCACTATACATGACAATTTTATTAGATCTATCTTGGCTGATAAAGTTGTTGCAGCAAGTTATTTTGAAAACTATCTGCCATCATTCGTTTCTGAGAAACTGGACTTCTCGACCTTAACGCAAATTCCGGACACTTATCTGTCTGAGCGGTTGCGCAAAAGTATGTCTGACATTGTTTACACCTGCCAAAGAAAGGAAGGCGGGGAAGAAGTGAAAGTATGTCTGCTAATCGAACATAAGAGTTATGTAGACAAATACACTCCGGTTCAAATCGGTGGATACATTTTTTCGGGTTTGCAAAAGCAACTGGACAACAAGGAAAAATTATCCATTATTATTCCCGTACTTTTATTTCATGGGAACGGACGCTGGGAATATCAGACTCTTTTAGATCTTTATGACCATGTAGACGCAGAATGGAATGCATTTATACCGAATTTCAGTTACATTTATAATAACTTAGGTGACATACCGGATGAAGCTGTTGAAGCGTTAAACAATAAATTTCTTGCTGCATCTTTGTTAGCCTTAAAACATACTTTCCAAACGGACTGGCTGGGGTTTAATATTCTTCGGATGTTGGTTTTGGCAGAAGAGGCTCCAAAGAACTTACAAAAAAGTTTCGCTGTTTACCTGTTTGAAAGAAGCATGTTAAGCGGAGATTTAATAGAAAAATTGTTAGAATCGTTGCCGTCAGTATTAAAAGAAACAATTATGAGCACCGCAGATACATTCGTTGAAAAGGGAAAAAAAATTGGAATAGAAGAAGGGATTAAAGAAGGCTTAGAAAAAGGAATAGAAAAAGGCAAAGCCGATATCATTAAAAGCCTTTTACTAAATACTGATTTTACCATCTCAAAGATAGCTGCGTTAACCAGCGTATCGGAAGATTTTGTTCTCAACATACAAACAGAAATTAAGAACTCAAAATAGTGGTTTTCGACCTGCGAGCACCATAATTTAATAGCGCTTCGTGTCCAACTCTGAATAAAGCGGTCCGCTATTGGACAGATTTATTCAGAGTTTTCTTTTTAACTTATTTATAATCAGCTAACTAAATTAGGATGTGGTTCATTGCAAGCGATTGGTTTCATTTCATCATCAAAACGCGTATGGCTCGGGTAAAGTCGTTGAGAAGTTTGTATTGAAAAGAATTTGGGTAAAAATATCATCTTTTATAGTGTAATCATCGTACGTTTGTCTCTCGTTTGATGAATATTTTCTACCCTAACCATCCATGAATTTATTCAGGATCTCTATTTTAATTTTTATTGGTGTAATAAATTTTGACCGCTGCATTGGGCAATCGAAAGTTTCAGATCTTCTGCCGCATGCAAGCATAGAGGCAGGCGCATTTGTTTCCCCAGAATCTGATACGCCGTTTTGGCTTCGCACCAACCAGTACGGGATAATTCCCGGAAAGTCGCCTGCCGGAATGATCCAGGCAAATGTATTTCGTGACTATAGAAAACAGGATAGCATCACCAAAATAAGCCGAAATTTCGATTGGGGATTTGTAGTAAATCCTGTGTTAACTTACGACAAAGAAAACAAAAGCAGTCTTTTGCTGCCCGAAGCGCATTTTAAAGTCAGATTTAAAGCCATTGAATTTTATGCAGGAAGGCGGCGCGAAGTGATGGGATTGGGTGACTCTACTTTGTCATCGGGATTTTACGCAGGGTCCGGAAATGCTTTGCCAATTCCAAAAGTTCAGTTGGCTACGGTTGGTTATGTGCCGATTGCATTCAGGAAGTTCCTGGCTATCAATGCCAGTTTCGGGCATGGCTGGATCAATTCGCCTCCGCATATTTACGCTGCTAATTTGCATCAGAAACATGTCTATTTCCGCCTGGGAAAGCCCGCTTCTGCGACCAAGTTTTATTTTGGGCTCAATCACCAGGCGATCTGGTCTGGACATTCGGATTATCTGAAATTACGTCCGGATCTTGCTGAGAACGGCCAGCTGCCTGATTCCTGGAAGCTTTATAAATACATTGTTTTGGGTTATACGCCAAAAAACTGGTATGAAATTGCCGGATATTCTGCTTTTGACAGCTACCGTGTTGGAAATCATGTGGGTAGCTATGACTTTGGGATGGAGACGAAAATACAGGGAAGCAAGTTGCTCGTGTATTATCAGCATGCTTACGAAGACGTATCAAGCTTATTGTTTAAAAACTTTCCCGACGGATTATGGGGAGCAAACTGGGTTCCAAAGGTAGGTACGGGTAAATTTGGTCATTTTACGCTCACCCGCCTGACCCTGGAATTTTTAACAACCAAAGACCAGTCAGGTTCTGAATTTTACATTACCGGCAGCAAATATCAGGGAGCGGATAATTACTTTAACCATACGCAATACGAGGAGGGTTATTCTTACCGTGGTGCAACAATCGGCACGCCCTTTATCGCGCCTGGAAAAGATCTTGATCATTCTAAATTTGTATCTGCCAGGTTTTTTCCAAACAACAGGGTTGATATGTGGTATCTCGGCGCTCAGGCGAAATACAGGAGGTCGCTTCTGCTGACAGTTCGTGCTTCTTACAGCCGCAACTTCGGTATTTTGCAAGACCCTTTTAACCCGCCGCGCGGCCAGTTTTCTTCAATCGCCGCCGCACAGTTTCCTTTTAGAAAATGGCAAAATACATTTGTCAATGTAAAGCTGGCAGTGGATCAGGGAGACGTATATACTAAATCTTATGCCGCTTATTTTAGTATAAAAAAGAATTGGTAAGATTATCATAATGCTTTATTCGAATTAAAACTGCGCTGTTCAGTGCCGGACGAAACTGTTCAGTTTCGGACAATTTTACGGTAAAATTTATACTTATTTAATTGATTTACAGCATGTTGAGGTAACTGGCATGCATTTGTTGATATGCGTCTGAGCAAGGTAAAGGTTTGTTGTAAAAACGCTTTTCTTTAAATCAAAATAACTCAGCCGGATTCTGTATGTTTAAAAATTACTTCAAAATCGCGTTTCGCAATATCTGGAAAAACAAGGTTTTTTCAGCCATCAATATTGTCGGACTTGCCATTGGTATGGCTTCCTGTATTGTGATTATGCTTTTCGTGTTTTACGAAAGAAGTTTTGACAAAATACATACAAAAAATATCTACCGACTCGACGAAGTTCAAAAGTATGAAGGGATGGTTGCGCCTCAAAAGGTTGCGTTATCGATGTTCCCAATGGGGCCTGCGTTAAAAAATGATTATCCTGAAATCCGCAATTTTACCCGAATAAGCGCCAATCAAAAAGTACAGGTTGCTTACCAGGAAAAGAAAGTTGAATTGCCCGGAATATTATGGGCGGACGCCAATTTTCTTCAAATGTTTGATTATAAACTGATTGCAGGAGAAAAACAGAATGTGCTCAAAGAGCCGAACAGTGTGGTGCTTTCCCAGAAAAGTGCCAGGGATATTTTTGGCAGCCAGGATCCGCTTGGTAAATCGGTAAAGCGCTATGGCCGTGACACCTTGACTTTTAAAGTTACCGGAATCATGGAAAATATACCTTCCAATTCTCACCTGCAATTTGATGCTTTGTTTTCGTTTAATACCATCATTAAGCCCGATTACATGGATAACTGGGGAGGAAACTGGCTCGTTACCTATCTGGAATTGTCTGAGAATGCAAAAATCGGTGATCTGGAGAAAAAGTTTCCCTCATTCCTGAAAAAACATATGAAGGAAGGCGGCTGGAAATTTTACGAACTTTTCTTACAGCCGCTTGCCGACGTTCATTCCAAATCCGTGGACATCACGCACGATTACATTAATTTTCAAAAATTCGATAGAAGTTACACCTATATTTTTTCTGTTATTGCCATCATTGTGATGGTCATTGCTTCTTCCAACTTCATGAATTTATCCACGGCTCGTTCCATGAGCAGGGCCAAAGAAGTCGGCGTGCGCAAATCGATTGGTGCACAGCGTTTTCAGCTGGCGGGGCAGTTTATGGGCGAATCGGTTTTGCTTACTTTTATTGCTTTATTTCTTGCCATCATTCTGGTTAAAGCAACTTTGCCCTTCGTTAGTGAGTTCAGTCATCGCCAGCTTGACTTTTCAATTTTTACTAAACCTTCTCTGCTCTTTTACAGTTTTGCAGGAGCCGCGTTGATCGGCATATTTTCCGGATTGTATCCTGCTGCTTATTTATCTGCGTTTAAACCGATACAAGTTTTAAAAGGAACATTGAAAAACAGCAAAAGTAATTTTAGAAACGGCCTGGTGATCGCACAGTTCTCGAGTGCCGTTTTTCTGATCATTGCAACCGCGTTTGCTTTGCGACAGTTGCAGTATATGCAGGATAAAGATCCGGGTTTTGACAAGGAACAGGTCATTATCATTCCGATGGATTCTAAGTCGGGCCCAAAATATGAATCGATCAAAAAAGAATTGCTTTCAGGCTCTTACGTGGAAAGCGTTACCGGCTCTCGGCAAAGGCTAGGCAATAATTTTCACCAGACAGGGGTGGAGTTTCGTGGCGATGGCCCGGCCAAAAAAATAGCTTCATCGCAGGTGGTCGTGGATCCGGATTACCTTTCACTTTACAAAATAAAACTGGTCGCCGGCAGGAATTTCACGGATGGCGCTTCCGACAATGCCAAGACCTACATTGTCAATGAAGCGCTGGCAAAAGAATTATTGAAAGATCAGCCCGGGAAAACCATTCAGTCGCTGATTGGGAAGCCGTTTGGTTTTTCCGGAATGGATTCTTTGGGAACAATTGTCGGGGTAGCCAAGGATTTTAATTTCAATTCACTTCACCATAAAATTGAGACGCTGTGTTTGTTCAATCAAAAAGATTGGGGATATAGCGAAATGTCCGTACGTATAAAAGGCAGGGATGCAAAACAAGCGATTGCGGCCATTCAATCTGTTTGGAAAGCGCAGGTGCCCGATCAAACTTTTACATACTCTTTTCTGGATGAACATTTTACAGAATTGTATCAGGCCGACAGCCAGGTAAGTGAAATTGTCGGCATACTCGCCGGGCTGGCCATTTTTATTTCCTGTCTCGGGTTGTTTGGACTGGCGTCTTACTCCGCCGAAAGAAGGATCAAAGAAATTGGCGTACGCAAAGTAATGGGTGCTTCTGTGAGCGGAATTGTGGCATTGCTTTCTGTGGATTTCCTGAAACTGGTCGTTATTTCTATTCTGATCGCTTCGCCAATTGCCTGGTGGGCAGTGAGTTCGTGGTTACAGGATTTTGCGTTTCGAATTGATGTCGAATGGTGGATTTTTATTTCCGCAGGTTTGTTAGCTATCGTTATCGCACAGCTGACAGTTAGTTTTCAGAGTATTAAAGCAGCTTTAACAAATCCTATAAAATCACTTAGAGCAGAGTGACGGGCAAAGGGGCAAGGGCATGGGAAAATACCGCAAACCCCAAGCCCTTATCCCTTCACCCTTAACCCTTTCCCCAAAACCTCAAACACATGAGTCACATTGCTATCCCGATTCCAAACTTGCCAGGCAAGCAGGATATCGAAGTACAGGTAATTATCAATGGTCTTAAACAACAGCTGCATTACCGTGTCGAGCTTTTTTACTGGGAGAATTGTACCAATCCGGTCGGTCACCGAGCCGATTGCATCAGTGAAATGCTTGCCCATCACGATCCCGAATGGACCGTATATTACATCGGCGCGCCAACAGATGAGTTTGTTCCAATCACATTTGTAAAAAAAGAAAGCAGAACTTTACTTAAACACGCCATGGCATGATTTGACCTTTGCTTTTGTTTTGAATTCTTTTTCAATCTATTTATGCATCATAGTTGCATAAATAGATTGTTCGTATCTATATTTGCATCAATGTTGCATTTAACTAAATAGGTATGAAAAAGAATTTATTAAAAGCTTTGTTGGTATTAGCGGTCAGTGTTGGGTTTGTGTCCTGTGATAAGGATAAAGAAGTTGATCCGGTGGAAGAGATAGGGGAATTTAAGTTTATCCGGATTTTGGTAAATGATGAAGTGTCAAAGCAGGTTTCTCTGGTGGATCCTGTCAGACTAACAGTGGAATCTTTTGAGGCGCAATTTGCAAAATCGGCATTGTACGGTACTCAGGCCGGTCGTTTCGGCGCATTGGTCACTACTGCGAGCAATTACGTAGAGCTTTTTGACTCTGGTTTTGAAGGACATGGAGATCATGTGGATGTGAAGGGAACACCGAAATTCGGAGCACTGACGGGTACCAGCAATAAGCCAACGCACTTTAAGAGCAAAGGCGACGAAATTATCACTTTCAATGATGGTGATGGTACTTTGAGTATTGCAAAAGAAGCGGATTTTCATGTTTCCGGGTCAAAGATGACCACCATCGCGACCGGCAATGTGGCGCACCATGGTGCCATGACCAAGTTTGATAACGGCACTTATGCCATTACAGAAAAAAATCTTTCCATTGCGGGATCCTTACCAGAAAGAGTAAGAATTATTGATGGAACAGGAAAAACGCTATTTGCTTCCACCGTCGAAACCAAGGGAATTCATGGGAATGCGAGTGATGGCAAAATAGCCATTTTCGGATCTTCAAGCGGGATTCTGGTGGTGGAGCCGACGGGAGCTCAGCGCTTAATTGCGCATCCGGCCAGTTTTGGAACGGCATGGTTCAGTTCTATTCTTGAAGCAAAAGGAGCAGGTAAATTTATTGGTTATGCCGCAGCTGTTGGTGCTTACGTTATCGATGCTGCAACCAGAAAAGTAACGCCGGTCATCGAAAGTGCTGATCTGATTCAGGTTAAAGTGGATTATGCAGGAAATAATCTGATTGCTTTTTTACACAATGGAGAAGTGAAAATATACGATCTGGCGACGAACACTTTGAAAAAAAGCGGTTCAATTGTTTCCGCTGTTGCGAAAGACGAAACGCAAAAACCGCAGTTAGAAGCCACATCACAATATCTTTATGTGACGCAGCCGAAAACAGGCGAATTACTTAAAATTGATATCAAAGATTTTACCAAAGTGAATAAAATCAAGGTTTCTTCAACGCCTTACAGGTTAAGTATCCTGGGGATTGAATCCAATGAAAGTCATTGATAAAGAGTTTTTCCCGGAGCAAAAACTCCGGGAAAAACTAAAACCAGTACTTGCCCGGTTCGGCAGATTTCCACTTGCTTTTGGGTTCAAAATGATTCCAGACAATTTTTGAAATTTCACGGATTAAAGCATAACCATCATTGTCTTTTGACCATTGCTGATCTTGCTGATTTTTGGTCGTTATACAAAAGACATAGTCACCATGAGGCGCGTGCACGATCAATGCCTCCGATTTCGCCTGATTCACGGCGCCGCTTTTTGCAGCCGTTTTGACATAAGGCGGAATCTGAGAAATGGCTTCTCCATCCCAAAACTGCATGCCAAGATACCGGTACATGCGGTCGCTCGCTTCCAGGCTCACGGCATTTCCGTTTCTGATCATCGTAACCAGTTCCGCCATTTCGCGCGGTGTTGTTTGCCCCCAGCCGGAAGTGGCCTGTCCTTGCTTTCTGCCCGGCGTCCGGGAGTTCACGCGTGTATTTGCAAATCCGTTTTTATCCAGCCAATCGTTGATGGCTGCGCCTCCACCCGCCATAGCCTGTAACCACAAGCTACCCGTGTTATCGCTCATGGAGATCATCAGATGGATAACTTTTGGCAACTGAATTTTGGTGCTGTCGCGAAACGAACCCACTATGCCATTGTCATATTTCAGCGAATCGCGGTAAATTAATTCCTGGTCGAATTTGATTTCACCCTTATCGAGCTTGTCGAAAATACCGCACATGATCGGCACTTTAACCATACTGGCAGTCGGGAAAATGCTATCGGCATTTACCGATGCAATGCGATTTGTCTTCAAATTTCGAATGTATACACCCGCGTTTCCATGAAATCCGTCCATTGCCTTTGCGATTTTTTCGGTCAGTTTTTTATCAATGGAAGTATTTCCAACCGCTGATGGCTGCGACATTGCAATGGCAGAAAATAACGTGAGAATAAGTAAGGGAAGAAATTTTTTCATTATGCTGAATTCAGTGTTGAGTTAATTCCAATATAATTATTTGTCTTGTAACAAATCTCTCTCTCTTGTAATTAATTAAAACAACTCCAATCAAAACGCTTTTTGCAAAAACAATTTAAGTTTTTCGTAGTCAATTTTAGAATTGTGCCTGGGATCTCTTGGGATTTTTCTGAAAACGATATGCGAAAAGGTGTCCGGAAATGACTGGATAACTGCTTTTACACGTTCTTTTTGTGCATTTTCTTTCAATTCAACAATTACCGTCAGTTCGTCCTTCCACATCATAATCGTACCCATTTCCACTCCGTTAATACTTTGAAACTGATTTTCATAAATAAAAGGAGATAATCGTTTGTCGCCGGTATCAATGAGTAAGCTGCATCGGCCCGTCAAAAATAAACCGCCATTTTGATCCAAATAACCGCTGTCTCCCGTTCTGTGCCAGCATTGTTCTCCGACAAATATTTTATTCCTTTTGAGCGCTTCCGGATTATTCAGATAATCTCTTAAAACGTGCTTTCCAGCCACAATTATTTCCCCTATCTCGCCCGACCGAACTTCCATTTGCCCAAGTTCTTCGTTTGTAGATGCCGAAATATTCTCATCCGTAATCCTGATTATTTTTAAGGTAACGCATTGATCGGGTTTTCCCACTGTCAGGCCTTGTGAAA
>Ga0247807_10002464_pt1 | contig 10162 bp, 11 predicted proteins | sample UWRJL074202C1_FD_179931 | JGI IMG/M metagenome (GOLD analysis project Ga0247807, IMG submission 179931) | Plant litter microbial communities from Arlington Agricultural Research Station in Wisconsin, United States - UWRJ-L074-202C-1 | ecosystem: Environmental > Terrestrial > Plant litter >...
CATGGTCATCGCTTGTTGTTTCCCGACTGTAATTGATTGGCTCGGTTCTATCCCCGTGGGGGTTATAAAGCTCAATCCAGGGCTAAGCCCGTGATATGTACCTCCATTCAGATGTTATTACCTACGCTTAATGTCAAGCCGCATAAGGATCTCGGATCTGTGGCTTGATCGGTGATTTGACGCGTTCTGATTTCGCCAATATTTTGTTGGATCTGCGAGTGATTAATTAGGTACTTATACTTCCCCAAAGACGACAGTGAGGGTCACTCGCAAGCTCTATCTAAGCTCTCTTCTTATATTTTCGTTGGCCTTAGAATATTTGTCATCATGGTTGTAAGTCAACCACCTCTAGAGAAAAGAACGCCTGTTACATGTATTCGAGAGCTGACCATGTGAATGTCCTCCTAGCAGCTAATTGCACATCAACCATGTAGCACACTAATAGCTCTTTGTACCATCTTGACTAGCTTGTCTGGTGTTTATTCAGCTAGCGTTTCTGCGGGAACTGCAACTCAATTCGCCAAAATCCTTGGTGCAGCGTTGTCTCCAGGAGCCTCGATATATCTACCCCGCTCGCCAAACTTCACCAATACCACCCAGCGCTGGTCAGAGTATCAAGCTCCTACATTCTCTATAGCAGTTGAGGTGGCTACTGCGAATGATGTACAAGAAACGGTGCGAGATATGACTACGCAGGCTACCCTGCCAATTAGCCAAAACTAACAATAACCACTAAGGTCAAATATGCAAACCTTTTTAAGCTTCCATTTCTAGCAACAGGCGGCACTCATGGGTCAATTTCCTCGCTCGGAGCACTGGACTACGGAGTTGATATCTATATGCGAAAACTCAACTCTATCACGCTGGAAAAAGATGGCTGCACTGCCAATATCGGGGGCGGTGTTATCAGCAAGGACCTTACAGATACTCTATGGAGGCAAGGGAAACAGACAGGTAAGTGTCGCCGTTCTTCCGTGGCCGTCCCGAGGGTTAGGGTTTACGCGACTAATCTACTATGAAGTAACCGGAACGTGCGAATGCCTTTCTTTACTGGGGCCTACTCTTGGAGGAGGTCAGGGTTGGCTGGAAGGCAAATATGGGCTTTCCTTGGATCAGATAGTCGAAGCTCAGGTGGTTGTTGCAGATGGCTCATTGCTCACTGCATCTAAGAATTCAAATTCTGATCTGGTACGTATTGTGAGGTCACGTAAAGCAAATTCCGAACCTCCAAATATCAAATGCTCTTAGGAATTTTAGCTAACTTTTATAAGTAACTAATTAGCCCATTCTTAAGCCTCTGGTTTCCCTGCAGCTTGCTAATGGTCTCCTAGGTACTGGGCACTGCGTGGTGCTGGACACAACTTTGGGATAGTAACCTCAGTAAAATACAAAGTCTATGATGTTCCAAAAAGCAACATCTGGACGGTAGGTACCTTCTTCTACACCGAGAACCAGTTCAGGCCCGTTTTTGAGCTGGTTAATAAGTTCACGGCCGACGGTAAACAACCAGCAGGATTGCTCATTTGGTCCAACTTCTTTCAATCTGCAGATATTGATCCCAATAACGTATTTATACATCTGCCTAGTGACTCTCCGTCGCATCAGATTACTAACGAATAGCAGGCAGTAATTCAGATTGAAGTTATCTTCGAGGGGACCATAAAGGAAGCGTCGCGATACACGAGCGAGTTTGCCGCATTGGCACCTGTCGCTTCTACTATTGTTCCGGCTGACTTTACCCAACTTTCTGGACTTACGGAGCAGGGTATCGACCAGTTCCCTTGCCAGAAACTTGGCAACAGGAGTCCACGCTTTACTGTTAACGCAAGAAAGTACAATGTGACTGCCACTAAGGCAGCATTCGATGTCTTTAATACAGCCACGAAAGTTCCCGGAATGGAGAATTCGCTATTTCTAGCTGATGGGTATGCCGCTAAAGGCGTGGTGAACGTGCCTGCAGATAGTACAGCATATCCTGACAGACATAATGTTCTACATTTGTGAGTCCTCGCCCTGGGAAAAAGATCCCGATAGAGGAATTGGAAAAAGGATTTGAGGTTGACTGACATGATGAATGCAGATCGGCAGTTTTCATCTATGCTGATTCTACTCTTGACAAGATTGCTATTACCGCTGGAAAGGAGATCAGGAGGCTGCTTATCGAAGGTCAAAGGTCGACACCATTCAATGCATATGTGAACTATGCCTTTGGTGACGAGAGCGTCGAGGAAATCTACGGACATGAGAAATGGCGCCTGGATAAACTTCGTGCTGTGAAGGCCAAGTACGATCCTAACAATCGCTTTCACTTCTACGCACCTATTGTACAGTAGGGAAAAGATACTTTTGATACAAATGAAAAGGTTGAAGTTGTATACAAGAAAGCTATGTGCTGTGGTACTTTGATCTGTACATAGAAATCCATATTATTGTATAATAAATGTTCATCCGCTCCTTTTATCTCAGTGACCAAATTACAGTTACTGTTATCCGTGGATCGCTCCTCTTTTTCAAACAAATTCTCTCTCCAAATTTAATCCTTTAAATTAGTAATATTGGTAAAGCAGTTCGGATTTTGTCTGAAGTCTAATACAGAAAGCTACTTCACCGTACTACTGCACATAATATAACATCTGTTTGTGATATTCATCAGCTTTCCAAGTCGAAAAATCTTTACTACTAGAACAGAGTAGATGATCAGATGTTGCAAATAGATTCGCGGTGACCCTTATTCTGTGATATTGAAATTAATCTCTATCTTATTTTCTCGACTGCCCCACACGTATGATAGAACGACACAAGGTAGCTCGTAATCGGCGGTCAATCAGCAGGACGATAAGAACTCTGAAGCTTTTTGGTTGTACCTAGCAAACTTGTAACATTGATGATCTCACATATATTCATTCACTAGCGACGAAGAAAAGAGCTTGTCATTGAAAATTGATCAGTAAAAGCTCCACCATGATATCTGGTTTCGTAGAGGCCTGCCTTTAGATACACCAAAGAAGAAATCCAACCGCGATTACTACGACTGCCATTACTACTATTGCAACCACTGATTTAAAATCTTAATATTGCCCCTCTAACACCCTTGTTTCCTAAACCGAACACACAAAGTTGGCAATACTCAGTAAGTTGTTCCACGGAAGGTTACAATTATGTTGATATTTTGGCTTTGGGTGGCGCATCCTTCGCGGCGTACTGTTTAATACCTGGCTCCCCTACAATTGCTTTTCCAGAAACAGTGTAGGTTATAACATTTGCCGCTGCCGCCGCAATGAGTCCGTCAGTTGCCTTTTTATCGGCTTTGCTGAGTCCGGGTGACACCGATGCTCCACAGACAGTCGCCATATCAAGCCTGGTCAAGTCTCCCGGGCCAGGGTTACTCAAGGCGTCCATGGCAAGAGCAAAGGTCACAGGACTGTAAAGCATGCCTGCATGGCTAAAATCTTTACCAGCAGGCTGGTTAGGACAAGCTGCCTGAACCAAGGTATTACTGACCCCGACATTGCGCGCATCAAGGAAGAAACCAGAACCTTTGACGTTGTCGACTTGGGGCTTTACGATCTCGTCGCTAGAGCTGAAGACCGCCGTTGTGGGGACGAAGGCTGAGTCACCTCCATTCGCGTTAAGAGTTTTGACGTAGTTTGAGTCATCCTTTTGCTGACTGAGAGCCTGTGGAACGGGAGCAATAGCCTGGAATGCATCGCCAATTCCGCCAGTAAAATTGATGATAGTGCTACCTTTAAGATCTGGAGACACTGGAATGAAGTCACTGACTACCGCACGAGTAGATGGCCAGTATTTCATAGCCCATTGCATGTTCATAGATCCTTGGGACCAGGTTATAACGCTAACATTTGCGTTATTTGATACCGCAGATATATAATTGATTGAGTATGAATAGAACTCAGCGTTGGACTGGATGTCATTCAGCAAATTGTCGGGGATGTCGAGGGCAACGGGATCAAAGGTCGAACTGTTCATGAGTTGCTTCAAGAAGTTACCGCTGAAGGATGATGTTCCTGTAGCCCCTGTTCCTGGGCCTAAGATAACCGGCATCTTTTTCCCAAATGTAAAGGAGGCGGGCATCTTGATCGCAGCTTTGAGTGTTGCTTCCGTGTTACTGTAAGGCGCATCTCCTTCTGCTTTTTGCGGAAAGATGGAAGCCCCTAGTGCAATTCCAGTAAGATCTCTATAAGCCAGTCTGTGAATCAAAGACCTTGCCGCCAAAGTATTCGCAATTATGTCATGGCTATCTAAAGGGTTCGTGGGAGTTGCTAGAGGCGCTGGAGGTGTTGGAGCTGCTGAAGCAGTAGCAAAAAAGCCAAGCAGTGCGAGGGAACAAACATTGATGAAATACATTTTAGCAGGTCGGCGAAGCTAGTCTTTAAATTTTTGAGGTTGAAAGCTGACAGTTTGGGTGGAGAATTCTTTTCATGCTTTGAAATTCGGAAGGAGAAAAGGGACGAAGATCGCCCCTTTATGACAGTTGTTTAAGGGCGTTTGCTGAAAAGTCCACCAGCGGCATTGTGGTGGACATGAGTAGCTAACTATCACATGGAGAAGTGCTAAGTTACCTGTTCAGCCATAAAACTTTCCATGGTTTATGTCTTTCTGTTGCCGGTTCTTGATCGTTCCCGAATGCGACTGGTCCCCCGATTAGAAGCTTGTTTTTAAATCGAAACAAAATGAAACAGTATTGGAAGGTTTCCCTCTACTGTGTGGTATTTGGTCGAATCTGGGGGTACTATCAACAAGGGTTTAAGTCCTATGTACTACATTATAGGGCAAGAAGCTCACACGGAGCAAACACTGCGCCTTCTTCAAAAGAAGGCGCACCAACAACTTCCAGCAGATTCAAAAATGGCGCGCATAGATGTAACTTGTTATGAACTAAGTTTCTCAGGAGATCCTCGCTGCCGAGCTCATTGTTTAGTACTTCATTTGCTGTTCAAGAAACGTATGTCGTAGCTACATGACTAATATACGCTCTATGTTGAGGCAAATCTTTCGTGACTGCAAAAATCTAAATATATGCCCGTTTGTGATTCCTGATAGTATAGTCCCTAGGCTTTGCAGCGCTTTGTATTTGACAAGCGATAATGGGGGTTGAAGGCCAGCGCTCGGCACTTAGCCACTGTCAGAGCTCGCAAAACATGTTACGGAATCACTAGTCGTAGGTTTGCCGGAACTGTTTCATATGACAACGACCAAACACACCTCGAACAGTCTCTACCATCAGTCTGCTAGTTATCTATGGTCGCATAATTCATCCTCGGTAACACAATTCCTGTCTGTGAGTGGAAGTTCTGTTGCTATTTAGCATGTGGGTGAATTTGAGTGATAAACAACAGCCCCATGCGCAGTAACTTTGCGAATTACAGGGATCTATAACATAGTGAAACATCGAAGCATCAATTGCCGTTGAAACGAATGGTGAGATAATATGCGGGAAGAAACAAGTTATCCTACGAAGCATGCACCTCTGACGAGGCCTAGGCGCTTTGACAGCAGCCCTCGAAGCAGACACCCAAAAATATCGACTTCTGCGATGTTGAGAATTTAACTTTATTCTTAAAATGGTATAAACTACCCGACTGACAAGTAAATTGCGAGTAGAAGAGGTGAATAATATCTATCATCTCAATACTTTGAACCAACACATACCATACGTATAGGGGGACTGTCAGAGGGACGGTCAGGTGATCCTAAGCTGCACCTTACTCTACCTGTTCAAATATGTGGATTCAATAGCATAAGACTATACAGCGTCCGTGTAAGCTAATGTGATCTTTCTGTGAAAGAATAGGGACCTAAATATAGTTATAGCATGGCAGGCATAAATATTTTATCAAAACCATTCCTTGGAGGGGAAGCGTTTTACGAGAAGCAGCTGTTGCAAGTGGGAGAATGAAATCCATGTGCAGATATAGGTGGTTTAGTCGGAAATTTATTTGATTTTTAACCACTCATATAAATTTCAAAGAGAGAAGTGATAATTAAGCACCACTTCTTTTCCATAAGTGCTGTTAATACCTGCTTGGAATTCAAGCTTGGATCAGGCGGAAAGACTAAGCTTTCTCTTCTAAGTGTGATGGTTCACTAGATTGGAAATGCGGTACGCCGGACAATACTCCCCCGCCATCCTTGTAGTCTTAAAATTAATGGATTGAAATCATGAATATGTCAGCATTACTGATACAAACACGAAAGATCCGCTGGAGCAATTCTTCACCTTCATCCGGAATAATTATTGGGCCGTACGATCGGAGGAGACAACATGGAAGCCAATGGTTTTTGGGGAGTTATATCTGAAGGGTTAGGGTTGTGAAGTGGTGGCGTCGTGGAGTCGGGACGGCGTAATAAACATTTTTGTGGCTTGGTGGCTTGAGGGAGAATCCAATAGTTGATACATCTTATTAGCGCCACTTTGGCATTTAGTCCGTATATATATTGTCGTCGATGGTGGAAAAACCCATAGTTAAATATAAACTATCTTTTCTATCTTAGTGGCAATCGGATAATCTAGACCCTGCGACAAAGAAGCCATTGAACCAACACAGGATGCCATCGCGAAAGCTCCTTATCACGGGCGCAACCGGTCTGCAAGGAGGGGCCGTAATCGACGCACTGCTTGCAATATCATGGCCTGGCGAGATCTTTGCCCTGACACGCAACGCCAAGTCTCCTAAAGCCAAAGCCCTTGCGCTGAAACGCAATGTGACTGTAGTTCAGGGCAACCCATCTTCCCCTGCCGCAATTTTCTCAACCAATAAGTCGATCGATGGCGTTTTCCTACTTACTGCCTTCTCTTATGGCATTGGCAAAGAGGATAGGGAGGATGTACAAGGAGTGCCAATGATTACCGAAGCCGTCAAGGCTGGAGTGAAGCATCTTATTTTCGCCTCAGTAGACCGTGGGGCGACGGACTGACTGACTCAAACCCCACGAACGTTCCGCATTTCTCGAGCAAGCATCGAATTGAGATATTTTTAAAAGATCAAGCCGCTGGAACACAGATGGGGTGGACATTTTTGCGGCCTGTAGTCTATATGGACAATCTGACTCCGGACTTCACCGGAAAGTTATTCGCAAGTATGTGGCGCGGACTTGGAGACAAGCCTTTACAATTAGTGTCGACTCACGATATAGGCGTCTTCGCTGGCCTAGTATTCAGTGATCCAGATTTATATGAAGGTAGAGCAGTTTCGCTGGCGGGGGATGAGTCAACTTTTGCTCAAGCAAAGTATTTAAAGAGACTTTTGGATATGATATTCCAGTAACTTTCGGCACTGTTGGAAGTGGAATGAAAAGTATGTTCAAGGAGATGGGTTCGATGTTTGCCTGGTTTGAAGAAGAAGGGTTTGGAACTAATATTTTGGCATTGAGAAACAGAATGCCAGAGCTCCAGGATTTTCGTAGTTGGCTTCAAGAGACCAGTTCCGTTCCAAAACGATAGCTAAATATGCTAGCTAGCTGTTTTCTAATTATAATATGTATGTGTTGTGGCCTTAGGCACCGCATCCCCATTGGTTAGCTATACTTAGATCTCTCCTTATGGAGAGCTTCCTTCTTTAGACTTATCAGAATTCAAGAAATCTTATTACACGTATACGCAGAGGAACCTCTCCTTTTGTCCCCATGGTGAGTAGAGATCCTTGACAGGATGTAACGCAGTTAGCAGCTTTTATAAATGTTGAAATCTTTTGCAAGTTCTCTGCGATTGAATGTAAGCCAGAGGAGGAGCAAAGAATACTTTAGCATGCCTGTTAGTCCTTGAACTTTACACTTATGTTGAGTATGCTGAAGGATATTGGTAAGATGTTCATTTGACTGTGGAAGTATGCATCCATATTTTAAGGTGCTTTTGTCTTTATTATTTCCCTGGAACCCCATGTAAATGCGGAAATCTTGTTATCACAAGCTCTAGGGCTGACAGCGCTAGTGCTGCTTATGGCAGATTGTCCCTTGGCGATGGGGCTACGTACCCTCTCGAGCGCGAGGCCTCCGTCACAAAGTTTCTTGAATTTGTATTTAATAGGTCAACCAGATTGTTTTTGTTTACATAAGAAATGAATATGCATCAATTAAGATTGGGCAAGTTCCACATCTCAATGCCAGAGAACGTGCTGCAAAATCTCACATAAGGGCAAACCAGAGCTATCAAAAGGCTTGAAGCTTACATGGGGTGCATTTACGACCGTGTGATCCAACTGGTGCACTGCCGTTGCTGTTATCCGGTTTCCCATTGTACTGGCGACAGACTTGGCCATAAAGTCAAACCACCTTTTGTTCGTGTTGTTTTAAACTTTGATGGCTCGCATTGTAGGTTTCCGAGAGAGTTCCAGCTCGCTCATCTAGAAGTATTGACAGTCTTTGTCTATGATCGGTAGTTGCTCCGACTTGTCTTAGAAAGTTCACTTGCTAGCTCTAATGTTTCATACCTGTCTATCTGGCTAGAGGCTCTGCTGCTCTTACTGTCTTGATCTCATGTTCTACGCTCTCTGAAATCACATCAAAAACATCCTTTGCCGATTCTATCGCTAGGCTAACTCTAAATATTTCGATGTCTTGATTTTATTTTTAGAGGGGTGCTGAAAAGTTATGATACGAACTTGAAAACAATCTGGTGTGCCCCGTAGACTTGGATATCCACTGAGATGATTGAAGATGCCTCACAGCGTGGAGACTCATCTTATTTGAGGATTAATTAGGAGGCAATTCATTTTAGTACACCGTGAATCCTCAAAACCGAATGAAGCTGTAAACCCGAAGCTAATCATCAAGCGTATAATAGTTCCAAATAACGGAAGTGTGGCACTCTAGCTAGCTACCCGTAGGTACAACGTTACACGCAACTTCAATGCTTCTCTTCAGATATATACTAGTCATCTTCTGAACATGGTATTCCCAAACAGAAACATAAATTAGAGAGTTTTCAATCCAATCTTCTCCTGATCCTGTCACACAGCCCTTCTTTCTTCACCTCAGCTTTATCTAGAATTCGGAAAGATGTCAAAAATAACACTATCTTGCAAGAAAATTGCAACTCCTCAGTCACCATCTATCAGCCATAATTCTAGCACAAATCCTGAAGATTACAATCCATTCATTGGTTCTATCACAGATGTAACAAAAACCGACTCAAGTTTGAATTATACCATTAACCAAGATCAAGATCAAGAGTTATGAACTCAACTCTCAACGTGCTACAAAGTTCGTTTTAAATGGGATTGTAAACGATGCTAACTACTCGTTATTATATCAATCAATGAAAAGACCCTTTAAAACGCAGACTGACGAGTTTGATCTTCCGTCGATGGGTGCTACTGTCAAAGTAAGCCAGTTTGTGATGGGAACTGTCGTCTTATATGTCTCTTCGAATAATGGTCACGTGAGACATGCCAATCAACGTCCGTATTTACTGTACAAGTATAGGAGCTTCGACAAAGCTTAATCCCAAGATCTTCACTCGCTGATAATTGCGGAAATAAGCTGATAAAATTCATTCGGTAGTTGGAAAAACAATCAAAGTCCCTATAATCAATATATAGCTCAGGATCACTCCTACCACTATGATAGACCGTTGCGAGGTGATCCGGCTTCAAGTCGATGCTTACATGTAAACTAAGTCTATGTTATAGCAACTTTATCATAGCTTGTACTTCTCGCTAATCCCTCTCTGGACCGCTGGTCTTTCCGCAACCCTCTGTATCCATTTGAGTAGATATGGATATTTCACCATCTCTTTAGCCGTGTATCCACTACCGGGCCAATTTTTTACCCACGGCCAAGTTCCGATATCGGCTACTGAATATTTCCCTTTGCCCTTTCCTACAAGATAGTCTTTTGGGTGGCCGGTATACTTACCAGATAGCTGAATTTCGAGGACGCCGAATACTCGATATGTCTCCTTTCGGAATCGATCGATTGCAACTACTTATGAAGGTCCTATCAGTGTTCTTTATTAGGTTCTCTACAGGGGAGTAGAAACTAAAGCATGCTACAACTTACATTGACTCTGTTCTTGCGCGCGTCGAAAGAAACTGAGATTTCCTTGATATGGAGCACCGCTACCATGCCAGAAAATCAGCCATTGTAGGAGCTCACTGTGCTCGAGTTCATTTTGAAATCCAAAACGAAACATCTTATCAAACTT
>Ga0247807_10002465_pt1 | contig 10161 bp, 11 predicted proteins | sample UWRJL074202C1_FD_179931 | JGI IMG/M metagenome (GOLD analysis project Ga0247807, IMG submission 179931) | Plant litter microbial communities from Arlington Agricultural Research Station in Wisconsin, United States - UWRJ-L074-202C-1 | ecosystem: Environmental > Terrestrial > Plant litter >...
CCGGAAAGAATTAATCCTGGGGACAAAATTAATACGCTTACCAAAATCAAGAAAGTGACTTCCGGGTCCAATCCTACAACGGCGCAGCTGGTCAACAATTTATACGCATCCATCATTGAAGCCGGCACGCATCTGGCTCCATCCATCAAGGTGGCAGAAGCTTCCAAAGCCATTGAAAATGCGCAGCGTGATGTTAACATTTCATTTGTAAATGAACTGGCACTGATCTTTGACAGAATGGGTATTGACACCACGGAGGTGCTCGAGGCAGCTGCTACGAAGTGGAATTTTTTGAGGTACAAACCCGGACTTGTAGGCGGGCACTGCATTGGCGTAGATCCTTATTATTTGGCTTACAAGGCAGAATCACTGGGTTATTATCCTCAGGTGATACTCTCCGGACGGCGTGTTAACGACATGATGGCAGTATTTGTGGCCAATAAATTGGTCAAGCTTTTAATTAAAAAAGGACATAAAATAGAAGGAAGCCGGGTTTTAATTTTAGGAATTACTTTCAAGGAGAATTGTCCGGATATTAGAAATACGCGGGTTGTTGATGTTTACAAAGAACTCCAAGATTTCGGAATGCAGGTTGACATTTACGATACCTGGGCATCCGAAACTCAGGTTAGTGAGGAGCATGACATTTCTTTAGTCAAAAATCCTGTGGGTAAATATGAGGCCGTGATCTTCGCAGTAGCACACGATTCATTTCAACAATTGAACTTCAAAGATTTTACCGATGGAAATTCAGTAGTTTTTGACCTGAAATCAACATTACCTAAGGACCAGGTTGACTCCCGGTTATAATTGATATCTTTTTTCAGAATAAAGAAGACCTGCAAAATCAGGAGAATTAAGCCGATTCCCAAAAGCTAACGGCTAATAGCCCTCTCAATATTTCGCATAAAATGTTCTTAGTTTCGTAGTCAGCCTTTCATAGATTGGCTTGCTGAATTCGATAAAAAGCTGCTGCGGAGCCGGAGGCAATAATTCCTGACTTTTACACATCCGCAACTGTACGGCTGTCAGCGCACGTTCATCACCGTTGAAATTGGCCCATTCGCACATCCAGTTATATTCTCCGTTAAATTTCTCCTGATTGACAATGCGTTTTGAGTTGAACTCCCGGATCTGCATGTCGAGCAATCCGGCAGAATGCACTGTCTTTCGATTTTGGGTGAATTTGGCTGTGACCTTGTCGTAAATTGGGATTTTGGCTCTTCCAACCGTTCGTTCTCCAATTTTAACGCTGTCTTTACTGGTAATTGTTTCGGTATTTTTCTCAATAAGCGTTTGTCCAACAACAAAATCATCAAATTGAAGCGTAATGACATGGTCAGGTTGTAGTTTGGCGGCTGCGGCTTCTTCAGGATCGTAAAATCTAACAAATTTATTGAGCCGTTTATTGGTTTGTAAAAACTCATTGATTCTGTCCTGAAAATAAGCGTTGCTAAGTTGATAGGCCTTTGAAGTAACCAGAACCTGCTCTACCACCACTTTAAATGAAGCAATTTCGTAGGCCAGGTCTAACTTTTTCCTCACATCTTTAAATGCAGGAATGATTGCATCTGTCCTTTCAAAATAGTTGTAAGCCTGGCGCACACTCTCGCGATCGCCATTTGCAAGTAATTTGTTTGCTTCCAGATACCGCACATCGGCGGCGTTATTCCTGGCTGCTTTTTCCTCATTGGCATAATTTCTTGCATTTGTTAGTTTCATGCAGGAATTGCACCCACTTATTGCCTTGTAGAGTTCGTTCAATCTTGCATAAGCCTCATACTCATTTTCCCAATGAAAAGGGTCGGAAGAAGATTTGGAACTGGTTATTTCGTTCAGATGCTGTTCCAGTGCGGCAGGATATGCCTGTTTAAGAATTTCAATGGATGAGGCGTGGCTGGGATTGTCTTTGAGCTTTTCAACGGCTCTTACTACCGATTCATCAAAGTCACCGCGTTTAAGTGATTTCTTTGCCGATTTGCATCCTTCCCAAACGAAGACTAAAAGAGGAATAAACAGAAGTACGGTGAAGTGCCTTTTCATAACATTTGCCTCAAATTTGTTAGGGATTTTTCAGGCAAAGTTTAAAAAAAATCATCTCATTTTCGAATGTTTCACTAAATAGGCCATTAAAATAGGGTCAAAGCCCTGAGCAATGTCAGCTTCTATAAAGTCGATTTTATACTGACCGCATTTGAGTTTTAACTTTTGATAAAAATCACCAACAAACTTCTGATAGGATTCCCTCACCTGATCGGGTTGCACTTTAATTTTCTCACCCGTTTCCAGATCAATAAATTCATAAGGCCGGTTTTCAAACGAAAATGATTCTTCCGTTTTTTTGTCGGTTACATGAAATAGAAGCACTTCATGAAGGTTGTGGCGTAAATGCTGAAGAGAAGAAAAAATAAGTTCGGCTTCTTCCAGATTATCAAACATGTCACTGAAAATAACCACAAGTGAACGTTTGTGAATTTTTTCTGCAATCTGGTGAAGTACTGTTGCTACCGAAGTTTTCAGGAGAGGTCTTTTGCTTTGAAGCAAAGTTTCCAGTTCCAGCATAATTTTGTGCACATGAGAAGGCGTCGATTTTACTGCGGTCTGGATTTCAATATTTTCAGAAAAAGTGCATAAACTTACCGCATCTTTTTGACGTTGAAGCAAATACGTAATACTTGCCGCAGCCATCACACTGAAAGTCATTTTGCCATAATCTGCTTCCGGATAATACATGGATGACGATGTGTCGATCAGAATATGGCAGCGAAGGTTGGTTTCTTCCTCATAGCGTTTGACATAAAGTCGATCCGACTTGGCAAATACTTTCCAGTCAATATTTCTGGTGGATTCTCCGGTATTGTAAAGCTGATGTTCGGCAAATTCTACGGAAAAGCCATGAAATGGAGATTTGTGCAGTCCGGTAATGAAGCCTTCAACCAATTGTTTGGCCAGGAATTCAAGATTTCCGAATGTTCTTACTTTCGTTAAATCAAGTTGCCGGGTGCTCATATAGTTTTGAAATGATGTTTACCTTTTAGTTCGCATTGCAATTATTTTTCCCGATTGCGGATCTATTTCTTCATCTTTATCTAATAAAACCATTCCTTCCATTCCCACCACTCTCACCGAAACGCGGGCCACGCCTTTGGCTAAAATACCTAATAAACGGGCAGCTTCCTTGCTCATGTCCACCAGGCGGTTTCTGGAGTAAGGGCCACGGTCATTAACGCGCACGATTACTTTTTCACTATTGTCCAGATTCGTAATTTCCAACATGGTATTGTGGGGATAAGTGCGGTGTGCAGCAGATAGTTCCGTGCTTTTGTGAACTTCTCCGAATGACGTTTTTTTTCCGTGAAATCGACTGGAATAATATGACGCGCTTCCGGTTTCAGTTTTACCTAACGATGCCTGAGCCACTAAATCCTGCTGCCAGGCAAATGACAAAATGATGAGAATCAGAATCCGAGTATAAGTCATATCTGAGGTTTTGGGTGAAACATAAACAAGGCGAAGAAGACCTTATTTTACATCAAAATTCCGTGGAAAAACATCAAATGAAAGTCACGGAATCTTCAAAAGTAACAGAATAAATGGAGAAATGCATACACAGGGATGTTAAAGTGCAATATCATTACGGAAAAATGTATTTTCAGATTGTTAAAGTCCGGGAATATGTTGATGTTTTTTTGATAGGTGCAATAAACTTTCTATTTTAGCGTTTGGAAACCTATTTAAAATCAAACATAAGTGGAAGACAGAGAGCAAATCTACTCCAAAAGGGTCAGGGCGGGAAAAAGGACTTATTTTTTTGATGTTCGCTCAACGCGATCCAACGACTATTATCTTACCATTACGGAAAGTCGTCGTCATCCTCAGGGAGATGGCTTCACGTACGAGAAACACAAAATGTTTTTGTACAAAGAAGACTTTGATAAGTTCGTTGACGCTTTGAAAGACGCAGTAGATCACGTGAAGACCGAATTGATGCCGGAAGTTGATTTTACCCAGTTTGAAACCAAAACAGAGGAAGTTGACGTGGTTGTGGGCGAGTCGGATCTTAAGTGGGAGTAAATTTTATGTTTTAAAAAATCAGCCTTCGGAATCTATTGCGAAGGCTTTTGGTTTTTGTGCTTACTAAATAGTAATTTTGCGCAAAATTATTATTTGGCTGGCTGATCGCTAAATACGCGTTTTAAATTACGCGATCTGCCTTAACTGCTACTATTTTATATATGAGTCTTCAATGTGGGATTGTAGGATTACCAAACGTTGGTAAATCCACTCTTTTTAATGCTATTTCTACCGGCAAAGCCGAAGCAGCCAATTATCCATTTTGTACTATTGAACCTAACGTTGGCGTAGTAACTGTACCCGACGAGAGAATTGATATTTTGATCGGATTGGTGAAGCCGCAAAAGACGATACCAACGATTATTGAATTTGTTGATATTGCCGGTTTGGTAAAAGGCGCAAGCCAGGGTGCCGGATTGGGAAATAAATTTTTGGCAAATATTCGCGAAGTGGACGCGATTGTTCATGTAGTTCGCTGTTTTCAGGACGAAAACGTGGTCCATGTTGAAGGGCGCGTTGATCCTGTTTTTGACAAAGAAATTATTGACATTGAACTTCAATTGAAGGATCTGGAATCTGTTGATAAAAAAATCCAGAAAACGGAAAAAGGCGCCAGAGCCGGTGACGCAAAAGCGAAGGTGGAACTTGAATGGCTGAAAAAATACAAAGAGACACTCGAAGCAGGAAAAAACGCGCGAAGTGTTCAGATCGATGAAGAAACAAAAGAATCGGTAATTGGTGATCTCCAGTTGCTGACCGCGAAACCAGTTTTGTATGTTGCCAATGTGGACGAGGATTCGATGCTGAATGGTAACGAATATTCTGAAAAACTTCGTGAAGCAGTAAAAGATGAAGGTGCCGAAGTCATTGTTCTTTGTGCGGCAATTGAATCTCAAATTTCAGAAATAGAAGATCCGGAAGAGCATGAAATGTTTTTGGGTGAATATGGTTTGAAAGAATCTGGTTTGAGCAAGCTGATCAAAGCATCTTATTCACTCCTGAACCTGATCACGTATTTCACTGCCGGTGTAAAGGAAGTGAGGGCCTGGACAATCGTAAAAGGCTGGAAAGCGCCGCAGGCAGCAGGGGTAATTCACAGTGATTTCGAAAAAGGATTTATCCGTGCAGAGGTTATCAAGATCGAAGATTACGAAAAATATAAGACAGAAGCCGCTGTAAAAGAAGTTGGTAAAATGGCGGTTGAAGGAAAAGAATATGTGGTTGCCGACGGCGATATCATGCATTTCAGGTTTAATGTGTAGGATTGCTTCAAAACATAAACAGAAAGCCGGATCGTTAAAGGTCCGGCTTTTTGTTTTAGCAATCATTTAATCCTCTGAATCATCAGGCAAGTCCGGATTCAGCATTGCCCTGAAAGTTTTGGACATATGTACCATGTTGTCAATCTGATTATGTGCTTTTTGTAAAATATGTATATTGGAGTCCTGCGAAATCAAGCGGGAAAATATTGCTCTCAAAATGATCAGATCTTTCACGTGGAGAGAGAAATCTTCAACCACATACATATGAAATCCACGGTCTTTTTCATCCGGGAAAAAAAGTATCAGATGAAAATCTCTGTTGTGATAAAATGAAAAAACATGGCTGCTGTGAAATTCTTTGGGCATTTCTTTTACATCAACCAGCAAATCGATGATTTTTGATTCATCTCTCGTGATATACAGATTTGGCGTAATGTAATGCGTTTCCATATCGATTGCCCGTGTGCTTTTGTAGAAATAATGGGAGACAGTCTACCTTCTCCGGTTCCATTCCACAGTTCTGTATCCAATTAAAAGATCCGATCTTCCTGCCTGTGGACGGTAATAAACCAGAATGTCATAATCATTTTCAGTTGCTCCGTAATTTCCTTCCAGGTAGGCTTCGTCAGGTTTTTGACCTTTGCCCCGGACGACAGTATAGTCATAATTGATAACGCCCTGTTTTAGAAAAATTTCCGCCTCGTATGCTTTCGTGTCGGGATTGAAGGTCATGCGGTTGCGATCGTTAAGCTGCCACAGATTAAAGGCTCCATTTACATAAAAAACAGCATCAGGATCTTCTGCGGTGCGCAATGTAAATAACACAGGAGAATAATCGGCTTCGACACTTCCCCGCCCGGATTCTCTCTGATCGACGATGTACTGGCCATTCAGGTCATCAATTTGTAGAAACCCATTGTCCGCACGGGACTTATCGGGAAACAGAATAAGCCGGGTAAATTCTGACGTGCGTTCCAATTCGTTGATCCCGTAACCGCGGGCGGATAATGTGCGGCTGTCAAAGTACCGGAACTCATTTCCGCCGGGAAAAGTATTTTCAAGGTCAAAAAAAGTGTATTCCAGCATGTTATCAAAAGGCCGCACATTGGTTGGTTTGAAGCCCGTGCGGATTTGGTCCCAACGAAAATTTTTACGGATCACTACTTTCAGGTCTGTTTGCGGGGCATTCAGTGAAAATCCTTTGTAGTCGATTTTAAAGTCGATTTGCTGGTCGGAGAATTGTTGGGAAATTCCCTGTGAAAAGCGCGCCTGAGCGTCAACGTTAACCCTTGGCTCATAAATCATAAAGCGACGCGACAAAATCGGTTTTCTGTCATTTTCGGAATAAACCATCAAAACATAATTGCCGGAGAGCTTTACTTTGGGTACTTCAAACTTGTAATGAAAATAAGGTACTTTGGTGCTAAACGACTGATCGTAAGTGTTTACCGGATATTCGTTGTACTGATAGGTGAAGTCAATATCGTTCAAATTGGATTTGCTCCAGTCAGCGTTGCAATGAATAAATTTGGCGCGATAGCCGGCAAACGAGGCCGAAAGATCATCAAATTCCAGAATCAGCGGAAAAGTCGTATTCAGTGGTATGATGGGCGGGCTGATCAGTCTTCTCGGATTTTCCTGATCTTCAATTCCCGGATAAAGCAATACCGTAGCTATTTTTTCATTATAAATATAGTCTTCAAGCCGCACATCAGCACTTTGCGATTTCGCAGTGAAATAGGATAAACTTAAAAGAACAAGCAGGAAAAGGCGCATAGGTGTTTTAGAAAAGTAACGTTACCTTTTTTAATTATTGTGTAATAAACAAATTGAAACTGCCTTTTCACAGAAATAACAGTTTTTGTTTACTAACCAAAAGAATATGACCACTCCCCCCCGAAAAGTTTACTCGCAGGATGAGTATCTTGAAATGGAACGAGCTGCCGATTACAAAAGCGAATATTATCAGGGAGAAATTTTTGCAATGGCTGGCGCCAGTCATAACCACAACCGGATTGTAGAAAATTTGACCGGGGAATGCTATGTTGCATTCAAAGGAAAATCTTGCCGAACATATTCCAGTGATCAACGCATACATATTCCTTCAAATGGATTGTACACTTATCCTGATCTGCTGATCCTGTGTGAAAAAAATCAATATTTGGACGATAAAAAAGATACGATTATAAATCCGGGAATAATTGTAGAGGTGTTATCGGCGAGTACTTCTGCATATGATCGCGGCGAAAAATTCCACTTTTACCGGAGTATACTTTCATTAAAAGAATATGTCTTAATCGATTCATTATCCATTGCTGCTAAGGTTTTCAGGAAAAGTGATGAAGGAATCTGGTTCCTTGCTTCTGAGGCTTACAGCATCGACGGGGCCATAGAATTGGGTACAATTGACCTTCGATTAAATATGGCTGATATTTATGCAGATACAGAAGACTTGGTAGCCATTTAGAACTTTTTTTTGGAATTAATGCAAAGTTAGATCTTCATGCAAAAGAGGAAACCACCCGGCTTCCTCTTTTGTATTAAATTAAAAAATCTTGTCAGGCTATTGCGACCATTGCGTAGGCTCACGATCCCATCTGTGTTTTTTTAGCTTTTCTGAAAGTTCAGTGCTCAATCTCTGGCCATCACTTGCGGCTACATTTGATCTTACGTGAGGCAGTTTTCGCATACCGGGAATCGTGGTATGAACGTTGGGATTATTGAGAATAAATTTCAGGGCAAGTTCCGGCATGGTCATTCCCTCAGGAATGTCTTTTCTCAACGCTTCTGCATGATCCACGCTCGAATTCAGATTTTCAGGAACGAAATAAGTTGAACGCCAGTCATCGGCGGGAAACGTCGTTTCTTTGGTAAATAATCCTGTTAATGTGCCTTCATCGAACGGAACCCTGGCTATTACACCAATATCCAATTTTTCACACAAAGGAAAAAGATTGTCTTCCGGAGCCTGATCAAAAATGTTATAAATGACCTGCACTGCATCAATCAATCCGGTTTTCAGCGTTTCCAGAGAGTTATCCGGCTCCCAGCGATTGACACTGATTCCCCAGCGCTCTACTTTACCTTCTTTTGTTAGTTTCTGAATCGCTTCCTGCCATTCATCTTCCTGTGCCCAGCTGTCTTCCCAAACATGGAATTGGAGCAGATCAATTTGTTCAACGCCCAAATTTTTTAAACTCGTCTCAGCGTATTCAACAATGTATTCAGCAGGAAAAACATCCTTTAATTTAAATTCGGAACGTGACGGCCACTGACGATTTTTCGGGGGGATTTTGGTGGAAGCGTATATTTTTTTATCAGGAAAACGACGTATCAGATCTCCCAGGATTTGCTCACTTAACCCCTCACCATATCCCCAGGCAGTATCAAAAAAATTGACGCCCGACTCTACGGCCAGATTTAATGAGTCATCCGTTTCTTTCCTGTCCGACCCGGTCCAGCCGGCAAGGCCCCACATTCCGTAGCCGATTTCACTAACTTGCCAATCGGTGCGCCCAAAACGACGATACTGCATTTTTATAAAGTTTAATGGTTTTGAATATACTTATTTACTGATTCTTTCGATGTAATATGGATACTATTGGTGCAATTTATTATTTTTATGGAAGTTGCGAAGGTTTTGGCTTAATTTCGGTGAAAAATAAAAGGTGTTGACGAAGAAAGAAATAGTGCTAATGACGATGAAAGGGGTTATCGGGATCGTTTTAATTCTCAGTATTTCCGGTTGGACAGGCGGAAATAAGCGGTCGGAAAAAACGCTCGAATACTGTAATACTTTCCGTCAGATCCAGCTGGATATCAGAGATTGTGTAATTTCTCCCGATTCGGCAAGACTGGCTTTTCAGGAAGTGATGCGAAACATACGAGCCGAATTGAATACAGATTCCTGCCGTACCATTGATTCCGCCTATTTTGTGTATCCGGTACGCTGTTATTTACCTGCGGAATCCATTGGAGGTAAGGGAATGGGATTTAACGCCGAAGGTTTTGATCTTTTTGACATGAATGTAAAAGGCAGCCATCCGGCCCATGACCTGTTTATTCGCGATAAAAACCAGGATAATATTGACGACAGAACCTGGCGACCCATTGACATACTGGCTTTTACTTCCGGAATTGTGGTTGCAACAGAAACCAGCTGGAAATATGACAGCGATTTACGGGGCGGAAACTGGATATGGATTTATGATCCCTGTTTGAACGGACTGTTTTATTATGCGCATAACAACGTGGTCAATGTACAGCCCGGACAATGGGTGAATGCAGGTGACAAAATTTCGGAGATGGGCAGGACGGGCTTCAATGCATATAAAAAGCGGTCGCCTACGCATTTACACATGATGTTTTTGAAGTTAAATCAGGATTTTTTGCCTGAGCCATATGATACCTATGACTGGATGCTTCAAGCAACGATCAAGGAGTAGGCTTGCTGGGAATCTTAATTTTTGATAGATGATTATTTTCAAATGTTCAGCCAATCGGATGATTTAAATTTTGAACATTGAATTTCTTATATTTTAAGTAAACACTCATTGCTATTCCTAAAAATAATCTATGCATATGAACACCCGCCGATCCTTTTTCAGAAAAAGCGCAGCCATTGGTTTAGGCGCTTTTGGAGCTAATAGTCTTTTTAATGAATTGCATGCCGCTGATTTTCAGGAAGCTGAAAGCAGATGGAATGTTGATAATGGTAATAATGAAGATTATTGGTCGGTGATACAAGATGCATACAGCGCCAGTAAAAGTGATATTTTGATCCTGAATAACGGCGGCGTCTCGCCATCGCCCTTGGTGGTTCAGG
>Ga0247807_10002466_pt1 | contig 10152 bp, 1 predicted proteins | sample UWRJL074202C1_FD_179931 | JGI IMG/M metagenome (GOLD analysis project Ga0247807, IMG submission 179931) | Plant litter microbial communities from Arlington Agricultural Research Station in Wisconsin, United States - UWRJ-L074-202C-1 | ecosystem: Environmental > Terrestrial > Plant litter >...
TGAAGAGGCACTGCCTATGTCTTCCAGATATGGAGACGGATCAGAAATCCAAAAAGAATATATCGAAAAGATCATTGAAGCATTAGAGAAAGTTACGGTCCCTATTAACTGGCAGGTTGGCGATCTTGCTATTGTTGATAATATGTTATCACTTCACGGCAGACTTCCATATAAAGGGAACAGGAAGATTTTAGTTTCTATGGCATAAAATATACAATAGTGTAAATAAGTTTAATAAATCAGTTTATGGTAGAGAAATATAAATCATATAATATAAATAACTTTGAGACAATACCGCAACATCCGCTTTTTGATAAGCAAATGATTGAGGATGTTAAGATTGTTGGCGATATATACCCATTTAAAACAAATAATTACGTACTGAATAAATTAATCAACTGGGAAAATATGCCTGACGATCCCATGTTCAGATTAAATTTTCCCCATAGGAATATGCTCAGGGAAGAGAATTACGATAAACTCAAATGGGGTAAGACAAATATGACTAAAGAGGACTATGCAGATCTGATTCAATCTATTAGATTGGAATTGAATCCGCACCCTGCAGGACAATCCTCTTTAAATATTCCTTTTGATAATGGAGAGAAAATAGAAGGGATACAGCATAAGTATCACAATACGGTCTTGTTTTTTCCAAGTCATGGACAGACCTGTCATGCCTATTGTACTTTTTGCTTCAGATGGCCGCAATTTATTGCTGATAATGATTTGAAATTTCAGGCTAAAGAGTTAAGCCCTTTAATTAATTATTTGAATGCCAATGAACAAATTACCGATGTTCTGATCACTGGTGGCGACCCTATGATTATGAATTCAAAAATTCTTGCAAGTTACCTGGAACCACTTTCGCAGGTTAAAAGCCTTAAAACAATAAGAATAGGCACTAAATCCCTGAGTTTCTGGCCACATAAATTTTTAGGAGAAGCAGATTCTGAAGGGATATTGAATCTTTTCAAAAAAGTAATCGATGGGGGCATACATCTGGCCATAATGGCGCATTTTAATCATCCGGTAGAATTAGAATCAGCAGAAGTAGCCGAAGCAATTCATAAAATAAAGCTTACAGGTGCACAGATCAGAACCCAGGCGCCACTCCTCAGACACATTAATAATGATGCAGATGTCTGGGCTACAATGTGGCAAAAACAAGTTGAACTGGGATGTATTCCATATTATATGTTTTTACCAAGAGATACAGGCGCTCAGCAGTACTTTGCCGAAAGCCTTGATTCAGCACTCTCTATTTATAGAACAGCTATCAGAAAAGTTAGTGGTCTGGCAAGAACAGCAAAAGGACCCGTGATGTCTGTGACAAATGGAAAGGTTGAATTACTGGACGGCCAGAATAATGAGTATACGCTAAGGTATCTTCAGCACAGGGATCAGGATTTAGCTTATCAACTATTTAAAGGAGTGAGTGATTCTGAAAGTCCTAAATGGATTACTGACTTAATTCCGCTTAACCCGTCTCAGGAAATTTTTTTTAAATAGCTGGGGGCTGGATTAAAAGATATATACATCTTCATGGTAAAAAGTAAAGAAAAAAGAGCAATCATCAGAGTGCTCTTTTTTCTTTACTGGACGACTGTGTCTTGTTTTTTAAGATCAGTGTTGAAAATTTCTTTAACTGAATTCAGGTAACCGGAAATCAGGCTTACAGGGAATTGAAATTGAATATAATGAAATTAATTTGTGAATTGCTTTTTTTTTAGCTTACAATATGTGCTTTTTTGATGCCTATGCACATATATGTGTAATGGTTTTATTCATTATTGTTAATCTAATGTTAAATAGCGAAAAGTATTTCTTTTACTTCTTGCAATTATATAGCTTTAAAAAATCTATTGCTTCTCTAAAAAAACTGATTAAATAATTTATTAATTCATACTTATGATGTAAATGTATCCGAGTGCCTGATGTATTGATGCAAACAGAATAAGTAATCATTTTTCCTCATCTACCCCATGAAAAAAGAAGATTCTACCACTGAAGCCTTTATTGGCGAAAAATTGGCTATTGACCAGCTTATAGTAAAGTTAACCCCTTATCAGAAAATATTTTATAATGAGTGGCTGTTAAATCCTGAACGTAGTGATTATAATATGATATTAGATCAGTATGTATCAGGTGACCTTGATCTGGAGCGATTAAATAAAAGTTTAATCAGATTTGTAAATAATTACCTGCTGATCAGTAGTAATATTAGTTATATACTGGATAATTTATATTGGATAAAACGGCCTGAATTAGCTGATCAGGATACGCTTATTGCTTATTATCCAGATAACCTGACGGACGAAGAAATTCTTCAACTCGCATTAAAGCCATTTGATCTGGAACATGAGCTCTTAATCAGATTTAATGTCATCAAATTGAGCGATGGCCGTTACCGCCTGTTTTACCTGATGCCGCATATCCTGATAGATGGATTGAGTTATGATCAGATTATTACAGAACTCAGCTGTTTTTATAATGATAGCGAATACAAGGCTGCTATTCAGCCAGAACAGCAGCTTAAGCAACATCAGCTGCTATCTTTGAGCTTAAATAAGGTGCTGGAACAGCATAAACAATCCATGCATCATTTCTGGGAAAAGCATATGGAAGATGTTTCTGGTATAGATCTTTCTTTTTTGAGAAATACAGGAAATTCATCAGACAGCAGCACACAGAATCAGGTCAGTGAATGTCATTTTAGTGTGAATGATACAGATTTTGCAAGCGTTCGTCAACTTACCCGCAAGTATAGAATTACCCCTTATATATACGGACAATTAGTATTTGCTGTTTTGTTGCACAAAATCACAGGACAGGAAGTAATAGGTGTTAATTATCCGGTAGCTATTCTGGAAGGAAAGGAGCTGATTTATGGTGCGCATGTGAATACCGTAATTATTGATTACAGGTTTACTCCGGCAACCACTGTTGAAGAACTCATCGGTCAGACGCTGACCTATTTTGCTGAACAGAAAGCGAGTAAAGCCAAATATCTTCCTGTATCTGAAATAGTAGGTTATGCCGCTAATACAGGTATGCTGGAACTGGGGTTTATACAAACAAACCTGCGCCAGCTGATTGTTAATTATGAGGGTATAGATCATGTTGAAGTCAGAGATGAATTACACATTGATCTATCAGATAAAATCGTATTTGAACAGGAAGTCAGGGGCAATCAGCTGAATTACAGGGTACGTTATAATAATAAAGAACTGGATGGAGAGCTGGTTGCTGATTTTATTGATACTTATAAAAAGTTATTCAGCGAACTCTTACAGGAGGACCGGCCAGAGCAAATAGCTGATTATAAGTTATTGAATGATATCCAGTATGAAAAGATTGTTTATCAATGGAATGATACTGGTAAAGTTTATCCTTATGCTAAAACCATTCAGGAATTGTTTGAAGCGCAAACGGAGCAAACACCAGAACAGATTGCTTTAATTTTTGAAGATCAGCAACTCACATACCGTGAGCTGAATAACTGTGCTAACCAGTTAGCGGCTTATCTGAAAGATACTTATGAAATTCATCCGGATGAACTGATCGCACTTTGTCTGGACAGATCACCACATATGCTGATTGGTATACTAGCCGTTTTGAAAACAGGTGGTGCTTACGTGCCGATGGATCCGGGATACCCGGATGAAAGAATTGTTTATGTAGTTAATCAGACAAAAGCAAAAGTCGTACTGACTAATACAGCATTCGCAGATAAACTGGAAGGGCTGGTTACAAATGCTGCTATTGAAAAGATTGACGATGAAAAATTCTTTCTGAATCTTAAAAATAACTACCCGGTTACTAACCCGGTTAGAAATTCCGGTGCCGGTAACCTGGCTTATGTGATTTATACCAGCGGAACAACAGGCACTCCCAAAGGAGTAATGATAGAACATCGTGGAGTTGTCAACCTGGTGACTGATTTGCATGATCAATATAAATTCGGTGAAGATGAAGTCTTATTGTTGTTTGCCAACTATGTATTTGATGCTTCTGTTGAACAGATGATGCTTGCACTTTTAAACGGGCACACTTTGCTGGTTATAAGAAATCATAGCTGGGGGGATGAAGAAACTTTTGTCAACACGCTTATAAAAAATAAGGTCACCTATATGGAGATGACTCCTTCCTTTTTACAACAGCTTCCTGTTTCCTCTATCTATACACTTCGTACAGTAAACTCAGGGGGAGAACATTTAAGTAAAGAGCTGTTGAATGAGTTAAGGCGGGGAGGTTATTTCCTGGTCAATTCGTACGGGCCTACCGAAACGACTGTTACTTCTATTGTAAATCCAGACAGCAATACGAATTATATTGGCCGTCCTATTGCAAATACAACTGCTTATGTACTGAACAATTCCTTGCAGCCTGTTCCTGTAGGAGCGATTGGGGAATTATATATTGGTGGTGATGGTGTTGCCCGCGGGTATTGGGGTATGGAAGATCTGACCAGAGAAAGGTTTATTGTAAATCCATTTAACGAAGGAAAAGACAGACTCTATAAAACCGGTGATCTGGTGCGTTATTTAGCTGATGGTAATCTGGAATATATGGGAAGGAATGACTTCCAGGTTAAAATAAGAGGGTATAGGATCGAATTAGGAGAGATAGAATCGAGGCTTTCTGCGTATCCGGGTATCAGGCAGGCAGTAGTACTGGCCAGAGAACAACGGAAAGGAGCAGGACAGCAGCTTGCTGCCTATTATGTGTCAGCGTCTCCATTCAGCCAGGCTGCTTTATCGGAGTACCTTTCGGGTATGCTTCCTGAATATATGGTGCCTGCTGTATTCATTCAGCTGAGCAGCTTACCGCTGACAGTAAATGGTAAACTGGACCGTAAAGCATTACCGGACCCTCATTTTACTGATGTCCGTGAATACCATGCTCCTGAAAATGAAGTGCAGCAGCAATTATGTGCAATTTATGCAGAGGTACTTGGACTGGATAGTGAAAAGATCAGTATCACAGATGATTTTTTTAGATTGGGAGGGGATAGTATCGCTAGTATCCAGGTAATCAGCAGAATCAGACAGCGTTTGCAGATCCAGGTCAGTGTAAAAGATATTTTTATCTGTAAAACGGTTGAATTACTGTACACGCAGGTTATAGTGAAGGCAGGCTTAACTGTTGTGGAAATTCAATCTGAGCAGGGTTCCCTAAAAGGTGAGCTTGAGTTATTACCTGTCCAGCAATGGTTTTTTGATCAGGTTGATAATGGATTATTGCCGGTTTACCAGCATTGGAACCAGGCCTTTATGCTAAGGGTGCAGGTATTGGATAAAAGGTTGCTTGAACAAAGCATCAGGTTATTAGTACAGCACCATGATGTATTGCGCATTTCTTATCAGGGAAGGCTTCAGCAATATCACGAAGAATTGCCGGCTATAAAAATCCTGACAGCAGATGTGCATGAGCTATCAGAAACGGCATTGTCTGACTTGCTGACAACGTGGCAAAATGACTTTGATCTTTCAGCAGGCAGGTTATTCAGCGCAGGTTATCTGTATGGATATGAGGATGGAAGTGCCCGTATCTGGTTTGCATTTCATCACCTGGTGATAGATAGTGTCAGCTGGCGTATCCTTAGTGATGATCTGCAGCGTATTTACGACTATCTTTTAAAATCTCCTGTCATTCCTGCTGATGCTGCAGTTATTATTGGCAAAAAAGGAACAAGTTACCGCCAATGGGCTAAGATGGTCAGCGGATATAAAAAAGATGACCTGATTGAACTGGAAGCGGAGACTGCGTACTGGCAGCAGATTGCTGCCGGTGTTAAAGAAAATAATGCAGCACTAAAAAAGCTGGAAGTACAGGCTGTAAGCCAGACTACTATAGTGCTGGACAGGCATTATACAGAATTACTGTTGAGAGAAATAAACCAGGTATACCAGACAGGAATCAATGATATTCTGCTTAGTGTTTTGGGAATGACGCTTTGCGGACTAACCGGAATGAAGAAACATGACGTACTTCTGGAAGGGCATGGAAGAGAAGCCTTATCTGCTGATACAGACATCAGCAGCACCGCTGGATGGTTTACCACAATGTTTCCTGTTGCCTTGCCTGCCTGTTCAGATGATTTGGGCATAAATATAATATCGGTCAAAGAAACGCTGAGAAAAGTACCTCAGAATGGTATAGGCTATGGTGTCCTGATTGGTTATACTAACCAGGAATTGCCGCGGATTAGTTTTAACTATCTTGGGCAGTTTGACAGAGAGGATGGACAAAAATGGGCTGTCACTGGTGAACACAGTGGCCGGACTGTATCACCTGTTAACCAGCATGACCACTTTATGGATATGAATGGTGGAATAACAGATAATATCTTACAATTTGAAATATCAGGCGCACTGCCAGAAGATGTATTGGTGAAGTTTGGTACAGCTTACCAGAAAAAACTTATTGCTGTAATTGATACGCTCTACAAATCCGGAAGAAGTTATCTTACCCCATCTGATGTCAATGAGGTGATCGCAAGTGATTACCTGGATCAGTTACAGGAGAATCAGGAGATTGAGGGGGTTTATCTGGCCAATAGTTTACAAGAAGGCTTTATCTACCATGCATTAAGTCAGGGAGATATAGATGATGCTTACCACGTACAGCTGGCCTGGGACTATCATAACAGTCTTGATTTGACTAAGCTTCGCCAGGCCTGGCAATATGCACAGCAGAAATACAGTGCACTGCGTTTAAGATTTGGCTGGGAGAATGAACTGGTACAGGTAATTGACAAAAAAGCCACACTGGACTGGCGCTATATCGCTGGTGAAAGGGAAGACCGGGAAGGATTTCTTCATCAGCTATTGTCAGAAGACCGTTCTCAGGCCTATGACTTAGCTACCGGTAACCTGTTCAGGGTTTACCTCATCCGCTGGAATGATCAAAGTTACAGCTGTATTTTTAGCAGCCATCATGCAATACTTGACGGTTGGAGTACACCCGTTTTATTAGGTTATATCCATGAAACTTATCTGCAGTTGCTGAGGGGAGTACCTGTCAGCATCACTCATGACCATAGCTATGAAGCTGCACAACAGTATCTGCAGAATCATCGCCATGATAACCAGTTCTACTGGTCTGATTACATCGCGCAGCTGGATGACAGAGAAGACTTACGTGGTTTGCTCACAGAACAACAACAGCACCTTATTTTATCAGACTACAGACATATTAAGCAGGCAGACGAACAAACACTCATTATAAAAGAACAGCGCTATGCACAGCTGAAAAGCTTTTGCACAGCAAACGGGCTTACTTTAAATACGGTATTGCAATATTGCTGGCATAAACAATTGAGTATTTATGGCGATACGGATACAACGGTAGTCGGGATGACTGTGTCTGGCCGTCATCTGCCTGTAAATGCTATTGAGCAATCTGTTGGCTTATATATCAATACAGTTCCTGTAATTTTCACACATAAGCCGGGTAACATTATTGAAAATATTCAGGAATTGCAGCAGCAGATTAATGAGGCAAATAACAGGAGTGATGTGAACCTGGCAAAATTGCAGCAAAATGGAGAACGGTTATTTAATACCTTGTTTGTGTATGAGAATTATCCGATGCCCGCAAACATGGATACGGATGAACTGGTATTGGAATTCAGGCATTCAGTTGAAAAGCTGGATTATCCAATAGGCGTTACTGTCATGGAAAAAGATGATGAAATTATATTTACTTTACAATATGCAGCAGAGTTATTTGATCAGGAGCGTATAGCACAGGTACTGGATGGCATAACCACTCTGCTCGATCAGCTGGTTAATGCTGCTGAACTGGATACTTCAGCACTGCTTTGTCTGAACGAAGAACAATATCATCAAATCGTTCTGGAATGGAATTATACGTCAAAACCATATCCGGCTGACCAAACCCTGCAACAACTTTTTGAGATACAGGCAGAAAAGACTCCGGATCATATAGCGGTTATTTATGAAGGGCTGCAATTAAGCTACCGTGAACTGAATGAGCGGTCGAATCAGCTTGCCGCTTATCTGATTGCGAGTTATGATATTCAGCCGGATGATCTGATTGCACTTCATTTGCAGCGGTCAGAATTTCTGGTCATTGCGCTGTTAGCTGTGCTAAAATCCGGAGCAGCTTATGTGCCTATGGACCCTTCCTATCCGGAGGAACGGGTAAATTATATCTTGTCGGATACAAAAGCTAAAGTAGTTATCAGTGATAATTTCAATGCTGATCTTAGTCTTTATACAAAAAATAATGCTGTTACAGCTACCCGGTCACATCACCTCGCTTATGTAATTTATACCAGCGGGACTACCGGCCAGCCAAAGGGGGTGATGGTTGAACACCGGAGTGTGGTGAGTCTGGTTACAGATTTACATGTAAAATATGGGTTTGGTCAGGATGAAGTCCTTTTGCAGTTTGCCAACTACGTATTTGATGCTTCAGTAGAGCAAACCTTACTGGCATTGCTGAACGGACATACTTTGCTGGTGATTAGTGACCATAGCTGGGGAGATGAGGAAGCCTTTATCAAAACGCTGGCAGATAATAAGGTAACGTATCTGGAAATGACACCTTCATTTCTGGAGCAGCTGCCTGTTGGAAATATACCTGGTTTACGCAGTGTGAATTCGGGCGGTGAGCATTTGAATGCAGATTTACTGAACAGATTGAGTAAAGGCAATTATAAGCTGATTAATTCTTACGGGCCTACCGAAACAACAGTTACTTCTATGGTCAATATGGATCACCGTTATGAAAGTATTGGCCGTCCAATAGCAAATACAACTGTTTATGTGCTGAATAAATACAGGCAGCCTGTACCAGTAGGTGCAGTTGGAGAGTTGTATATAGGTGGTGCAGGTGTAGCACGTGGTTACCTGAATATGCCGGAATTAACCAGCGAGCGTTTTGTTTATACCCCTTATGGCAGACTTTATAAAACAGGAGACCTTGTACGGTATCTGCCAGATGGTAATTTATCTTATATCGGAAGAAATGATTTTCAGGTAAAAATCCGTGGTCATCGTATTGAACTGGGAGAGATTGAAAGCCGTTTGACTGCTTATCCTGAAATCAGACAGGCGGTAGTGCTGGCAAAGGAGCAAGCAGCGGGAACTTCTAAATATCTGGCAGGGTACTATGTAGCTGATGAAGTTTTGGATCAGCATATTTTACTGGAATACCTGCACGATCAGTTACCCGAATATATGGTGCCTTCGGTACTTATACATCTTACAGAACTGCCCTTAACGATCAATGGAAAACTGAATAGAAATGCATTACCAGAACCTGTATTTAAAGGAAGTGCGCATTATCAGGCACCTGAAAATGATATTGAAGCACAGTTATGCGGGATCTATGCAGAAGTGTTAGGTATTGACATCGCGATGGTAGGTATTGATGATGACTTCTTCAGATTAGGCGGAGATAGTATTGTCAGCATCCAGGTGGTCAGCAGAATCCGCCAGCGTTTGGGTATTCAGGTCAGTGTAAAAAATATATTTACTTATAAAACCATAGCCTCTTTATACAAAAACGTGATCGCAAAAGCAGATGATCATATGATTATAATACAGGCAGAACAAGGCTTGTTAAAAGGAGCAATGGGATTATTGCCTGTGCAAGAGTGGTTTTTTCATCATGCAGCTGTTGGGATGTTTGCTGAACCGGGTCACTGGAATCAGTCTTTTATGGTGAAGGTACCTGTGCTGGATAAAGCTATACTGGAAAGAAGTATAATGCTGCTGGTTGCTTATCATGATGTATTAAGAATCAGTTATGACGGACAAACACAGTTGTATAACGAAAAGGCCGCACCTTTCCAGCTTAATTATTTGTCTGTAGAAGGGATCGAATTAACAACCGTTTTAACGGCATGGCAAAGTGACTTTAACCTTTCTGAAGGTAATTTATTTAAAATAGCTTATCTGGATGGCTATGCTGATGGCAGTGCAAGAATCTGGTTTGCACTGCATCACCTGATTGTAGATGCGGTCAGCTGGCGGATTCTTACAGCAGATCTGCACCGTATTTATACTGATTTAGCTGAAGGAAAAGAATATCTGCCAGGTAAAAAAGGGACGAGTTACAGACAATGGATCAATGCATTGTCTGCTTATGAAAATACCCATACTACAGAAAAAAAAT
>Ga0247807_10002467_pt1 | contig 10151 bp, 6 predicted proteins | sample UWRJL074202C1_FD_179931 | JGI IMG/M metagenome (GOLD analysis project Ga0247807, IMG submission 179931) | Plant litter microbial communities from Arlington Agricultural Research Station in Wisconsin, United States - UWRJ-L074-202C-1 | ecosystem: Environmental > Terrestrial > Plant litter >...
GAGCTCTTTGACCGCATCTGTAGGAAAGGCTCTTACTACGAATCCGACGCTGCAGATTTGATTCGCGCAACGCTCTCTGCAGTCGCATACCTACATGATCACGGCATCGTGCATCGTGATCTTAAGCCCGAGAACCTCCTCTTTCGTACACCAGAAGACAACGCCGACTTACTCATCGCGGATTTTGGGCTTTCGAGAATAATGGATGAGGAGCAGTTTCATGTTCTGACTACAACATGTGGCACGCCTGGTTACATGGCTCCCGAAATCTTCAAGAAGACTGGCCATGGCAAACCTGTTGATATATGGGCGATAGGCGTGATAACCTATTTCCTCCTCTGCGGATACACACCTTTCGATCGTGACTCTAATCTCGAAGAGATGCAGGCAATTCTTATCGCCGATTACAGCTTCACACCGATCGAATACTGGAGAGGGGTTAGTACTGCAGCACGAGATTTCATCAAGAGATGTTTGACAATTGATCCTACGCAACGCATGACCTCCCACGAGGCACTTTCACATCCATTCGTAACTAACGACAACACGGCTGATAAGGACAAGAAGGGTAGCGATCTTCTACCTGTGGTAAAGAAGAACTTCAATGCTCGTCGTACCTTGCATGCCGCAATTGATACCGTACGCGCTATCAACAAGCTTCGGGAGGGACAGTCAGGAATGATGGATGGCATTGTCTCAAACAAACCAGCGGCCGGCGCACCCGCCTTTAATCGCGGAAACAATGATAGTGGTGTTGGAGGTGTAGGTGAAAGTGGTGGCGAAGATGCAATGGATACAGATTCAGGATATGGGACGGCGCCTGGGACGGGTGGGCCAATCAGCGCACCACCGGAGTTCGAAGAGAAGATGAGAGGCATTGAAAGAGGGAGCGGACAGGGACAGACAGAAGCGCAGATTGTAGCGCAACAGAGGAGGATTGCGGAGACAACGAGAGGTTTATGGTCAGGGAACAAGAGGTAACGGAAGCTAGGTGCAGAACAAAATTGGTGAATCGGTGAAATAAGTTATGAGCAGCAGGCGCATTGGTTAACAGATACAAGATACAACTAGTCATGGAGTTATGAATATGAAGATATGAAATGCTAGCGTAACACATAAACTACTTTGTCTTGTCCGTTTGTCGAAGCGATCGATCATGCTTCAAAGACCACGACAATGTCACGCTTTATATAAGGTAACGTCATATTCTCTAGGTACTATATGGCCAGTGCTGTTCATACTTGTAGACTTTGAGCTATCTTAGTATTCTATTACTGTTTTCCTAAGCAAGGACAGGTACATATTTTGGCTTTCAGCCAAGACCAATGACAGGACTAGCTAGTCACTATCCCCTTTCTACTAAGCGAGGTACTAGAACTCAAAATGATACCGTGATGCACAGAGTTTATTAGGATGATATATGCTGGCATCTCTACTATCTTCATGATGCATAGCAATCAACTGAAGCCGAATAGCAGAATCGTGCCACTCTTTCCCAAATGGTGCGATGTGATCGAGTCCCTGCTATCTCGTTCTCTGTGTACATATCACAGAGTAGGAAGTTGGCAGCAGAATGCATTACATTGCTGTTTCCCCAGACCATATCACAGTAACCAAAAGATGCACTTGATACTGGTGTCAAGATCTGATCGCCCCTGTGCAAATATTCATCCCGCAACAGTATCACAGCATAGGCAAGCTTCCAAGTGATCCCCGGATTCCGTCCCTCAAGATACCCTGCCCACCCAAAAATAACTCCCAACCAAGGTTCACTGTCGAGGGGCAAAGTATCTATCTTCCCTTTCAGTTAACACCCACGCGTCAAAACCTGGCTTTTTCCCATACGCGCACACATGTGAAACGGCAATGCAAGCCAGGCAGACGGCGAAGCACATATCACACGTCCATCCGACAGCTTGCGGATTTAACCGTCCGGGTGGTTTCTTTTCAAGTTTGTTAATCGATAGCTTTAAAGCGGTTTAAAAGGGGTTTGGAGCTACGAGCTAGAGAGAGACCAGGTGAGTTAATATGCGTATAGCAATGACGAGCTGTGCAGGCGCGGAATGGATGGGGAGATAAGCTAAAGAAAGATTGGTGCGGCCTATTCCTATTCATCAGCTTAGCACGTAGCTCAGCACGGAAAATTTAACGCACGCTATACCCCGCCGATAGCACGATCGCGCGCGCAACACTCAAAGAGCAGCAGCTCGTGCATAGCGCCATGAGGTGCGTTAACGCGGGGGAGAGGGGTCCACCGTATCTTTTTGCCTCAGGAGTATTTGGGCATCGAGCAAGAAATCATCAAGTCAGATACTGTGGTTTGCTTTTCTTCCAAAGCATGAGTTCCTGTTGGCGCGCTTTGTTGTTTGGGTGTATTATAGCTTTGACATCTCTTAATCCGAGGACAAACGGAAGTATTGAAGGTGAAGAGTTTTGTCTCGCGCTTGTTTCGGTGTCTCATTGTTTCACGCTTTCCATTGTTTCAAATCTGCCTAAACGTACTGTTCTTCGCAGCGCGGTTAACTCGTTGTCAATGTTAGCACGTGAAAGCAGTGTATGTGAAATAGTAATTATCAGTTAGTTGTACGCATTGGTTGTTGTAGGAAAAATTAGCATTACATATCTTCTCAATGAGGAAGTAGCTGAAAAATATGTAGATAGAAGTAAATCACGTAGAGATAGAAAGAGATAATGAACTGAGAGTATTTGGTTTGTATCAAGTGCTTCATTTGCCATCAGGCTGCTCATCCAATTATTACCCCACCTGCAACCCAGCATGTCCAAGGAGCCATTTGATAGTCTCACATTAGATTCTCGTTGCCTTCAAGCAAAGTCTATAACGACAGTCATCCTTTCTGCCGTGCAAGCAAGCGGCTTCTATCCCATAACCAGCCGCAATACCCCGGCAAAGAAACTCCTTGTCCTCCCATGAACCCCATGATTTCTATATCCAGCGAAAGTTATGCAAATGCTAATCGTAGCAAAATGCCCAGTGTCCTATCAACCGTATGATTGACCACAAAAATGTAAAGTGCGAAGCGAATGAATGCACATGGCGAGCCCAGCACAGATGAATCTCTTCTTCTACAACTGAGAAGTCTGGCGGTTACTCTAGCGAATGTTTTGGTTTTAATTCAAAGTATGAGTTTTTCGTGCTGAAAACTCGGCTCTTGCGAGCCCAAGAAGGGAAAAATAGTGAATTGAATGCCGTGATCGTCCTTGGAGTTCATTATGATCATGACGGTATTATGATTAATAGGTATGTTTAAAAATATGCAAAATCCAAGTTCTGGCGTGGCAGAGGGGCTTTTTGTACAGAGGGTGCCAGAACAGAAAGTGTGCATGCTCGAAGTAAAGTCGCTCATATGCTAAAACGCCTAACATGATGATGCCGTAAAATTCGTGATAGTCTCGACGGAGGGCGGCGTCGAAATATTGATGTAGATTCGGATCTGAAAGCGGTAGAGGTTTATCGAGTTGGGAGTTCGTTGAGCTCGGTGTCTGAGGCTTGGGATGCAAGGGTTTCACCCTCCCAGGAGGAATGGCTCTCGTCAACCGGGCTTCTGGATCCAGAGGAGATGGAAGATGAGGAACCGACTGTCCACTCATCACTACTGTCATGTCGGAAATCATCACCTCCAAATTCTTGCAGTCCATATTCGTATCCACTGCTTTGCGCATCTCCATATTCAACGTAATCATATTCCCATCGGAAAAACTTGTCCATTTGAATCCTGGGTAGGAAATTTGTTTTTGCAATGTAGAAGCTGACTGCTGCCAAAAATGCGCCGAAAACAAGATCAACTGCGTAGTGGTGAGAGAGATACATGGTTGCCCACCACATCCACATGGCATATGCGACAACGAATGGTCGCAGCTTGGGGAAGCAATGGCTCATAAATAACGCCTCTAGAACCGCATTTCCTGAGTGCAGAGACGGAAATGCTCCGAATACTAACGGCGATGCGGTGAAGTTGGTTGTATACAAATCAATGCCGAAAAGCAAATCGATCCTTCGCAATCCGGCCGGGGAACCTTCCATGGAGTAATTTGCTGGAGAAAGCCCATACATATTCTCGTACCATGGTGGTGAACACGGAAAGATCAACTGAATTGCCACTCCTAGGATGTTCATGTATCCAAATGTTTGTGCATATATTGGAACAGTTCCGGGAGCAGAAAACAGGAACATCAAGATAGCCCATATCACTGGCCCACCAAAGTGCAAAATGCCATATGGAAACCATGCTAACAAATCCAACACAACATGCTGATGTGCCGAGATGATGTTACTCAAGTTGGCACCGTAAAATATGTTTTCTAGAGCTGGTAAAACCTTGACCCAGATATGTGGTCTATAATCCGAAGGAATGAAGCTGTTGGCCATGTTAGTTAAATAATCTGCAATCGATGGTGGCTAATTGCTGCCCAAACTCCAAAAATCTTGTCTGGAATGGATAATTAACACATACCGAGCATTAAAAAAGAAGACGAGCCAAGTCGCTATGGGGAGAAAAGGAAGAAAGAATTGTCTAGTGGCTGGCATGAGCAATAGGCCAATGAGTACCGAAGCGGCGAATGTCTTCATCAGGGGCCCTGGCGCTTGACTAATGGAGAGCGAGAAGACCGCGATGATGATCAATACCAGGTATTTGGCATCATAAACCGACCATCTGTGTGCCCGCAGTGCCTTAATCGTGTCATTTGGGTTGAAGGATGTCTCGACAGAGGCAATGGACGAGGCAGGCGAAATTGCCGACCGAAACTTGGAGCGTAAGCGCCGCCGATATCTGCGAGGAATTGGATTTATTATCGAGGATAGTGAGAACGGCATATTTGCTTTGGCTAAGGTCTGCGATAAGGTGGCGTGGTATTTATGAGCCTCTGGCATGACCTGGGGGGGTTTTTTCTGAGCGGCCTCTCGAACAACTTGCAGTTCGGGCGGTTTTCAGCGGAAGGCCGGATGCGCTCAGGAGAAGATGGGTGGATGGATAACGTGGGTATGTTGTAAAGCTATGATCAGCACATGAAGTTGTTGGTGAGATGTGAGGCTGTTGGAACGAGGTGAAAGGCCAAAGTATAAAAGGTGGGTGAGGTGGTGAGTGAGGATGAGGGAGAGAAGAAGTTGTGCTTGGTGAAATGAGTAGAGATGATGAGCGGATCCCCCGGGCTCTCCAAGGTTTGGACTTGGACCGTTTCGGGCATAGCCTGGCTGATGCTTGGCAGAATATAGTCGTAATTACAAATTTCCAGCCACGCTCACTGGCGACAAACATCTACGGTTGGATGCGGCTGGGTAAGCATCCTCAGACTTTATGAAGAATACTCGTTTTGTTAGATTGCTTTCCGATTTACTCTGACTGACTTGTTTGCTCCAGAACTTGGGCATACCTCCGTATACCTCTGCCCACGTCACTATCTACCTCGACGGATCATCATACCAACCGCTGCCAAAAAAAGTTCAACAGCACAAATCCATTCTACTGTACTACTGTAACCGCTACTACCGGCTCGCTCGGTGGTCCAAGCAGGACGGATCATTCTCAACATCCGATTCCCGTCTGCGATTCATGCCGTGTGATTGGTTTCTACGGGCTCTACGGCCATCCATTGTGACTTACCGAGGAGAGTGTCGTCTGCTTTACCAGTAACAGGGGAACTCAAACGATAGCGAAGATCTCTACTGTTCGACCCGAGATTACGGTATTTCCTTTTACTGTAAGGGAATTCAGCTTCCTCACAGGCGGCGGTGACAGCAAATACAGTACACGCAAGCAAGTCAAACGCATGGCAGGACGAGCCTACTGCGTACCAAACAAAGTTTCTGGTGCACGTTCCGTAAGAAGTCATGAACCAAACGTTGATTGATCTGCAGCTTGAAGCCACCCAAGCACGTAACAACATCCTATCATCAGCCTCACCTTTGACCTTCGTTTCAGGCTCCAACTCTAAATCTGAACGCGATGCGCAGCGCAGCGCTGCGAAGGCTGAGCGCAACTCCCCCAGCATCCTTCTCGGCTATGTACATTTACACCAAGCAACTAAGCATCCTCCTCCGCAAAAGAAAGTTATTGCGACACCAATCAATACAAGTCGCAATCGTGCCCTGATTGAGCAGTGTGGACGATGTAGAAGTCTACACCGTTGAAACAGCGCCAAATTGTCGGCCCCCATTGGCGCTGCGGACTTGTCCTGACTATCCGAACTTAAATATTTTACTGTAAATACCTCCAAGCGTGCTTCTTCCACGTGGAGGTGTCACAATCGAAGTATGGGGACTCGATCCTTTCGTTCCAGTATATTACGAGGTGTAATTCGCTCTTTTAATTATCTAGTGTACACCATTACTTCGCAGCGGCAGCAAAAACTCTTCAGCAAATCTAATTTCGCCGCTGATGTCAGCAAGCAGATTTGGCACGGCTGCTTCTTTCTCACTATTGCTTTTCTACGGAGTACAGTAGTGGCCGCGACAAGTACCGACATTAAGAACAGCACACGAGCATACCACTGCTACTCCTACCGCTGAAGACCTCACCCAATAGGATGTGTGACTGAGATGGTAGAAGCTCCAGGGAGGGGTGAAGCTCTTATCCAACTGCAGATTTGCTCATCCTACCTACAGCACTGATCCTATCACCATGCATGCTCGCACCGACCCGTTATTGTACCTCGTACTCTGTACCACGTCCGGCAAAATATCCATGCGGGCCATCGCCAGGAAATTACTGATCCACTCCTGAGAAATTTCTGTTGACAAATTTCATTCCCGCATCAGATTTTCGTTCGTGCGGATCATCGAGGTTTTTTTCCCGAGTTATGCAAGTTATGTAACATCGGTACCGAACGGCATCGCTTAATACCCGTGCAAGGGTATGATTTGCACCGGATAGGGGGCATTTCAATAGAGGCATCTGAGCTTAGTCAGCTGCCGAGCAGTCGTGTTGAAATTACACTTTACACGAAATCGCGTTCATCAGAACGCGTTCCCGTGTGGAGTCTCAAAGTCATGAATCATGACATAAGGGATGACATATCGTGACCAGGCCATTAGTTTCGTTTGCGAATTGTATCGATAACATCAACGAGTTCGAGATTCAGATTGTATATTGAGATAGAACAAAATACTGTAATGAAGATAGTATTGGTGCATGTGGTGGCGGTTGTGCCTCACCATATATGTTCCCGCTTTGGCAAACACGGCAGCCTTACCTCTTCTCTGCGAAATCTTGTCACCACTCAATATCCAAGCACCTTTGATCATGTCATTTGCTCCACAAGCAGGAAACAGGCTCTGCCTTCTCACGATATACCCTGAGAAAGTCACCAAAGATTCTATCCGGGTGCTGGACCTTGAGCCAGGCCACGAAGAAGGTGATATAGTTTGTAATCTACGGATAGTTAGCTCCGTGACAAACTCTTTAAACATATATGACGCAATATCATATGTCTGGGGTGATTCATTCAAACTAGTCAGGATCCTGTGTAACGGTCGTGAGTACTACATAAATACGTCGCTGGCTCTGGCTCTGAAAAGAATTCGCCATGTCAGCGAACGCCGGGTGCTTTGGGCCGATGCTATCTGCATTAATCAAGACGACGATGAGGAAAAAGGACACCAAGTGAAACAAATGGGTAGGATTTTTCAGGGTGCTAGTACGGTGTTTGTTTCTCTTGGTCCGGATTCTTCTTCTCGGGCAGCAGGTTGTTTTGAATTGATCAAGGACTTCAATCAGCACTGGGGTAAAGAGTTGCAGCGGTGCAAACATCCTCGCGGATTCCCAATGGCCGACTACCCGTTTAGTGCAGACCCAACAAAATGGCAAGATATTGCGTATATGTCCCACGTTTCCTGGTTCGATCGCCTCTGGGTCATTCAGGAAGCAGGCCTCGCGAAAGACTGTGTAGTATTATGGGGTGAAGCGGAAATCAGATTTTCTGAAATCATGGAAACAATCCAATGGCTGCGCTGCCGCCCTGAATTTTCCAAAGTGTTCTGCCCTGATGTGTGTGTCAAATGGGCTGACATCTTCCTGCAAAATATGTGCACATTTGGCAATGAGCTAACGTGGCGGGTCGATTTACCACTTAGTAAATGGTACTGGAAATTAGGCAGTTCTAGTGACAATGAATCATTCATCGAGGTTTTGCGCACCGGGCGCAGAATGAAAGCAACGGATCCCCGTGATCGCGTATACGGCTTTTTGGGGAGTAAACTCGCTCTCACCGGCGACAATTCGACTACCCTTGTCGAGCCTAATTACACAAAAACGGTGCAAGAGGTATATTTTGATCTTGCAACTGCACTATTGCGCCACCCTCGAGAAGCCCCCTTCCTTCTTGGAGCTGTGGATCATAGCTGCGCTGCCAATGTTTTTGCTAAAGACAACTGGCCGTCGTGGGTGCCACATTGGGATCAAGGATATTGGAGCGTACCTCTAAATGTCCCCTACAATTGGTACCTTTCTGGAGGTTCAGAAGTTAATTTCACCGCTCATATACAGTCAAATGGTCTGCTTGCTATCCATTGTATAGTCTTTGATGAGCTATCATGGGTGTCAGAAGTGCTATCAGAAAATAATCTAAATCTTGACCCATCGCTCTGGGAGTCACCGGGGGGCATTGAGGAAGGAGGACAAGTTCAAAAATGTCCAATTGAGTCTTTGTGGGAAGCGACGCGACGTTCCTGTCCCCATGATGGGAACGACCTTAAAAAGGTGTTTGAGATTACACTTTGCCGCGAATACCCAGCAAGCCAAAACGTCAAAGCCAAGGGTGTCAGCATCTCGTGGCTGCGCAGAGAATTTTCTAAATACTACCGCCTTAGAAAGGAACTAACTTCCAAATCCAGCGTTCCACAATTCCCAGCAGCGATTCGTGATAGCCCTGGGCCGGCCCAGGGACCGGCCGTTCGCTTTGCTCACAAGCTCTCATCATGTTGCAACCGGCGGCTCGCACACACCAAAGCTGGACGTCTAGTTCTTGCGCCACAGTTTGCAGAGCCAACTGATATCTGCTGTGTAGTTCCTGGGGTATCGGTTCCGTTCATCTTTCGACCCTCGCATCAAAACGGAATTTACCATTTGGTTGGTGATTGCTACATATATGGAGTCATGAGAGGAGAAATTATGCGACAAGTTGAGGAGGGGATATATCAAGTGGAGATGGCACTTATCAAGTAGTTTGACGTATATTATTAGCATTGTTTTCTTTGAATTTTGCACATAGCATTCGCAAGCGGCTTGCGTTCCTTCCTCTCTTCCTTCTTTCCGACGTAGACTGAGTGCGAGCAATTGCCGCAGAAGTAGTTTCCGTTAAAAAGTCGATGATGGATGGCAAACCCATGGATAGCATCTAATCCGTTTTCATCAAATCAGTGTTGGCGGGACAAAATGATCTCCTTTCCACAATCTAAATCCCTGAGATTGGCAAAAACTCCCACGATTGTACTGTAAGAGTCCTCGAATCTAAGGAACTTTGAATGGTCAAATGTTCAATAGCGATAATCATAGCGCCGTTGATCATAGTGCCGTTGGCCCTCTGCAGTTTCGTACACAGATTCGCCATATGAGTCGAAACGATAATAATAGCCGTATAGGTCCCTGTGAGGGTACGAGTTACGCGGAGGCTCAGCACTATCATAAGTGTAACTTGGACGCTCAGCGTATCTCGAGCTCGACCCTGAATCACCGCTGCCATAACGCGAATCGGTGCCAGCAGTTCCTCTATAAGGGTAACTTGGACGCTCATTGTATCTCGAGCTCGACCCTGAATTACCGCTGCCATAACGCGAATCGGTGCCAGCACTGTAACTAGGACGCTCAGTGTATCTCGAGCTTGACCCTGATTCACCACTGCCATAATGCGAATCGGTGCCAGTACTTCCTCTATAAGGGTAACTTGGACGCTCAGTATATCTCGAGCTTGACCCTGAATTACCGCTGCCATAACGCGAACTGGTCCCAGCACTTGCTGATGTCGGCTCGGAGTTTTGGGGATTACGGTCTTTTTGGGAAGCAAGGCGTGCTCTCTCAGTGTCATATGCCTCGCGTTTTTCCGCATCCTTAAGCGTGTCGTACGCGGTGTTGATCTGCGTGCTCAATTCCTTCCATCCTTCATTATAGCTGGGGTCATCTTCATCGATGGGGTGCTTG
>Ga0247807_10002470_pt1 | contig 10141 bp, 11 predicted proteins | sample UWRJL074202C1_FD_179931 | JGI IMG/M metagenome (GOLD analysis project Ga0247807, IMG submission 179931) | Plant litter microbial communities from Arlington Agricultural Research Station in Wisconsin, United States - UWRJ-L074-202C-1 | ecosystem: Environmental > Terrestrial > Plant litter >...
CTGAAGATGATAGATGCCCAAAAGGATCGATTTGCGACTACGATTCACGTCGTTGCATAAGAGCCTAATTAAAAGTAAAGTACAAAACAGAGGAAACTAAAAACCTCCTCTGTTTATAAAAAGATATATAGGTTGAATTTTAATTCAATATTCTAAAAAAGAAATTATGTTAAAATCTATTATAAATTTAAAAGATGCTCAAATAATCAGCATGAGCGAGCAAAAGACGATTATGGGCGGTACACCAGTTCAGCCTGCAGAATGTTCTTGCTTTTGTTGGGATCGTTCGACACATCAAAAAGTAACAGCTTATTGCTTCGCTTATTGTCCTGATGGATCGGTTCCCGGAATAGAAGAAGGAAGCAGCGGAAAATGCGGACCAGTAGTAAACCCTAAACCCGAAATATAGAAATTAATCAGCTTTAATTTTAAAAGATAAATGTTAAAGAAAATTTTAAATCTTGAGACAGCTCAGGAGATAACAAAAACAGAACAAAAAACAATGGAAGCAAAAATTCCTGAATGTTGGCTTTATGCCATCGAATCAGGATGCATCTTAATACCGGTGGGAGGAAATTGTCCCTTGGACACTTATACCGGAGTTTGCGATTCGACACGTCTTTGTTGCTAATTTTTTAAACCTTTTAGATTAAAGTATATACATATAGCCTTATTAAAATTTAGTCATGTTTTTTTTAAGTTGTAGGCGCTCGATCGTGGAACATTGAGCAAATATCCCCACATTGATGATTGGTGTTGGGATTCTCAGGAAAATTGGCCACTCGGTTGGTTTTACAAGGTTAGAGCTAACCGGGCCATCTCCTAGAGAAAGTTTTATAAATTTATTTTTTTGAAATAATTTAACAGAGGGATTAATTTCTCTCTGTTTTTTTATTAAATCCAGTAAGCGAAATACTTTTAATATAGTTCTTCAAATGTCTTTAAATGTTTGAGGTAATAATTCGAATGAAATTTATCAATAAAAAGTAAATTGTTGTAAGAAGTTAATTAGATCTGCCAAAAAACAAAAACCTAAAATAAAAAGCTTTGTTATTTATTTAACAAAGCTTTTTTGATTACAGATGAGAGAGGTTTTAGTTAAGTAACTAACTATCATTAATTTGTATATAAGTGTCTGTTTGAAAATTACAGTTGTATATTTCGGCACAAATCTTCTTTTTCTAAGAATTTTTGTATAATATTGTTATTAAATAAACCAATCAGGAATTGAAAAAATTCACCAACTATAAGCAGGCAGATTTTAAAGATTGTGGCCCTACATGTTTAAAGATAATAGCAAAACATTACGGTAAAACAATTAATATTCAGGAGTTGCGCGACAGCAGCGAAACAACTCGTGAGGGTAGCAATTTGCTTTTTTTGAGTGATGGTGCAGAGAAAGCCGGTTTTAGAACATTAGGAGTAAAACTAAACGAAACAAGACTACAGGAAGCACCTTTGCCTTGCATTTTGCATTGGAACCAGAATCATTACGTTGTACTTTATAAAATTAAAAAAGGCATTTATTATATTTCTGATCCGGCTTTTGGACTGATCGAATATAATAAAAAAGATTTTTTAAAATTTTGGATAGGCAATAACGCAGACGAATCGACGCAGGAAGGAATTGCGTTACTGATCGAACCTACGCCAAAATTTTTTCAATCTGATTTTGATAAAGAAGATAATAAAGGGCTTGGCTTTGGATTATTAGCGCAGTACGTACTGCGTTACAAATCCTTTTTAGTTCAGTTAAGTATCGGTTTACTGGCAAGCAGTTTACTGCAATTGATTTTTCCGTTTTTAACCCAAAGTATTGTTGATGTCGGAATCCAGAACCAAAATATTCACTTTATTTACCTCATTCTTTTTGCGCAGTTATTTCTTTTTGCCGGAAGAACAGGATTAGAACTTATCAGAAGCTGGATTTTGCTGCATCTCTCCACGAGAATAAACATTTCACTAATCTCTGATTTCTTCATTAAATTAATGAATTTACCCATTTCGTTTTTTGATGTCCGTATGACTGGAGACATTATGCAGCGTATCAACGATCACAGAAGAATTGAGCGAATTTTAACTACCTCTTCATTAAACGTTTTGTTCTCCGTTATCAATATGTTTGTCATGGGTGGTGTTTTGGCCTATTTTAATTTGCAGATATTCTTTGTGTTTTTTGCCGGAAGCCTTCTTTATTTTGGTTGGATTACTATTTTCTTAAAAAGAAGAGAAGCATTAGACTATAAACGTTTTGCTGAGATTTCGCAAGAACAAAGCAAGGTAATGGAACTTATTAACGGAATGCAGGAAATAAAACTGCACAATGCCGAAAAACAAAAGCGCTGGGGATGGGAATATGTGCAGGCAAGATTGTTTCGGGTTTCGATAAAAGGATTGGTACTGGAACAAACCCAAACAATAGGTTCTTCTGTGATCAATGAATTAAAAAATATCTTTATCATTTTCTTATCTGCGAAATTGGTAATAGATGGTTCTATAACTTTAGGAATGATGCTTGCCATAAGTTCGATCGTAGGAAGTTTAAACGGACCCATTACGCAGTTAATTGAATTTGTACGGGAACTTCAGGATGCTAAAATATCTTTGGCAAGATTATCTGAAATTCACGAGAAAACAGATGAAACACAGGAAGAACAAAATCAGACCAACGATGTGCCTTTTGAGTCGGATATCGATATCAGGAAATTGTCGTATCGCTATTTGGGCTCTGATATTCCGGTTTTAGAAAACCTGAACCTTATAATTCCGGCTAATAAAGTAACAGCAATAGTAGGGGTGAGTGGAAGCGGTAAAACGACACTTATGAAATTACTGCTCAAGTTTTATGAACCTAATGAGGGCGAAATAGCAATTGGAAATACATTGCTGAAAAATATTACACAAAAAGCCTGGCGATCCAACATTGGAGCTGTTATGCAGGAGGGTTTTATATTTAATGATACTATTGCCAATAACATTGCGATTGGTGTTGATAAAGTCGATAAGGAACGATTGGTATACGCAGCAGATGTAGCCAATATAAAAGAATACGTAACAGGTTTACCACTGGGTTACAATACCAAAATTGGTTCGGAAGGATTAGGAATGAGTACCGGACAAAAACAGCGTTTGCTAATTGCCAGAGCCGTTTACAAGAACCCTGAAATCTTGTTTTTTGATGAGGCAACCTCTGCTTTAGACGCTAACAATGAAAAAGAAATCATGCGCAAACTCGATATTTTCTTCAAGAATAAAACCGTTGTCGTTATTGCTCACAGGCTGAGTACGGTAATGAACGCGGATCAGATTGTAGTCTTAGACAAAGGTAAAATTATAGAAATAGGAAGTCACTCTTCTTTAGTAAACCAAAAAGGAAATTATTTTGAGCTGGTTCGCAACCAATTACAATTAGGAAATTAATCATGGCAGAAAACAACGATACATTCGAGTTAAGAAGTGAGGAAGTTCAGGACATTTTAACCAAAGTGCCACACTGGATGATCCGCTGGGGAACCGTACTTATATTTGTAATAATCTTTATGCTGTTTTTCGTATCCTGGTTTATAAAATATCCGGATGTTGTTACTACCGAAATTGTAATAACAACCAATATTCCGCCAGAACGATTAGTAGCCAAAACATCAGGACGTATTGAAGCTATATTGGTTGAAGATAAAGCGATTGTGCCCAAAAATACAACATTAGCAATTATCGAAAACACGGCCAATTATAAAGATGTTTTTGCACTCAAAAGTATTATCGACGGCTATAATATAAACGATTCAAAAAAAGAATTTCCTTTTGCATTGCTTAAAAACACGCAATTAGGAGAAATTGAAAGTGCCTACGCTGTTTTTCAGAAAGATTATCAGGCACAGCAACTCAATCATGATTTGCAGCCTTATGAAGTCGAAAACAGAGCACAAAGTTCAGAAAACATTCAGATCAAAGAAAGGCTTGAGATTCTGCAACAGCAAAAAACACTCAACGAAAGCGAATTGCAGTTACAAAAGAACGAAGTAGCCCGTTTTGAAACGCTTTTCAGTAAAGGCATTATTTCTGCTCAGGAAATGGATGCCAAAAAACTAAGTTACCTTCAGGCGCAAAAGAATTATAAAAGTATGCTGTCATCAATTTCTCAATTGAGATCGTCATTGATTGATAACAAAAAATCAAGTCAGAGCTCGCACATCAATAGCACCAAAGAAGAGGTGAATTTAGGGCGTAACATGGCGCAGTCCTTTTACCAGCTAAAAAAAGTGATAAAAGACTGGGAACTCAATTATGCTTTAAAATCATCTGTGAGCGGAGTGGTTACTTTCCTGCAGGTATGGACAGAGAATCAAACCATAAATTCAGGCGATAATGTGTTTTCTATCATTCCTGATGCCAAAAACGGTTTTATTGGAAAAGTAAAAGCGCCAGCATTGAATTCAGGAAAAATAAAAGTGGGACAAAAAGTCAACATTCGATTGGCAAATTTCCCGGATAGAGAATTTGGTGTTTTGTACGGCAAGATTCAGAATATCTCTTTGGTACCGGATAAAGACGGCAATTTATTAATAGATGTTGCGCTCCCAAATGGTTTACAAACGTCTTATAAAAAAGAAATAATTTTTCAGCAGGAAATGAAAGGAAGCGCCGAAATCGTAACCGAAGATTTACGCCTTCTGGAAAGAATTTTATATCAGTTTAAGAGCATTTTTGAACAGGTTTAAAATAACTTTTTTACAACCTTGACAATGAATGTTCGACAAAAAGCGGATTAAAATTGTAATTTTAAAACACCGGAATAAAACCAATAGGTTATTGCCATTAGAAAAAACGATCCGAGATTGTATACATCAAGTAAAAAAGAATATTTACCAGAAGAGTACGATTTATCTTTAATTATAATGGCACCATTCCCTTTTGTGGTGAAATAGTAGTAATTAATAAAATAGAAAAGAATGGGACAAATCAGAACTAATTTTAAAACATCATAATTAAAATTAGGCCTAGTTATTGCAAAAATTATATTAATGATAGTTATGAAGTTGCTAGTTTGTGTAAACGATAACATTGCATAAACGGGTATTTCGGGAGCACTATTAACCTTTATACTTTTTAGAAAAAAGTCGTAATAAATTAATTTGTAAATTCTCATAATTTGATTTTTTAAAATTTTGCTTTTATACCATCCGTTTTGTTTTTCTAAATATTGGTATCGAGCTGAATTTTTTCCATAAAATAAATAATTATCTACAATAAGTATCTGTGAGATATCTTGCGTAAACTGCACCCCAAATTAAAGTAGAGAATGTTGCAATAAAAAACAATAACGTTAAAGCCACTGATAATTTATGACTGGAAAAAAACATAGGTTTTTCTTTTACAATTTTTCTAGATCTCCCAGATTTATTAAAATATAAATAATTAATTAATAAAAACAAACATGTTGGTATGACCATCATCCATTTTGATGTTTGAAAACAAAAAAAACGTGTAAAAAATATATGTAACATGACTGCACTAAAAAATCCTTCAGAAGCGCTTAAAGCCCAGCAAGTTGTTGCAAAAGGTTCATCGTCTTTGATAATTTTTGTGTAAAATAAATAGTAGTAATAAAATATAACATCCATAATAAAGCATCAATTATTTACAGTATGTTTCTAAAAGGTACTTCGTTAAAATAGAACCCCATATTATTGAAGTACCCAACACAATAAAAAATAAAACGGTTAATAATATTGATATCCTATTGTTTGAAAAGAACATTGGTCGTTTTTTTATAATTCTGATTGATCTGCCAGATTTATAATAATAGTAATAATTGAATATGTTTATCAAAACTATGATGCTTATCCATAGTAAACTACTTATCTGTTTACATTGATAAAGAATTAATGCAACTTGTATGAGCATATTCAATGCAAAGCCTTCTGTCGCACTTATTGCAAGTATCGTAAGCATATGAGGTTCATTATCTTTAATAATCCTTGTATAAAATAAATAGTAGTAATAATATATAACATCCATAAATAGTATTAATTATTTGCAATATGTTTTTAAAGCATATTTTTTTAAAGTAGAGCTTAAGTGTTAGTAATCTTTTACTGTTTTTTAGGGATTATTAAATTGTCCTCAATGTTTACGTTTATAAAACCCGATGGTTTATAAATGAAGAAATTAAAACTGCCTTTCTTTTTTACTATGGAATCTCCAATGTTCACTTTTTCATAGCAGTTATCCCATACATTAATTATTTCACCTGATTTTAATTTCAATTTACAAATTGAATGATCTGAAGAATCAATGTATTTGTTTAAAACTATTCCTTTATAATTTTGGTTTAATTCAGTTTTGTAATTTATTTTTTCTGCTGATTCTTGGAAAAAAGAAATAAAAACGAGTACAACAATAAAAATTATGATAACTATATTCCAATGTTTTTTATATTTCTTTGCTACCAAGCCAGTTGTCCAATTACTCATAATTTGAAAGTTTTTCTATTCTTGCTCTTTCTTGTTGTTTAGAAATCTTTTCACGATTCTTATTTACAATAAAAATAAAAATACAAGCCAAGAGAACCATAAACCCAATAATAGCATAACCACCCTTTTTATAAGTCTTAAAATTATAGTTCAAAAACTTTTTGTCTTTTATGAAAAACCAATAGTTTAAAAAACCAATGATTGCCATAAATGCAATTACTGAAGAATTATTTGGTAATATTTGATCAATAATTCTAAAAGAATAAAAATCAATATAAGGAAGCGACGTAAACAGCACCATATAAATGAATAAAATCGATACTAACAAAGTTCTCATTATAGCAACTTTTTGGCTTTCTTTTCCTTTTTCAGTGTAATAATTATAAATTCTAAATAATAAATAATAATATGCTTTCATTAGTTTTATTTTGGTTTAGAAAATAATGTGTTTCCTGATGAATACTCGTAAATTGCTTTACCTCCAAAATAGATTAAAGCGCCCGCAGCGCCAAAAGTGGTAGGAGCAAGGGCAACCATAACCGCGCCGGCAGCAATTTCAAGACCTGCTACAATATCGCTAAAGGTAAGCTTGAACTTAAATTTTTATAACTAATGATAATTCAAAAACTCAAAATCCAGAGCACAAAAACAATAATAGTGCTGCCAAATGTAAGCCAGTTATACTTTCTTTTTTCAGCTTTTGTCCATTTTTCAAACTTATCAAAATACTGTAGGTATTTATCTCCTTTGAAAACAAAAATGTAGCATATTAGAGCTGATAAAATTCCAAAAGTTATAAAATGTATGTTTGTTAATCTCTCTGATATAAAATATTTAATGAATATTCCAACTATACCAAAGAAAAAAACAAATAGCACGAGTAATATTGCTCCCCCCGCGACAGTTGTACTCAAACCAAAATTTTTATCACTAAAAACTTTGTCAATTTCTTTTTGGAAATCAACAATTCCCATTTTTTTATGTCTTCTTTTTACAAAAGGAATTTCAGCTAATAATTTAAAAGGATTCACTTTGTTACTTAATAAGTGCAGTTTATAGTCCGCTTTATAATAACAAAAATGTACAATGTTTAAATAAAATTCTATTGTTTTCATAATTTAGCCTAATCCTTTTCTTCATAAAAAGACTTCGTTGTTTTCTTTGAACAGTATTACTGATTTTAATAATCATTAATTATCGATTATTTTCAATTCTTGCTTTTTCTCGTTCTGCAAAAATCTTCTCTCGATTCTTATTTACAATAAAAATAAAAATACAAGCCAAGAGAACCATAAACCCAATAATAGCATAGCCACCCTTTTTATCAGTCTTAAAATTATAGTTCAAAAACTTTTTGTCTTTTATGAAAAACCAATAGTTTAAAAAACCAATGATTGCCATAAATGCAATTACTGAAGAGTTATTTGGTAATATTTGATCAATAATTTTAAAACAAAAAAAATCGATATATGCAAACACTGTAAAAAGAATCATATAAATTAATACTGTGCTTGCAATGACTATGCTATATAGGGTCTCACTGATATTTTTTTTATCAGTGTTTATATAATGGTTGTACATTCTAAATAATAAATAGTAATATCTTTTCATCTTTATTTGATAGGTTTAGTGAATAGTGTAGTACCTGAGGAATATTCATAAATTGCTTTACCTCCAAAATAGATTAAAGCACCTGTAGCTACAAAAGGAGCTGCTGGACCTGATACAAATATTGCAGAAAGTGCTATAGTTGTATCAACTCCAAATTCTAAACTTGACATTTCTCCTCTATATAATTGTCCTGCTTCAAGTCCAATTCCTAGTCCTCCCAAGGTTTTACCTGTAACATTTAACGTTTTTGATATAGAGCCTAATTTTGGAGCGCCTCCTCTAACCCAATCCATAGCTTTTGAATTATGAGCTAAATCTATTACACTTATGGTATTAGCTTCTACTTCTACAAATTTGGAAAAAGTTGGTTGTAAAACATCATTTCTAACTTGATTTTTAGATTTTTGTTCATTAACATCGTTTTTAGATGCCACAAAAGCGCCATTTGAAACATCAGGCTTAGCACCATCATACCCAAAATCCGTATCGAACTTAATCCCAAAAGTAAGCCCCGCATTGTTAGAAGCAGAAACCCAATCCCCGGTTTGGCTATATTGTGCAGCCGCAACAGCAAAATGTCCTGCTCCTGCTGTAATTAAAGCTCCTCCAACGACAGCTGTAGCGCCAAAAGTGGTAGGAGCAAGGGCAACCATAACCGCGCCGGCAGCAATTTCAAGACCTGCTACAATGTCGCTAAAGGTAAGCTTGAACTTATTTCCGCTGGGATCCGTGTACTTGAGCGGGTTATTCAATACATAACCATATTGGTTAAAATTCTGCGTATTGGTCGGATCCTGAATGTAATTGTCGTGCTGCAGGAATCGATGCAGCATTGGGTCGTAAAGCCTTGCATTCATATTAATGAGCGCAACGCTTTGCAAATGTTCGTGTCCCGTATAGCCGCGGTCTAAAACCGTTAGTCCAGTCAGTTCATTCCCTTTGCCGTCTTCGACTTTTATAATGCTTCCCCAGGCGTCAAACAAACGTTTTTCGACTAAGTTAGCATTTGCGTCTGTTATAGCCAAAATAGAGCCCTGATAATCGCGGTGCAAATATAAATATTCGGCTGTATTTATACCGTCACTTTTAGAAATAGCCGGAGCCGTGTACGCATTCCCCCCAATGAACGTTACAAACTCGAGGGCTCCGGTATTTCTGTTTTCTTTTATTTCCATACTGCCATCAGCAGAATAATGCTTGCGAAGCGGTCTTATTTCTTTGTCGGTAAGACTGCCGTAATACATGGTACTTCGCTGGTTGTCGTCGTTATAAGTAAAACTTATTTTATCGATACCGGTTTCTGAAATCTCAATCGGGCTTTTAAAAGCATTGTACGTCACATTAAGTTTTCTCTCTCTTCCGTCGCCTTTGCCTACTCTGCGAATGCTTATTTCATCAAACACAGCATCACCTTCGCCTGTTTCTCCTGCAATGACATTCAGGCGAATTCTCAATTGCTTAACATCGGCCGGTATCTCAATCATTTTCTCTAAAAACACCATTTCTCCCGCCTTTTTTGTACTTAGCGTTTCGGTCAGAAAAGGCTTTTTTTCTTTGTTTTTATACTCGAGTACCTGTATTTCTGCCTTGGGTTTGGTGGTTTTTACCCAGCCCGAAATAATATATTGAGTAGCCGCTCCATTGTTGATCGGAATGATCTTATCTGCTGTAACGCTGTTTCTTTTTTCAGAACCGGCGGTTCCTAGCTGCAAAGCATGTTTCTCGTCAGCTGTTTCAAGGGGAACAAATTTTATTTCCTGCGAAGAATATTTGTCTGTACCCCATCCGGTCTGGCTTTCCATATCATCATAAAACACAACACCTCTATTCTGGTAATAGTCCAGAGCATTGGGGTTTAGCTCAATAAAGGTATTGCGGTAAGGTTTGGAATCATCATATTTGTAGGCGCCCAAAGCATTGGTCAGTATTTTTCCTGATGGATCATAGGTTTGGGTTTCCTTTTCCCCCAATCGGTTCGTGAATTCCTGTAATCGGTCTAATTCATCGTATTGAAACGTTTCTTTATAATCATTAAAAGCACTATTGCTTCTGCTGAT
>Ga0247807_10002472_pt1 | contig 10136 bp, 9 predicted proteins | sample UWRJL074202C1_FD_179931 | JGI IMG/M metagenome (GOLD analysis project Ga0247807, IMG submission 179931) | Plant litter microbial communities from Arlington Agricultural Research Station in Wisconsin, United States - UWRJ-L074-202C-1 | ecosystem: Environmental > Terrestrial > Plant litter >...
GTCACGGAATGGGGAACCACCTTCTCCATCTATGCAACTTGAAGCCTCGCGAATATCAGCTCTGCAACAGTATACACGTGGTTGGCTGAGCTTGAAAGGTGTGGACATCTTATGTATGCAAGCTGCAGCAACAAGGACAAGTTATATCTCCACTATTCGTGTGACTTTTCAAGCCATCTGCCAATTGAATTGTGGTGTTATATGGCAGAATGCGAATTGGAGGCGATTCATCATTTCTATAGGTCATGCTATTAGTACTGCGCTCAAACGCTTCATTAAAGAGCGGCAGATGATGTTCGCAATGGTACATATAGATGCGGCTGCAATGCATCGCCCTTCTATATATTGTTCTTTCCCTCATGACCAATTTCACAGCCTTGACCCAAGATCATCCTTGCGCATAGAAGTACAAGTATTTGTTCTTACGATAGTTGTTCAATATCACTAATGTTCGACGTGCAGGAGAAAGTTCTTTACAGGACAGCTTTACCCAAAATTTTATTGACTCGCCAGTTTGAAGAAGCAAAGCTTTGTAGCCATTTAATATAATTAAACTGGACTTCAAGTAACAAATATCCTCAATATGACGACCACGAGCCAGGAAGAGTTTGCATTTAATCATGACCTTGAACAAGATACGATCCCAGAACGTCTCCTTGACGATGGACTTATACAGTACTTTCGGTCGAGATATTCAGTGCGAGAGAAGCTAATGTCCACCTTTGATAGACATGAAGCTGAGAGAGTCAAATCAGAACTGGCCAGAATTGATCGACTGAGAGATCATTTTCGTTTTGGTGAGAGTCACAAGTCCGACATGGACGAGTTAAGGAGTTCCCTGGCGAAGTGGAAACAAGCAGCCAGAATTGAAACTACGGAAAGTATTCAAAAACTCAACTTTGAAATCAATCAACTTCATCGTGAAATCGAAATAAAGCAGAGAGTAAACGGGGATGGATGGGCTCTTGCTGAAGATATGAAGAAGCTAGCCTCCAAGTCCAAAAGGTATAAAAGTCTTGAGTCATTACTTGCCAAATTGATACCTACCCCAAACCAAGAGCCCGAGGAACCACTGCAACATCCCCACTTCGAGTCTACAATTCCCAGGACTAACAGCCAGCTTGACTCCGATTCTATGTTCACAGTTAGCGCAGTCACTCTCGAGAAAGGCTCGCTGCGTGGGTCCTACACCATGTTCTCAATAGAAAAATTTGCAATTAATAGTGTACTTCATGGTGGAAACAATGGTGACAGAGATCCTTTGCGGGAGCAGCGAAATCCAAATAGTCTGCGGTATTTCCACTTTCCAGCCAACAACATGATTTGGGTGAGCTAAGAGTTCAACATCATACAAGCGGTGTCTGGTTGACATTTCAATTTGAATCCCTTGCTTTTTAACATTCGATGGCTCTTGTTTAAATATACACCTGCTGACTATCAAATTGTGTAGATCGAAGTATGTGATATCTGTTCACCTGAGATTCCAATTGCTGACTCTGGAGTAGAAAGCAATCACACGGTATCATGGAGAGGAAATGGGAGAGTATAATTATCGGAAGTCTCCAATATATTGCAGAAAATCCTCAAATTTCTTGAACAGACAGTGCGTAATCTTAGGGAATCATGTATTAAATTGCAACGGCCTGATACTTTTCTTGAATGATGGCTCTGAACATCGTAACGACTAACATCGATTTGTTTAGGTATTGGGATGCCCGCCAATACGGTAGTTCAGGTAATCATAGTCTCAAAAGTTTAATAGACTGCCCACTATTCCTGAGGCAGCTCCGGGAACCCAGAGAGTCGTTCTGCATTCTGCTAAGTCTAACAATGCACTTCCGGAAGTAGAACTGCTGATCGAATTTCTAACACCTTCCGGAAAAGAACATACGCTGACCTGATCATCAGTTGATCCAGTTCATGCTAGACATATGCGTCCACATTGCTCCTTAATATCACCTGGTACTAACTTGACCTCCTGTAACCATCTCACAGAATCTAACGTGTATAGATCCCGGTGCCTTGAGGGCGGGTTCTGCGGCCAATCTTGGCCAAAATCGGTTCATTATATTTGTGAGTTATCGGGCCATCTCATTGATAGTGATATTTTAACTAGTCAGATGCCTTACCTTCACTGGGAAATTGATAAGAGACGCCATCAAATGGCCATAATAACTCGTGAAATTACACACAAGCACATGAGAAATAATCCTGATAACAGGCAACGAATGGCGGATAACTTTAGAGCCACCGTGAACAAAGCTTCACAGTGCAAAGGCAAGGCCATTGGTCTCTTTGAAAAAGACACGAAAGAAAAGCCCAGCGGACTCAAACTAGCTTTAGGGGAGTATCTAACATGTGCCGCTAAGATATATGATGCGATGGATATCGAACATGATGTCTTGCTGCTGAATGACTACCTTCAACATACCCCCCCAATTCATGGGAGACGGACACTGGGTCAGTCGTATTACTGGAAGATTAATGATACCAGCCCGCGAGATCGAGATCAGGTTGTATATCGTGCTACAAAAATGGGAAAGGATACTAGGAAGACAACGAGGGTAATTATGGTAGATCAGCTGTGGCTATATATTCTCGATGATCGTAAGTACCTATTGCTGTACAATATCATACACCACTAACAGGCTCAGACACTATTATTACTAGTAAGTAGACAATCAACCGTTGAAAAGAAGTCTCTATCCAGTCGTAATCAGCAGGCTGTAGTTCAAAAATCGGAGCCAATCTATGAGGCGAATAAACTATAAGTCTCTGATACAAGATTCCACATTTCATATTACGTACGGAGACGTAAACTAATTTAAGTACTCCAGGTTTTCCAAGACGCTGGGGGAGAAATAAACCTGGTAACAAGCACACAGCTCAACTGCCTCACAGAACTTGACATGAAAATCCTCAACCTTCAATAAATATCTACTGACTTCAGTGCTATGGCAGATCATAGCGATGTTCATGCCAGCATTCGGTCCAAGTTGAAACATCTTCATGAGGGCGATGTAACCTCAATATATGACCTTGCTCTGATTGTTATAAATCAATGCTCGACTGTATTCTTCGACCGAACGAAATTGGTAGACGAACGACCGGAAGTTTTCGATATTTTCGCAAATTCTATTGGAAACATTGTAAGTATTGTAAAGTATGGGTAATTATCGAAGCTTACAAAAAACAGTCTGGACACAAAATCGATGCCTTCGAACAATTCTAGTGGCATGTGAGGACTATGCACTTTGCAGATGCCCAGAAAACAGACATTAGAGCCAGAGCCAGGGACTCTTTTAATATCAATCTAGAAGTCGAACTTCTTCGCGAAGCTGATGACATTATTGAAGAACTCAAGATGATGCGGAGAATTTATGAACAACAACTCAGTGTTGGTAAAGACTTCTCGAAACATCTACAGGAAATTCACGACGAGCAGCACCCTCTCCCAACTACCGAATACTTGTTGGATGATTTGGTGACAAAATTAGCATCCCGGAGTATAAATCATGGGAGCCCAAATTTGCCAGACTTTGGCAATGGAACGGTTTCGGCAGTTCACGACCAACCGGATGGGAATAGTTCAGCTCAAAATGAACCATTTCAACGACCTCATCTAGCCATCCAAGAAAACAGCAACGAGTATCAAAATCATAGCCGACATGGCGTGGCAGAGGAAGAAAAAGATAACACCATCGCAATAGATGGGGTTGTTTCAAGAACTACAGTGAATCGAGCAAGGTCTCTCAACGAAAATATCGAGATGCGACTAGAGGATCTCCAGGATCTCCAGAATACGACCAAGGATATCTCTGATCAGTTGCATAACCTCCTAAGTCTCAAACAGCAACAAGCAAGTTGGGTTGCTGAAGCATCACTCATGCTATCGCACGAAAGTGTCTCTCAAGGTCGTTCAATTATGATCTTTACCGTGGTTACCATTATATTCTTACCATTGTCCTTCATGTCTAGTCTCTTTGGTATGAATGCATCGGAGCTATCCGGTCCTGGCCAAGCTCCTCTGTCACTCATCCACGAGTTCAAATATATGTTTCCAATATCACTCGGTATCATCATACCTACACTTTGCCTTGCGTTTTCAGCTCGAATCCGACAACCAATTGTGACACCAATTGTGACACTTCTCGATTGGCTTGGCAAACTATTGCATCTCACGTCAACCAACGTTACTGCCCTACTTCTTTATTATAGCAAGATTCACTTCTATTGGCATTATTGCATTGCACATTCTAATATTCTCCGGAGAATCTATAAATTTTGCAAGGACTTCAAGAAAAACTATGGCACTAAAGGCCTTTTGGAAGCAAGGAAGGCCAGGAATGCAAAAATAAAAAGATTAAGAGAACAGGAAGGGTTTGCAGGTGAGGCTAAATTGGAGATGTGGATGGATAATATAAGAAAAAAGGGAAAGAAAAGGAAGGACAGAATCAAAGAGATGGAGATGCAGAATAGAGAGATGGATAAGTGGAGCATATCACCAAGGAACACGAACGAAGAGGGTGTCTAATAGCCTGAATAGTCATATAACGACATTTGTTTCACCGTCTAGTTTTCACTATTCTCTTCCATAGGATATCGTGAAGTTGACCATGAGCGTGAGCCGACGTCTCGTCAATAAGTACAAGTTTGTTACCTTGCACCAAATTCTGCCAAGCCTACAAAAGTTTACGATCTTAAACCTCAACCACCAGAATTGACTATCTCTGGCTTGAATATCATATCACGAAGATTATACGATAGAAAATTTTACACCACTGTGTTTTATCAAGTTGAACATTACTCTTAATTGCCTATGCAAGAGTTTGAAAGATCACGATAAATATCTAACGGGGTATTACCCCTATCTTCTCGCTTAATCCTAGTAAGGTGCATTCAGAAGCAAAGAGAAAGTTAGTAACACGTGTCTCCTCTCAGTTGATAAAGGAAACAGAGAAAAAATCATATATCACTGGTCGCAGTCAGTATGATATAAGTCATGTTCGGTGTAGTAGCACTCTAGTTTGCAGTGAAACACTACGCCACCATATGACAATTACAGAAGAACAGCAAAGCTAGCAGCTGTCTCAAGGTCATGGTGATGACAGATTATTCCAACAGCTTAAGAGCCCCACTGATTCATCCAGATTTTCATCATTTCCTTGGAAATTGGATTTGATAACGACGACGTCTTACTGGCTGCCTTGAGCTTTTCCGTATGGAACTCCAGTGTTGAGTTCGTAATAGCTTCGTCATACAAGCCAAGGAAATCAAGAATCTTGATATCCACAGATCCATCTTGTGATGAACCGAGCGCGTTGACTTTCTCCAACCACTCAGATAAAGACACAACTTGAGCGCCTGGAGCAAAGTGCTCCAGAATTGGCTCGACTATAGAGTCCCACGGAATAGGCTGGGGGTTTACAATATTATAAGTAGCTTCGACGAAAGGTTCAAGGGTGGTCTGATGATGTAAAATCTCGACAAAAGCACTCACGAATCGATCAATGGGTATCCAGTCTATTTGTCCAAGCTGAGGCAAAATGCCAATGGCTTTTGAGGTTTTGATAGCTGTAGGAAACCACTCATGTATCGGCCACGAACTTTTGCTGTCGGATGTTGAAGGTCCTGCAATCTGGCCTATCCTCAGAATTGTCACAGGAATGTTGTATAGCTTTGCAACCTGTGTTAAGATACGCTCCCCATCGAGCTTGGATTGGGCATATCCCATTGCTAGCGAAGGATTGTCGAATTCGGGTTTTAAAGGTGCCTCTGGAACTGTAGTTCTGTTATTGTGAACTCGACCCCAGCGAGCGGCCGCTGCTGCTGAAGACATGAAAATAATTCTGGGACGATTTTGACTTTGGGAAACTGTTTGAACTAGATCGCTCAAGCTGCGCAAGTTGCTCTCAAAAGATTGGAGTGATTGGTTGAAATCAGTCTTCCATGCATTCAAAATTATCATATCACTATTTCGTGAAATCTGCTCTATGGTAAAAATTTTTAAACCAAGTGTGCTTTTTTCGTAGTCAACTTCATGGAACTCCATTTTGGGACTTTCCACAGAAGGTTTCGTCCGGCTGAGACAATAAACTTGTGAAATGCGTGAATCTTGAAGAAGCGCGTCTAGTAAGTGCGAACCAAGGTTACCCGTGGCACCAATCATAGTTAGCCTCAGGCTATTAGGGTCATCTATTCCTGTCCCATCAGAAGGTGTTGGCTGGATATTGGGCGTATACTTCTTGGTAAGAGATGATATTTCATCTGAGCAATCAGGCAAGGTAGGGATAGTGCCAGCGTTGAGAAATTCAGAAAGAACCGTTGCTAACTTTTTAATAGAGGGATTTTCGTAAATTGTGCGAGCACCAATCCACTAAACGTCCGATGAGCTGCGATAGCTTTTGAGCCCTGCTCTCAGAAGACTGGTAATTTCGACAGTACCTAAAGAATCCAAGCCGTAAGCATAGAAATCTTGTTCATCTGTAATATCAGAGCTAGCCACGCTTGAGGATTTGATTATAGACCGGACAAAGTCCTTGATTGCACTAAGCTCAAATGTGGCTCTAAGAGAGACAGATGCCATTGGCACGCTAGCCTGTTTGGCTTTGTACAGAGCTTCAATCTCATGTCGGTACGCTCTTTCAGCTACTTTTCGTATGATAGTTCCTTTGGCTGCACGTGGGAGGCTTTTATCACTCGTACAGAGTAGAATCTTGTCGCGAGTCACTCTTCCTTGGCCAGGAACTAGGCTATTCGCCTTCTGTACCAATGACCAAACTTCCTCAAGAATCGTTGCTTTAGCCTCTGGTTTCGGCTCGATTAATAAAGCAGCTTGAAAACGACCCTGCCCAATGACCAATGCTCCTTCCACAAGGGAATGACCGCATCATCGATTCAATAGGAACTGGATTGAACTTCTCTCCGTTTGATAGCACTATAATATCGTCAAGTCTACCATGGAATTTCCAGAGCCCAGCTATTGATGGGTGCGGCTTGAACAGATCTCGAGTGCGGTAACTACTTGAGCCTGGGAAGTGGAAATCCAAAGGTGATTTTCCTTTACCATCGGTAAGTACCACGAGCTCAAAGGCTTCATCCTCCGAGGCCGTCATCTCAATACTGGCAGCAGGATGAAACTTCAACGATGTTAGCGATCATCAAGCGAGAAATCCTCCAATATAACTCACTTCGAAACAGTCCCAATTTTCCTTCTTGGGAAGCAAAAGTTGTACTTGAATAATTTCAGTCGCGCCATAGAACTGACCTAAGCTAGTGATGCTAGATAACTTATCTCCCGATGATTTTGATAGGGGTCCACCAGCATAAAAAACCCATTCCAATCGTTTGAACAACTCAGTCGCCTGTGGCTGATGAACCATCTGCTCAATTACTGATGGGGGAACGATTATTCCTTTAAGATCTTGATATTTCATAATGTCTTTTACCATCTCCCCTGTAGGAGGTCTCCCTGGAGGTCCAAGAACTATAGAACAAGAGCCAAAGATGGGATCAACGATAGATGACACGAAGCCAGCGAGATGAGAAGGTGGAAATATGTGAAACACTTTTCCGTCCGAATCATAAACCGTGAAGTCTTGCCTTTTCCGACCAGGTACTTCGGGAAAATTATGGTCATTATCTAGATATGCGAAGGTCCCATGATACATTGTGATTGGTTTTGGGGCACCAGTTGAGCCTGAAGAGTGAAGCACCACAACAGGCTTTTGGTCAGCTGTCTCATAGTCCTCATCATAGTGGTAATATGGAGCAACTTGGATCAAATCATCGAGTGCGCTTATAGCGGTGCTAGTCAAATCTGGCTTCCCTGCTTGAAGGCCAGAAATGATAGGTGCCACCTCCATAGAATAAATATCTTCGACGACTGAGTCTGGTCCATGAGTGAGAGGTTGACAGCAATTGGATTGCGCGGGGACGGTAAAAGACTCTAAGATGTGTTAGAATATGAGTCATGAAAACCTTTAACTTTACTTTATATCCGCATTTGATGGCACCCAGCACGACGATGACATATCGAAGGTCGGCAGGACCAAGATAAGTCAAAGTCTCAAATTTGTCACTGCGTCCATATAGTCTCTCCAGGAAATGGGCAAAGTCATTGACACCATTTGCAATTTCAAGAAATGAGACGTCACGGAATCCATCGATTACATTGTAACTGATGGGAATCGAAGCGAACAATTTCGTGGGATTTCTTTGGGCAATCTTGTCTAACTCTATAGGGAGCAGACGCTTGCCGTAGTTTGGAATTGAAGACATGGTGTCGTTTGTGGGAATCTTTGAATTGAGAATGGTCTTTGGGATTAACTGTTTGTGCTCCCACTAATATGAAAGAGATGAAGTGAGAAGAGTTGAGTGAAAAGTATGCTGCGCTTTTCCAGGAGGTCTTGCTTTTAAGAAATAATCCTTGGACATCTGGATAGTTGTGTTTGTTACATTACTTGGACTTGATTGGGTGGATAAAGTCCTGTTACCAACAATAAATCACATCAACTCGGCGAACAGCAGACAGACTACATTTTTATATCGTTGTGAGATATATCTAACCTAATGTTGAGGAATGCGCTTTACAGCGTGACCCTTGCATTCATATTATGGCTTATATTCCCATTTGAGAAAAGTCTCGGTCTCAGGTTAGATAGACACACAAGATAATATCCAAACTAATGAGGCTGAAGCCATCAAAGTTCTCCAGGCCGTACGAATCATCATGATCCACCTTGATCCACCTTGTTGGTTGCATATGCACTCCTTGCATTACAAGTCACTCTCTCGCTGGATACAATTACAATTGTTTTCCGAAGTGAAATCTATTGTTGGATTTTCAGCTTTTCCAACAATTAAACCGGAAACAGCGGTTTCGAATCAAGGGTTCCTATCACTTCATTGTTATGTTGAGGAACAGATAGGTTGGAGTAACCCCGGTAATTTACGTACGCAGCTTTTGCTAGGGGAAATCCTCCGAGGTTTAAGGATTGGCCGTAAACTTGATAGGCTGGAAATTATTCTAACCTCAGGCACCGACCACACTAATCCCCTAGTTTACTTAGATATTTTCTCTTTCACAAAGACTTGTTCTCTAAACCACACCACATGTACAAGATCCCTTTTCTCCGATTTTACGCACCGTCTTCTTCTTCATGATAGGAGAGTTTTGACAGAAATATAAAGACCCAAATTGATGGAGCATTTCTCTTGCTGCCGACCACTCATTCAAAATGGGTATGAAGCAGGGCATAAAGTCGTAATTTAGCAGCCAAAAAGATGCTTTTCAAGTATACTGAATGTCATACACAATGTGTGACTTAAAGAGATCTTCACGTTCTTATTCTATATGTTTACGGCACGTTCAAATTCAACAAAGAAAGTATCGGACTTATGAGATTGAGCCTTGTAGATACTTGAAGATTTATTCTTAAGATAAAAAGATTCCAGGATCAGAGAATCCTTCTGTAACGACTAACCACTGTATCATTGACTTGCCATGTCAGTGAAGTGTCTCCCTACAGTTCTTTACAAAGTACAAAGGAACGATTTGCTGATAACTCCTAAGTGTTGTACTGTCTAGGTGGGTGCTCAAGAATATTATATGATGTGCTTTTGTAAATTCACTTCTCTCATGTACACAAATTCTGTTTCTGAGCATTTCATTGATAGCTAGTATTCTCTGTTTCGATATAAGGACACATCCTGCATTTCAAGAGACTCAAGGCTGCTAGATATAGTTGTTACAGCTGAAAATACTCAGAGCAAAACTACTCTTTCACAAGGAATTATGCATATTGGAGAAACATCAACAAATGTGCTGACTTCGCAGACTTCACAATCATTAACTACAAGCAGCTCGATTTGGAAATATTAGGATCCTATAACAGGAGAGAAGTGGTACACCTACGTTTGAATAATTAATAGGTACTGTATATTATATTGTGATATAATAACAAACTTGTGGCTTTTCAAACCTTGCTCTAAGTCTTGAACACATCATAAGCGACCACAAGAACCATCGCTTCCCCCAGGGACCCACATTTAGGGCGCGTTCGTCTTCACTATTCATACTAGTTTAGGTCATGGATATCCGCGATACAATAATCCGAAAAGCTTGCACCTTACTC
>Ga0247807_10002474_pt1 | contig 10131 bp, 6 predicted proteins | sample UWRJL074202C1_FD_179931 | JGI IMG/M metagenome (GOLD analysis project Ga0247807, IMG submission 179931) | Plant litter microbial communities from Arlington Agricultural Research Station in Wisconsin, United States - UWRJ-L074-202C-1 | ecosystem: Environmental > Terrestrial > Plant litter >...
GACCTTATCTTCCTCATCCTTAAACCAACCGGAGTATGTTATGTAATTATTTGCAGTACGGTCAATCGCTGCATTTAATTCAGGAGAAACATCTTTCAGGTATTTTGCCGGATTTCCCGCGTAGATTGTTCCGGGAGGTACTTTTGTTCCCTGCGTCACAATTGCGCCGGCCGCTACAATGGAACCCTCACCAATAACAGCGCCATCCATTACAATGGAACCCATTCCGATTAGAACGTGATTTTCAATGGTGCAGCCATGTACAATTGCATTGTGGGCGATGGAAACGTAGTTGCCGATTGTGGTTGCAAAACGCTGATATGTGCAATGAATCACGGCTCCGTCCTGCACATTTGAAAAACTTCCGATTCGGATACTATTTACATCTCCGCGAATGACGGCATTAAACCAGACCGTACAATTTTCGCCCATGATCACATCGCCAACCACGGTCGCGTTTTCAGCAAACCAGCAATTCTCACCAAAAACGGGGTGATTTCCGCGTACAGATTTTATAAGAGCCATATTTTATGTAACAGGCCGAGCCTGGAATAATATTTTATAAATTATATTTAAATTGGGCACGACTGAAAATGTATTCGGGGAAAGCTAACAAAATGTTACCAAAAAATAAATATATTTCGTTGATCAATTAATCTTACTCACCGGATTATGTCTTCTTCTATCACTGTTTCAAAAGGAAGTTTATTGATTGCAAAGCCCTTTCTTGGCGACCCGAATTTTGAACGGGGCGTCATTCTCATGTGCGAGAATAATGCTGAGGGAAGTTTTGGATTTGTTCTTAATCAGGTTACAGACTTGCTCTTAGGAGATGTTTTAGAGGAAACCATTTATCAGGATATTCCATTGCATCTGGGCGGGCCTGTTGAGAAAAATACATTACATTTTATCCACAGACGCCCTGATTTGATTGTTGGCGGAAGCGAAATTATGAATGGTGTTTTCTGGGGAGGTGACTTCAACCGATTAAAGACGCTCCTGAATATGAATACCATCAGAGATACCGATATCCGGTTTTTTATAGGTTATTCGGGATGGAGCGGAGGTCAGCTTAATGACGAATTGAGTCAGGACTCCTGGATTGTGACCAATACTAGTTCTGATTTTCTTTTTAGTACACCACCAGGCAATTTCTGGAGGGAAATCCTGCGTAGTATGGGAGGCGAATACAGGTCAATTGCGCACTATCCGACAGATCCGAGACATAACTAAGCAAGCCATTGCAGCAAAGCCAATTTCAATTGGGCCGGTCCAAACCATGTATCGACTCATAGTCCGACTTGATTCTGGCTACCTGGTTTGTCAAAAAGTTTTGCAGCTGCTCGTTAAAATCTTTTTTATCCTCTTCGGAAAGTCCGTTGTACAAATCTTTTAACTCCTGATTAATCAGTCCGCGTTCTTCATCGGAACCTGTGTTCATCGAACGTATGTGAAAACGTTTAAAATTAAAATCTGCCATGATCAGGTAATTAATGGGATACTAAAGCCACACAAATTTATAACTTTTACCGCTCAGAAAGTCCATAAACCGTTGAAAACTAAAATACGGGCATTGCTGCAAGTTCTTTTAATAAACTTTTTATTCACCGAACGAGAAAGAACTTACAACTGTTTACCCATGATATATTCAATTTTTCATAAATGAACCGTACCATTTTTTTTATATTGTTAACCTTCGTCCTGGTTGCTATTGACTGGTACGTTTGGCAAGGATTACGCCTGGCAACCCGTCATTTTACTCCCGCTACCCAACGTTGGATCGGAGGCGCATATTGGGGTTTTACGGCTCTTACACTGGTTGCCTACGTCGCTATGCAATTGCTTCCACCCGATTATTTCGGCCGCACCACCCGTACTTTTGTCTTTGCGTTTATAGCCATACCGTATTTGTCGAAACTTTTAGCCGTATTTATTTTATTGCTGGATGAAATTCGTCGCTTTTTCCAATGGGTTGTCAGTTTTATTTTCCCGGCAGCAGCCACTCCGGATCCTGTGACTGGCGATCCGGTTATTCCGCGTTCTGAATTCCTTGCTTCTACCGCAGTGATTGCAGGTGCGGGTTTGATGGGAACGTTTGCTTTTGGAATATTATCCGGAGCGCATGATTACAGAATCAGGCGGGTGACTGTTCCGCTGAAAAATCTTCCCAGGGCTTTCCACGGAATAAAAATCGCTCAGTTATCCGACATTCATTCAGGAAGTTTTTTTAACAAAACAGCCGTAAAAGGTGGCGTTGAAATGTTAATGAAAGAAAAACCGGACATTGCCTTTTTTACAGGGGACCTTGTCAACGACCGGGCAATGGAGGTCAAAGATTATATCAATATTTTTGATAAAGTAAAAGCTCCGTTGGGCGTGCATTCCACCCTGGGTAATCACGACTACGGCGATTATTACCAATGGGCAAGCCCGGGTGCAAAAGCAAGTAACTTGGCTGACCTTAAAAAGGCACACCAACTGCTTGGCTGGAACCTAATGCTGGATGAAAATAGGTCCATACGTGTAGACGGAGAAGAAATTGGATTAATCGGAATTCAGAACTGGGGATCGGGTAATTTTGCTAAATATGGTAACCTGGAAAAAGCATACCAGGGTACAGAAAAATTTCCGGTAAAAATATTATTATCTCATGATCCGAGCCACTGGCGGGCTCAGGTTTTGCCAGGATATAAAGATATTGATCTGGCATTTGCAGGACATACGCACGGAATGCAGTTTGGAGTAGAGATAGGAAAATTAAAATGGAGCCCGGTGCAATACAGGTATAAAGAATGGGCAGGGCTCTATGAGGAAGACGAACAGTATCTGTACGTAAACCGTGGTTTTGGCTACCTGGGTTATCCTGGTCGGGTTGGAATTTTGCCTGAAATAACAATAATAGAATTGGTAAAAGCATAAAAGCTTATCTTTGATCAAATTGCTGATGATCATACTTCAAATTCAAAAGCAACGTTAGTATTCGGGTTGTTGAAAATAAATTGTTATGAAAAAAATAGCTTCTCTGCTTTTGCTGGTTACTCTTATTGCAGGAATTTCTGTCGTTGAGCCTGTGAGCGCTAAACCACATGCGGTTAAATCTGAACTTTTTGGTAAGAAGAAAAAGTTTAAAGGATATCAGAAGCCTAAATCCAAAAAATTTCTTGGAATATTCAAGAGAAAAACGGACTGCGGCTGTCCAAAACATTAACAATACCATTCTATTGAATTTTGTACATATTCAAGAGTAAGCAAGGCCATCATTCTGTAAAAGATTTGATTGGATTTGCTTACTTTTGTACTTTATAACCACTTTATTAACGGCATCGTTATCCCAAGTTAAATGAAAATTAATCTTCGCAACCAGGACAAATTCGAAAACCGTCATCATGGTAAAGATGAGCAGGAGTTACAGGAAATGTTGAGTACCGTTGGGGCAGCATCACTGGACGAACTGATAGATCAGACAATACCGACAGCCATTCGTTTGGCCAAGCCACTAAACTTGCCGAAAGCGAAATCCGAGCAGGAATTTTTACAGGGGATTAAAAGGATCGCCAGAAAAAATGCTGTCTTAAAATCATATATCGGAACCGGCTATTATGATACGATTACGCCTAATGTAATTCTTAGAAATATACTTGAAAACCCGGCCTGGTACACTGCTTACACGCCTTACCAGGCAGAAATAGCGCAAGGCAGACTTGAAATGCTGCTTAATTTCCAGACTGTTATTACGGATCTAACAGGCATGGAGATTGCCAATGCATCTTTGTTGGATGAGGCAACAGCCGCGGCGGAGGCTATGACGATGTTGCACAGCCTTCGTCCTTCTGCCAAGAAAAAAGCGGATACATTCTTTGTTTCAGAGTTATGTCATCCTCAAACCATTGATTTGATTCATACAAGGGCAAAACCGATTGGTATTAACGTCATAGTGGGAAATCATGCTACTGTTGATTTGACAGATGAAAATCTGTATGCGGTTTTGGTACAATATCCTGCTACAAACGGAGAAGTAATAGATTATACCGATTTTATTGCCTCTGCGCATGAAGTGAATCTTTCAGTTGCAGTTGCAGCGGATTTGCTTGCTCTGGCATTGCTAAAATCACCCGGAGAAATGGGAGCAGACGTTGTGGTTGGTTCGTCTCAGCGCTTTGGTGTACCCATGGGTTACGGAGGCCCGCATGCAGCATATTTCGCGACCAAAGATTCGTTCAAACGCCACATTCCGGGCCGTATTATCGGAATTTCAGTGGACGCGGAGGGAAATAGTGCCTTGCGTATGGCACTTCAAACCAGAGAACAGCACATTCGCCGTGAAAAAGCGACTTCCAATATCTGTACTGCACAGGTTCTTCTGGCCGTTATCGCGGGCTCTTACTCGGTTTATCATGGGCCGGAAGGAATCAAAAATATTGCGTCCCGCGTTCACGGACTCACGCATTTGTTTGTTGAAACGATCAAAAAATTCAATTATCAGGTTCTCACTGAGCAATACTTTGATACGGTTACGATTCAAACATCGTTGACCAGGAAAATAAAGGAGCAGGCTGAAAAGTGGGGAATTAATTTAAGATATAATAAGGACGAAACCATCGGAGTTTCATTTGATGAGGCCAAAACCTTTGATGATGTTATATCAATCCTGAATGTATTTGCAGAAGTATCTGGCTTTCAGGGAGAAATGGTGATTGACGAGGAAATGGAATTAACGATTCCCGAAAATCTGGCACGTACATCTTCTTACCTGACACACCCGGTTTTTAATACGCATCATACCGAACACGAAATGCTTCGTTATCTCAAATCTCTTGAGAACAAAGATCTTTCCTTGGTTCATTCGATGATTTCTCTTGGAAGCTGTACCATGAAACTGAATGCAACTGCGGAAATGATCCCATTGACATGGCCGGAATTTGGAGGCATTCACCCGTTTGCTCCTACGAATCAGGTTGGTGGTTATGCACAGTTGGTGAGTGAACTGAACATTTGGCTATGTGAAATCACTGGATTTGCTGCCATGTCTTTCCAGCCAAATTCTGGTGCGCAAGGAGAATATGCAGGTTTGATGGCAATCCGTGCTTATCATGAGAGTCGTGGTGATCACCATAGAAATGTTGTTTTAATTCCTTCGTCAGCGCACGGAACGAACCCTGCATCGGCGGTTATGGCCGGAATGAAAGTGGTTGTTACCAAATGTGATGAGAGAGGAAATATTGACGTTGAAGATTTAAAAGCAAGAGCTGCCCAATACAGCAGTGAATTGTCTTGTCTGATGGTTACTTATCCTTCAACGCATGGCGTTTATGAAGAAAGTATCATAGAAATTTGTGAAATGATCCATTCGCACGGTGGCCAGGTTTATATGGACGGTGCGAATATGAATGCACAGGTTGGCCTTACAAGTCCGGCTACAATCGGAGCGGATGTTTGTCACTTGAATTTGCATAAAACATTCTGTATCCCTCACGGTGGTGGTGGCCCGGGTGTTGGACCAATTGGTGTTGCCGAACATTTGATGCCATTTTTACCTGGCCATGTCAATTTCAGCACTTTGCCTGAATATCTTCAAAATGGAGAAGCAGGCGCAGTTTCTGCTGCACCATACGGAAGCGCAAGTATTCTGACCATTTCGTACGCATACATTGCTATGATGGGCGGGGACGGACTTACGAACGCAACCAAATTCGCTATTTTGAATGCCAATTATATCAAAGAGCGTTTGAATGGCCATTATGAAGTGCTTTACACGGGTACAAACGGACGCTGTGCACACGAGATGATTTTGGATTGTCGTCCGTTCAAAGCGTTTGGTGTGGAAGCAGAAGACATTGCGAAGCGTTTAATGGACTACGGATTCCATGCGCCAACATTGTCGTTCCCTGTTGCCGGAACACTAATGATCGAACCAACTGAATCCGAATCGAAAGCTGAACTTGACAGATTTTGTGATACCATGATCGCGATCAGAAATGAAATTCGTGAAGTGGAAGAAGGCATTTCAGATCGCGTTAATAATGTTTTGAAAAATGCGCCTCATACTTCCCGCGTTGTAATGAGCGACGGATGGAATCGTTCATATAGCCGTGAAAAAGCTGTTTTCCCACTGCCTCACTTGAGATTCAATAAATTCTGGCCAAGCGTTAGCCGTGTCGACAGTGCTTATGGAGATCGTAATCTGATCTGTTCCTGCATTCCGGTTGAGGCGTACGCTGAGGTTGAGTAATTTGAACTAATAGTATAAAAAAAACAGGCTGGTTCGGGTTTCCGGATCAGCCTGTTTTTTTATCATGCAGATTTATAACCTAAGCATTTTCTTCTCCCCAAACAGCCAGGGCTAGTTTTATTTGCCCATAGTCGTATTGTTCGTTCAGTAATTCGAAAAGCGGTTTTAGAGGATCTTCTTTACGAATGCTCATTTCCTGAGCAGCTTTTGTGATTGCCTGATAAGCCTTGTCATCAATTAATGCTTTGAGATCGATTGGATGCCCGTCTTCTTTTAATTTTACCAAATGAGAAAGAATGGTTACCGGATTAAGGCTTCTTTTTTCTCCAATCACTTTTACAGAATAGCCCTCTTTGTATAGCTCAAATGTTTCAATGTAAGTGATCCCTTTTGCAAGCTTCGTTTTACTTTGCGGATTTTGTCTGTCAAAAGCAAGTATTTCATTGATAAACGTTTCTCCATATCTGCGAAATTTCTCGGCGCCAATTCCTGAAACGGCTTTCATTTGCGCTTCGGAAACGGGTTTTTTCTGTGCCATTTCCGATAACGTTGCATCACTAAAAACCACGTATGGTGGGACACCAAGCGCGTCGGCCATTTGTTTTCTCAATATCCGTAAACGTTCAAACAGTGCATCTCTGATAATTTCCTGCTTTGGTTTTTCCTTTGGGGCCTCGGCTTCTTCTTTGGCTTTTCTATCAGCAATCGGAATAAATTTCACGAGTTCGACTTTTCGCTGACCCGTCAGAACCTGCCGGCTTACCGGGTTTAACTTAAAAGCATGGGCTTCGTCGTAAGCGATATCCATCACTCCCGAATTTAAAAGCTGGCCCAAATATTCGGCCCATTCTTCTCCGCGCAAGTCGTGGCCAACACCAAAAGTAGGAAGCCTGTCGTAGCCGTATTGTAAAATATTCCGGTTACGACTGCCTCTTAAAATATCAATCAGCATCCCCATTGCCACTTTTTGTTCCGTCCTTGCGATTCCTGAAAGTGCTTTTTGTGCAATAATTGTTGCATCAAATCTGGTCCTTGGATTTTGACAAACATCACAGTTTCCGCAATCATGATCAACGGCTTCATTAAAATAACTTAATAGAATCCGGCGACGGCAAATATCCGCCTCCGCGTATTGCTTCATACGGTTTAGTTTGGCATGAAGCAATTCCTTTTGTTCTTCCGACTGATCCGAATTATTGATCATATCCTGTCGGGTAATGATATCCATATAGCTGTAAAACAGCACGGTATCTGCCGAAGATCCGTCCCTTCCTGCCCGGCCGATTTCCTGATAAAAGCTTTCTACGTTCGATGGCAAATTGTAATGAATCACCCAGCGCACATTGGATTTATCGATGCCCATTCCAAAAGCAATTGTGGCCACAATCACCTGAATGTCATCCTTTAAAAATTGCTCCTGAACCTGAGACCTCTTGTCAGAAGGAAGTCCGGCGTGATAAAATTCGGCTCTATATCCGGCGTTTTGCAAACTGGCTGCAACGGTTTCCGTTCCTTTGCGGCTCAGACAATAAATAATTCCCGACTGGTTGTTATGTTTGCTCAAAAAAGTTTGAATTTGTTGCAAACGCTTCCTTCCCGGTAACACGTTCAGACTAAGATTCGGACGGTCAAAACTGGCTACAAATGTCTCTGCACTTTCAATACCGAGTTGTTTTAGAATATCTCTTCTTGTAACCCTGTCGGCCGTGGCTGTGAGTGCAATCACTGAAACATTTGGGAAGCGCACTTTTAAATTACTCAATTGCCGGTATTCAGGGCGGAAGTCGTGACCCCAGGACGAAATACAATGTGCTTCGTCAATGGCAAATAAGCTGACATTCCATTCCCGTAAAAAGTCGAAGGTATTTCCTGCAAAAAGTCTTTCAGGAGCAATGTAAAGCAATTTTAATTCACCAATTTTGGCTCTCCACATCACCTGATCTTGTTCTGTGGACGATAAGCTGGAATTAAGAAAAGCAGCATTGACGCCGTTTCCTGTCAACGCTTCGACCTGATCTTTCATCAGCGCGATCAATGGCGAAATGACAACAGTAAGTCCATTTTTAAGAATCGCAGGAATTTGAAAACAAACAGATTTTCCACCTCCGGTCGGCATCAAGACAAGGCAATCTTGTTTATCCATGACCATATCAATGATCTCTGCCTGTTGAGGACGAAATGAATCGTATCCAAAATATTTCTTTAAAGCTTCTTCTTTGGTAATGGACATCAAACTGTAAATTTTATTGCAAAAGTAATCATTCAAAACTGGTACATCAGCTGCGCTTTTAATTCGCTTCGTGTTTTGCCTTTAATTTCATTTAGGCCCGAACTGATCGTTTCCAAATTGGTGTAGCGCGTTTGTGACCAACGCAGCCAGAATTTTATTTGTTTCATCAGGTTGTATCTTGCCATCAGGTAATGACGTGTTCCCCGGTCGTAATAAGCTGGCAGAGAGAAGGCGTATAACATATCTTTTTCGTAAACATATTGCCGGCTATCGTAATTATCCGTGGCAAAAAAAGCAACTCTCGCGCTTAATTCAAGTTTGGAAAAATGCCAGGTAATGTCCTGTAAAATGGTTAATCCTGTCGATTTCGCGTTTCCCTGATAATAAAAATCGCCACCCTGCAACCTGGTACGTATTGAGAAACGAAGCGGAACTTCATACTCGACATTGATCATGGCGGTTCGTCTCACGGTAGTTACGACGGGTGGAACGGGCAAATTAGCATCCGGCAAATTGTGCTGTTTATGCTTTTCATGAAAAAGTGCATACGCATTGAATCGCTTATTTGGTTTCCACAAAGCATGTAAATAAAAATCATGTCCATCTGACGGCGCATTGATCTGATATTTTAGCCAGGGAAAACGAAAGCTGTCATAAAACGCGCTAAACTGCCAGCGCCGGTTTTTGGAATAACTTAATCCCCAATAACTGCCCGTTTCATTGATGGGCCTGGTGGCTTCACTGACTGCGTTTCCATAAAAAGTATGAAAATTTCGGTCGTAATGACGGAACAACAAAGTAAAATCAAAGGTTTTGCCAAGTCCCGCAATGAAACCACCAACAGCACCAATTCCCCCGCTTTTCGAACGCGCGCCTTCGCCAAAGAAATGAAAGTTTTGCCAGCGATAATCTCCATGTAAACCTACGGTAAGATTTTGTTTACCTTCAAATTCAAACCGATTATAGGGTTCGTCCTTTTTCTTCAAATAAGATCTGAATGAAGTATTAAGCAAAGTAACACCGAACTGTCCGCGTTGGGAGGGTATTTTGTAAAGTGCATGAAACCCAATATTCTGTTCAGGAATAATGCCATGTTTTTCGCGCTCTGTTACGGTACGATGATAACCGGAAATAAGCAGAGAAGAAATAATTTGTTCATCAGGATCGTCAGATACATTATCCAGACTTGCATCCCGTTTGGTGCGGGAGAAGAAGGTTGTAACATCAATCCGTTTGGTGATTGCGTATGTTGCCGCAATGCCACGAAAATAATTGGCTTCCAAAACCGAAGTATATGGCCGCAAACCCAAAGTGCTGCGATATGTCGTACGGATTACTTCTGATCCTTTTCCAAGTGAAAAACCGGCAGCCATGATCAATCCTTGTCCAGCCTGCATTTGAAAATCACCAATAATCACGTTTTTCAATTTTCCTCTGTTCATAATTTGCGCATGAACGGAAGAAAAATCAGTTCCGAATATCTGGCGTTTTGGTTTCCATTCCCACCATTTTTCGCCTGAATCTTTTTCCAGACTGATACCAAAACTGTAAGAGCCCGTGCGCGCGTACCGATAACGCAAATATCCATACAATGCTTTTCCCTGGTAATGGGTTGTCGAACGGGATGACGTGTCTATTTCAGAAAAACCTTTTTGCTGTTCGAGTAATTTCC
>Ga0247807_10002475_pt1 | contig 10119 bp, 9 predicted proteins | sample UWRJL074202C1_FD_179931 | JGI IMG/M metagenome (GOLD analysis project Ga0247807, IMG submission 179931) | Plant litter microbial communities from Arlington Agricultural Research Station in Wisconsin, United States - UWRJ-L074-202C-1 | ecosystem: Environmental > Terrestrial > Plant litter >...
ATCAGGCGTTGTTTAAGCTGTGAAACGACTAGTCCGGAATCACCTTCTTTTAAGGATTTAAATCCGGCAGGATCAATTTGCGGCCAGCTGCCCCTTTTTTGAATACTGTACCAGCGGATCAATTCTTTATTCAGTGTTTTATAATAGGCGTTTACAGGTTCCCACTGTTCTATTCCAGTTCCTTTTTTTGCGACCAGTGAATCCAGTAAGGCTACTGCATTAATTTTTTTTCTTGGAATATACCATTGCAATGCTGCGGGATCTACCTTACCAGCATAAGCATCAGTTACGAAACTAAAGAAATGCTGAGTCAGTTCCAGTTCCAGTTTAACCAGTGATGGGCTTGCTGCACTTATCAAAGTATCTTTGCTCAACAAACTGCTGAGCTGATTGCGTAAGGCCAGGTCATTTTGAGTACTGTCCCTTGAAGTTGAATCATAGCTTTTATCTAATTCATAAAATACCCTGGTCTGTTCTGCAGGCCCTTTTTCTGTGATCCAGGCAAACTGAAAGTTCCTGCTGTTATAAAAATTCCTGAGGCGCAGCGCTGAACTATCTTCCAGTTTACTATCAATGATATATTTTTCCAGCTCCATACTATCAATCAGTAACCTGGTCACTGCATTTTTAGGCGTGATAGTGACATCTCTGGCTATTTTCGTCACTTCTTTTCGCTGGCACTGTACTAAAAATAAACAGCTCAGGATAATCAGTAATAAGAACGGAAAGTCTGTAATTGAAAAAATGGAGCGGAGCTTTAGTTTCATTTGATGAATATAAGTAAATATATATTATTGCTTAACAGCAGCCTGGAAGAATTCATCCACTTTGTGGTTAAACTCATCTTTGTGCTCAATTAATGTTGCATGACCTGATCTGGGAACAATCCATAGCTGGCCCTCAGGGATATGCTTCGCAATTAAAACAGTATGTCTGGTATTGATCAGGTCATGGTCACCTGCAATAATCAAAGCGGGACATTTAATCTGCTGCAATGCATTTAAGGAAATATCAGGCTGCTGCCAGTCCAGTAAAAAGACTTTCCAGTCATTTTTTTCTTTTGGTGTTTTAAACTTCCTGTCTTTGCCTGATAAATAAGTTTCCTGTTCAGATTTCCAGAATTCCGGTTTCAGGGCAGTAGAGTCTGGCCATAGATTTGCCCCTGTAGAAGCCAGTTTGATTACCTGATCCGGGTGCCTTACCGCCATCAGCAAAGCATTAATCCCGCCATCACTCCAGCCGATTACATAAGCCGGACCTGTATGCATGGAATCCAGTAAAGCTGAATAATCATCTGCCATCATTTCAAAACTCAAAGAATCACGTGTATCTGATGAATTTCCATGTGCCCGGCTATCGGCTACAATTACTTTGTATTTTTTTGAAAAATAAGGGATATTGCCTGCAAAAGAACTGATACTGCCACCATTTCCATGAATCATGAGTAAGGGTTTACCGGAGCCATAAGTTTCATAATACATTTTAAAGCCTCTGATGCTGAAGTAATTCCCTGTTTTTTTGTTATTACCGTAATTAATTACTTTATCCTGGCAGGCACTGATCAGCAGGACTAAAACACAGGCAGAAAATAGAAACATGTCTTTGATACGCATAGCATTTAATATAAAAGAATAATTTAATGATATAATATGGTTAAATTTCAATATAAAACATGGTTTTTATCCGTATTTAATCAATTTTTGCTTCAAAAATATAAAGGCGGGAAAAGTAATATTATATTTGCCGCGACAAAATCTAACCTGATTCATATTAATGCAAACTAAACAGCTAACCTGGCAGTTCGCCTGGGAGTATCCTGCCTTCAGGGTAAAATTTATATTGGGACTCTTAGTGCTGTTTCTGATCCTTTTTTACGCACAGGATTTTTTCTTGTTTATACAGTCCAGAAATGGAGTGCTGATGGATGACTGGGTATTGAGCCATTTACCAGCTCAGGATGTATCCCGCTATATCTTCCTGATAATTAATCCGGCAATAGGTTTTTTTATCTGGAGAATAATCAAAAATTCTTCGATGTGCATCACTGCATTGTGGGGCTATATTTTCCTCTGCCTGGCCAGGATGATGACGATTTTGCTGATCCCGCTCGAGGCGCCAGTTAATCTTGTTCATCTCACTGATCCTTTTTTAGTCATCGTTTACGGATCACATGCGATCACAAAAGATTTGTTTTTTTCAGGTCATACAGCGACCTTATGCCTGATCGGACTTTGTCTGGAAAACAAAAATGAAAAAATGATTGTTTTCTTTGCTGCTGCTATATTAGCTGTTTTATTATTAGTTCAGCATGTACATTATACCGAAGATGTGGTTGCAGCACCAGTATTCAGTTATATTTTCTGGTATCTTGGCAAAAAAATAACAAGAATATAATTTTAATCAGGGAATCTGCCATACAGGCTTGTTCCATATATCCTTTTACATGGAAGTTAAAAATTTAGAACCTCAGGAACTCTGGAGTAATTTCGTTAAGCTGAACGCTGTGCCGCGTGCTTCAAAAAAAGAAGAGCGTGTGATCGCATTTATAGTTGGATTTGGGAATGACCTTGGGCTGGAAACAGTGAAAGACCCTATCGGAAATGTAGTGATTAAAAAACCTGCAACTCCGGGAATGGAAGAGCGTAAAACAGTTATTTTACAATCTCACCTTGATATGGTACATCAGAAAAACAGTGATACCGTGTTTAATTTTGACGAACAAGGCATTGATATGTTTATTGATGAAGACTGGGTTAAAGCGAAAGGCACTACATTAGGTGCTGACAATGGAATAGGGGTGGCCGCAATTATGGCTTTATTAGCTTCTGTAACGATCGCGCATCCTGCATTGGAAGCTATGTTTACCATTGATGAAGAAACCGGCATGACCGGCGCCAAACAGCTTGATCCTGCTAATTTCTCTGGCTCTGTATTATTGAACCTGGATACTGAAGAGGATGATGAATTAACTATTGGCTGCGCCGGAGGAATAGATACCAATACCAATTATAATTATCAGCAGGAACCAGTTGCTGCACCGGCTGCGGCTTTTGAAATCACCATCAAGGGGTTAAAAGGCGGACATTCAGGAATGGATATCCATAAAGGCAGAGCGAACGCAAATAAACTGATGAACCGGTTATTCTATACAGCGGCTGAAACTATAAATCTGCAGCTGAGTACCATCAATGGCGGAAGTTTAAGAAATGCAATTCCAAGAGAATCTGCTGCAGTGGTAGTTGTCTCTGCTGCTGAAAAAGCATTGTTTGAAGAATTTATTAAAGAATTCACGGCATTGGTTAAAGAAGAATATCAGACTTTAGAACCTGGGTTAGCTATAGTTTTAACTGAAACAGCTTTACCTGCACAGGTGATGATAAAATCAGATTTTAAAAAGATCCTGAATGCCATCTATGCCATGCCGAACGGTGTTTTCAGGATGAGTCCTGATATGGAGGGTTTAGTAGAAACTTCCAGTAACTTAGCGAGGGTTATTGTGAAGGATGGCGTGTTTATTACACAATCTTTACAGCGCAGCAATGTGGAAAGTACTAAAACTGATGTGTCAAACGCGATCCGTGCTTCTTTTGAGAGCATGGGCTGTGAGGTTAAACAGGCAGGAGACTATCCAGGATGGAAACCTAACCCTGATTCTGATATTTTAAGATTAATGACCGGCTTATATCAGACTGCTTTTGGTAAAGAGCCAAAAGTTGATGCCTGTCATGCCGGACTGGAATGTGGTATTTTAGGTGGTCATTTACCTGGAATGGACATGATTTCGTTCGGACCTACCATCAGAGGGGCGCATTCACCAGATGAAAGAGTACAAATCTCTTCTGTTCAAAAATTCTGGGGATACCTGCTGATGATACTGAAAGAGATTCCCAAAAACACTAAATAAAAAAGAATTACTTACTTTAGACCTTTTTTAAAGAGACATTTATGATTATTGCACCAAGAATACGTGGTTTTATCTGCCTGACTGCTCATCCTGAAGGATGTGAGCAAAATGTTGTCAATCAAATTAATTACGTGAAATCAAAAGGAGCTATTGCTGGCCCTAAACGTGTGCTGGTTATCGGCGCATCTACAGGATTTGGACTGGCATCAAGAATTACCAGTGCCTTTGGATCGGACGCATCTACGGTAGGGGTGTATTTCGAAAAACCACCTGCACCAGGAAAAACTGCTTCACCAGGCTGGTATAATACCGCTGCTTTTGAAACTAAAGCTCATGAAGCTGGTTTATATGCTAAAAGTATCAATGGTGATGCTTTTTCTGACGAAATCAAACAAAAAACATTAGCGCTTATCAAAGCTGATTTAGGTCAGATTGATTTAGTGATTTATAGTCTGGCATCGCCACGCAGAACACATCCTAAAACCGGAGTCGTATATAATTCTGTGTTAAAACCAATCGGTCAGAGTTTTACGAACAAAACTGTAGATTTTCATACAGGAGTGATTTCTGATATAACGATTGAACCCGCAAATGAAGAAGAAATTGAGCATACCGTTGCCGTAATGGGAGGGGAGGACTGGGGTTTCTGGATCGAAGATCTTAAGGCTGCTGGTTTATTAGCCGAAGGTGCTACTACAATTGCTTATTCTTATATCGGCCCGGTAGTGACTGAATCAGTTTACCGCAAGGGAACAATCGGTCGTGCTAAAGATGATCTGGAAGCTACTGCATTCAGAATCACTGAAACTTTAAAAGACCTTAAGGGTAAAGCTTATGTTTCTGTAAACAAAGCTTTGGTCACTCAGGCCAGCTCTGCTATCCCTGTTATTCCATTATATATTTCACTGCTTTATAAAGTAATGAAAGCAAAAGGAACACATGAAGGTTGTATCGAACAGATTCAGCGTTTATTCCAGGATAGATTATATACTAATGCTGAGATTCCAACTGATGCGAATGGCAGGATCCGTGTGGATGATTTAGAGATGGATGAAGAAGTTCAGTCAGAAGTGACCAGGTTATGGGCTGGTGTGACTACAGAGAGTTTGCCTGAGCTGGGTGATCTGGCTGGTTATAAACATGACTTCCTGAATTTATTTGGCTTTGATGTAGCTGGTATAAATTATGAAGTTGAATCTGATGAAATGAAACAAGTACCAGGATTAGTTTAAATCTGGTTTATTACAGGAGAGCGGGTTCCCATTCAATGGGAACCCGCTTTTTTTTATGCATATTTTTATTTAAATGTTTAATATTCAGTTGTTTAATTTTTATTGTGTAAAATTGTATTTTGTACAATATAATTGTGTGCATAGCGTTTAATTCGTATGGAAATGCTAAAACTGGAGCAGCAGCTCTGCTTCCCGATCTATGCCTTGTCAAGACAGATCACCGCTTTATATCGTCCTTTGCTGGATAAACTTGATCTCACCTATCCGCAGTATTTAGTGATGCTGCTGCTTTGGGATAAGAACAAAATCAGTATCAAAGAAATTGGTGAGAAGCTGTTACTGGACACGGGAACTTTAACTCCATTGCTGAAAAGATTAGCGCAGAAAAAGTATCTGACCAGAAAAAGAAGTGAAGATGACGAGCGTATCGTGCTGATCGAATTAACCGGCAGCGGGCAGAAATTGAAATATGCAGCAGCTGGAATACCGGGTGCATTATTCTGTGCTTTGGATATTACAGAGACTGAAATGGTCAGTTTACAACAAAAACTAACTGGAATTTTAAATACAATCAATAAACAAAATGGATAAAATCGAAAAATTGTATACTGCTGAAGCGAGCGCTACTGGTGGTAGAAATGGAAATGTAAAATCATCGGACGGTGTTTTAGACCTTGAAGTAAGAATGCCTAAAGAACTTGGTGGAGGAGCAGGAGCTTATACTAACCCTGAACAGCTTTTTGCTGCAGGCTATGCTGCTTGTTTTGACAGTGCGCTGAATCTGGTGATTAAAATGGAGAAAGTACAGGCTGGTGAAACTAAAGTGACTGCACAGGTGAGTATTGGTAAAAATACTACAGGTGGTTTTCAGCTGGCTGTAAAGTTAAAAGTTTCTATACCAGGTGTTACGGCAGAGGTAGCTCAGGCATTGACTGAGAAAGCGCATCATGTATGTCCTTACTCAAATGCTACCCGCGGCAATATTGAGGTAGAACTTGAAAACATTTAAGCGATTGGATTAACATTCCGTATTTAACTTCCGGCTGAACAGTTGAACCGGGTAAGAATAAGGGATGAAACATGTGTTAAAAGGGGGTTAAAGGCACATTGGAAGGAGGTTGAGAGGGCCCAGGTCATTGCAAGGTCCTTCCAACGTCCTTCCAACCTCCTTCCAATGTCCTTTCAACAGGCTTTTTCACCCCTTCTCATCCACTGATTATGTGCCGAACCCTATGTTTCTAAAAGATGCTTAATCAGCAGGATATTTTGTTTGATGCTATTCGGGTTTCTAATCTTTATAGATGCTTCTGATCTCGTTTATAAGCAACGATCTGTCTGGATATAGTCAGTTGTATATTTTTGAGGAAATAAGCGCTTAGAAAGGCTTTATTCCGATCGGTTATTCTTTAGTCTGTTCAGCCTTCCGTGAAAATGTGTAAAACATTGTCCGGTTTTTCATACCCCTATATTTTACCTGTTCATCAACATATTTCTGACAGGGATTAAAATGTGCTTAATTGTTCACGCTGTTCGATTTTTCATTAAGTTCTGCACCTGATCTAATCATGAATGATTACATGTTTATTATATTTAATTAATAATCAGTACTATGTATTATTTATATGAATGATTAGTGAATGACATATTGTCTTATCGTCAATTGGCGCCTGAAAAACTGATTGGTAATAAATGCCGGATTGTTCCTGATTTTTGATTAGTATTGTCCTGTATTAAGGAATGAGAATTTTTATTTTAGACAATAGTTATAAACACCAAATTTTAAATGTGGATAAGTTATCCACAAAAAATGCGCTTTTCCTTTGGCTATCTTTTTGCCAGTTAGCGACTTATGAATTAGGTGAGATTTTATGATTTTTTGTTGGTAATTTTTAGGATCTTCGCCCTCCCAAAACGGCAGAGTGTTTGGTCGTTGTTTAAGTAGAATACCATTAATTTATAGAATAACTATGCAAAAAACTTGTACCGAAGTATGGAATAACTGTCTGCAGATTATTAAGGATAACATCCCGGTCCAAAGTTTTAAAACTTGGTTTGAACCGATTTCGGCACTAAAATTGGAAGGCAACATACTCACTGTACAGGTTCCAAGTTTATTCTTTTATGAATGGCTTGAAGAACATTATGTCGGTTTATTGCGCAAGACAGTTAAACAGCAAATGGGAGAAGAAGGTCGTCTGGAATATAACATTGTAGTAGACAAGTCGTCAAATAGCGGTTCTCCATACACTACAAGTATGCCGTCCAATGGGAATGGAGCGGCATCAAAAACACAATCAATGCCAGTTCCGGTATCCATTAACAAGGATATTAAAAATCCTTTTATTATACCCGGATTAAAAAAACTGAATGTAGATCCTCAGTTAAATTCTCAGTATACTTTTGAGAGTTATGTTGAAGGCGACTGTAATCGTTTAGCCCGTTCTGCAGGTTTTGCAGTGGCAGCTAAACCAGGTGCAACCTCATTTAATCCATTAATGATTTATGGTGCTGTAGGATTGGGTAAAACCCATCTTGTACAGGCTATAGGCAATGAAATCAGACGTACTTTACCAGATAAACTGGTTATATATGTATCCTGTGAGAAGTTCTGTCAGCAATTTGTGGAGTCTTTAAAGAACAATACCATTAATGATTTTGTTAATTTTTACCAGGCAATGGATGTAATCATCATGGATGATGTACATAATTTTGCAGGAAAAGAGAAAACTCAGGATATTTTCTTCCATATTTTCAATCACCTGCATCAATCAGGTAAACAGATCATTATCACTTCAGATAAAGCACCAAAAGACCTTTCAGGTGTTGAAGAACGCTTGTTGAGCCGGTTTAAATGGGGGCTTTCTGCTGATCTGCAGATTCCTGATCTGGAAACAAGGATAGCTATTTTAAGGAAAAAAATGTATGCCGACGGAATTGAACTTCCTTCGGATGTAGTGGAATATGTAGCTAATAATATTGATAACAATGTGCGTGAGCTTGAAGGGGCAATGGTTTCTTTACTGGCACAGTCTACCCTGAATAAAAAAGATATTGATCTTGGTCTGGCTAAATCAATGCTGAAGAACTTTATCAAGAATACAACAAAAGAGATTTCTATGGATTATATCCAGAAACTGGTTTGTGAGTACTTTGAAGTTCCGGTAGAGATGGTGAAATCGCCAACGCGTAAACGTGAAATCGTACAGGCACGTCAGATTTCAATGTATTTATCGAAAAGCCTGACTAAATCTTCATTGAAAAGTATAGGTGCATTTTATGGTGGAAGAGACCACTCTACAGTAATTTATGCTTGTCAGACCGTTGAGGATCTGATCGATACAGATAAAAAATTCAAAGGATATGTAACTGATATTCAGAAAAAGCTTAAAATGAGCTAGGTTTTATACCGGTTTAAATCAATAATGTTTTAAAGAAAAAGAAAAGGGCATTCGTATAACGGATGCCCTTTTTACTATAATAACCTTTCTGTTTTCATCCGGGAATAAAAAGCTTATATTAAACCTAAAATTAAATATGAAAGTAGCCTTATTCAGTACTCAGTCTTATGATAAACAATATTTTAATTTAGTAAATACAGACGCTAAACATGAATTTGTTTTCCTTGAACCCGCTTTGAATGCAGATACTGCAATCCTGGCTAAAGGATGTGAGGGTGTTTGTATATTCGTAAATGATAAAGCAGATGCAAAGACTTTACAAATCCTTCATCAGTCTGGAGTAAATACTATTGTATTACGCTGTGCAGGGTTTAATCAGGTTGATCTGGAATCAGCTAAAGATCTGGGTATAAAGATATATCGTGTGCCTTCGTATTCTCCTGAAGCAGTTGCTGAACATGCAGTGGCTATGGTGATGACTTTAAACCGTAAAACACATAAAGCCTATAACCGGGTAAGAGAAGGTAATTTCTCTTTAGAAAGATTGACTGGTTTTAACCTGAATGGAAAAAAGGCCGGGATAATCGGATTGGGGCAAATCGGTCTTGCTTTTGCCAAAATAATGCAGGGCTTTGGCTGTGAGGTTATTGCTTATGACCCCGTAGTTGAAAAGGTTCCCTCATTTATTGCTTTGGCAGATTTAGACACTTTAATATCTACAGCAGATCTGATTTCAATTCATTGTCCCTTAAATGAACATACCCATCATTTGATTAATCAAAAGCGCTTCGGTCAGATGAAGAAGGGAGTGATGCTGATTAACACGAGCAGGGGAGCAATATTAGATACCCATGCTGCTATTGAAGCACTTAAAGAAGGAAAGTTAGGCTATCTTGGAATTGATGTTTATGAGCAGGAAGATAAGCTCTTTTTCAGAGATCTTTCTGAAAGTCTGATTGAAGATGAACAGATTTTAAGGCTGATGAGCTTTTCAAATGTATTGATTACAGCGCACCAGGGTTTCTTTACAACTGAGGCTTTGACGGAGATTGCCCAGACTACTTTGCAGAATCTGAATGATGCAGAACTGGAACATTCAGGTTCAGAAAAAGGCCAGTCCGGAGGGAACAGGCTGGCCTGATTTTTCCTGTAAAACGGGGTCTTTTTTTCTTTAGGAACTGCAGGATAAAGTGGAACTTCCAGGCTGATCATTTGCCCATTCCGGTCTTAATTTAAAGAACTCATCATGTGCATTTGAGTAAGGAGTTTTCATGGCTTCCTGCAGTTTTAAAAACAGGGTTTGCTCTCCTTTTTCTAATTCCTGTATCGCCTGATGGAGTAAATAATTTCTTAAAATAAAGCGGGGGTTATTCATTTTCATTATCTCTTGTGAAACTTTACTTGAAGTCTTATTGTGTCTGATTCTTAGCTGATAATAGTTTATTGTTTTCCAGAGCATCTGTAGTGATTCTTTGTTGGGAAGCTCATAAAATGATGGTGAGAAATAAATTTGAACTGCTTCTTCAGTTGCTGTTTCACCTGGCAGTGTGATTAATAATTGATAGAAAATTGTCATGTCTGCTTT
>Ga0247807_10002476_pt1 | contig 10116 bp, 10 predicted proteins | sample UWRJL074202C1_FD_179931 | JGI IMG/M metagenome (GOLD analysis project Ga0247807, IMG submission 179931) | Plant litter microbial communities from Arlington Agricultural Research Station in Wisconsin, United States - UWRJ-L074-202C-1 | ecosystem: Environmental > Terrestrial > Plant litter >...
TCGTCCCAACGAAAAGGCATTGCATGTCAAAGCGTTTAGAGGCTCTAAAGATGGCTATTTGTTCTTTTTACCAATTGGCATCTTGTGGGGGTTCAAAAAACCTCTGATGTTTATACCACATTCACGAATCACAGCCGTTTCATATGTAAACGTTCTGCAGAGAACGTTCAATCTGAGTGTGGATGTAGATCTCAGTGATGGCGAACAAGAAAGAGTAGAAGAAATTGAGTTTTCCATGTTAGATCAGGAAGACTTTGCAGGAATAGATGGGTTTGTGAAGAGACATGGATTGCAGGATAAGAGTATGGCAGAGCAAAGAAAAGCAAAGAGAGAAAACGTCAATGTGGTGAAAGATGAAGACGGAAACGTGGTTGGAACAGCTGAAGCTGGAGACTTAGAGGCGGCAGCACAGCAAGCAGAAGATGAGGAAGACGAGGAGGAGGAGGACTATGATCCGGGTAGCGAAGGTGATAGTGAAGGGTCCGGTTCGAGTGATGAGGAAAGTGATGATGATGATGATGACGGTGCTGGGGAGGCATCAGCCAATGATGATGATGATGATGATGGTGAAGGTGATGAAGAATAGATATGAAGGTTTCGGAGAGATCTATTGTCTATGAAACACTTTATTTTTATCTGCCTCGATAAAGGACCTATGTAGTGCGATGCCGTAGATATCATACAGCCCATGATGAATCACATGCACACATTTTCTGGCCATCCTCCAAGCTCTTCCACTAAACCGATCTATAGCTTCTCTATCATGTTCTCTCGTTTTGGTCCAGTGCTGCATTGAAGTCAATAGAGTTCTACTCTAAGAATTTTGGCTGAATGCTTACCCAATATACTGAATCTTGACACCAACAAAACTCTCAATAAATTCAAGATACTCCATTGCTTCTCTGGGGAGGTCCTCATATTTAGTTACTCCCATGATTGATTTCTCCCACTAGAAAGCTCATTAGTAAAGGATTCAACGCTCAAATTCTGTGTTGGAAGTACATACACCTTTGAATTCTTTGTATTCCACGCGCACGTTTGCAAGAGTATCTAAATCAGCAGGGAAGCTCTATAATCAATACGTCAGCAGGGCTTCCTTTCGTATTAATGGAAATGTGCCTGCTATTCCTTACCTGCAGTTTTTCTCCAGTGGTTCCATCATAGTAAGCAGTTGCAACCTAGATTTTTGAGTCAGCTAAAACCTGAAGATGTGTGGAATTTGCCCGATCGGTGCATGTTTCAATTGCAAAGTTGACTTGGAAGCTCACCTTGATTATGGGAAAGGTATCGAGCTAGAGAAGTTGTCAGTGTTAAATCTCCAAAAGTCTGACGAAAAAAGGAACTTAGGAGCATCCTCGAAACAGTAAACTAAAAGCTCCTGCTAGAAGGTTGATCCTAAGCGCATAGGTCCGCCCAGAGTGGAAGAGGTGGTATAAAATCTTGCTGACAATATCTCTGTCAAAAAATTAGCCATGGTCCTACGCTGTTTGAGATTGAGTGTTCTTTACAGTTTTGTGATGTTGAGGCTAGTATAGTAGTTGATAGCTACGCAAATTAGCATTGTAAGCGACTGATTCTCAAAACAGTCGACAGGTGTTCGAAGGTTATGATGAGATAAGAAGCAGAGAGCTCTAAACAAAGGATCTAAACAAACTTACCAGTGGAATACTTGACTACTACCAAGTCTAACCAACCGCATCGACGTCTCCGACCTGTTGTCACACCCCATTCTCTGCCAATCTCCTGGAGTTTTGTTCCAGCCTCTTCTAAATCTTCTGTTGCGAAAGGACCGCCACCGACTCTTGTTGTGTATGCCTTCACAACTCCCTAGACACATAATGTCAGTAAATGATGTCCGCAGCCTGTCCTATAATTAGGGCAACGCGATGTTATAACATTGGTTCGAGGTTGAAGCAAATTCTACTCACGATGATGTTTGTGACCTTCTTGGGGTTGAGTGCAAGTCCCGTAAAAACACTAAGAATTTGTCAGCAAATGAAAGTAAGTACTTCAACTACAAGTTCGAAGCCGTAAGGCTATCTGGAAAGCTGGCTGAGGTCAATTTGTAGGTGGCCTAACAATAAGCCTCCAGAAATGCTCTTAGTGCTCCGATTTTCTCTGAAGAGAAGATCTGATGTGGGGCTCTAATTACCCTCCAATTCCAGTACTACTTGATGTAACTACCCGGAGAATTAGCACTTTAGGTGACGGAAATTTACGAATGCCAAAAGCTTAGTCTTAGAGTCCACCGTCTCGGAGGACACCAGCTAGATCTTGGCTTATTCGGAAATAGAAATCCAAGTGCAAGGATTCATACCGAAAGGATAAGTTCCATACTACGGCACAGTGAGGTTAGTGGTTGCTCTGGAGGTATAGCGGACGTAAACGTGATCCATGAGCTTTCCGTTTGAATGTGAAGTGTCTCATAGGGTTCAATCTTAACCTTAACCTTAAGATAGAGTGGCCTCGGTCAAAGGAATGCTCATGTAACAGTACGGATGAAAGACTTTCTCGGGGATAGCATACGTCAATATCAAGCATTAGAGCATTTGCACCTTCCACAAGAATGGGTGTAGAAGATTCCTGAGCACTGGCTATGAGAGGACTAAATTTGCGTTAGCATAGTAGATGGTGTGCAAGTTAGAGGGCGCTATTTCGGGAGCTCGATATCTTGCTCGAACGATTTTTAAAAGTTACTCCCTCATAAATTGACCCAAGCCTAGGGAGGAGAAGTAGGGAGAAGGGCTTGAAACCTACATAGCATCTATAACATGGGTCGCTATCCAAGTTAGCTTGCCTGTTGAGTTAGGCTTTGGCATTTGAATTTACTAACCCAAATCTTTTCGATACGTCTGTGAAATTAGCCCAGCCCCTGATGTCGAATATTTTGACTCACCTTGAATCTAGTGATTTCTTCCTCGACATCATATTTCAACAGATCCCCGTATCTCTTCTGGAACCCCCGAGCCAATTCCCTCAACTTCTTCTCAAATTTCTCCTCGTTGAATATTTCTGAAATACGAATGCCACTTCGGGACCCTTTTGTCGAGTAGGTTGGTCCGACTGAAGCGAGAGTTGTCAGGATTTGAATTTTTCAAGAAACAGATCTTTTGAAGTATGTCACTCTCTAACAAGACTTACTGCCCTTTCTTGTTGTACCAATAGCACCCTCTCCCAACTCCACTTCCTCAAGACCATCAACCAATTGGTGCAGATCAAAGACGATATGTGCACGATCGCTTATATAGATTCGGCTTCGAACGTTTTCCAGTCCCTTGGCCTCCAGATCGTTTAGCTCCTTGAAGAAGGCTGGGACGTGAACGACCACGCCAGATCCAATGAGGTTGACACAGTCCTTATTCTACCCGGTGTATTAGCAACAATTCTTGGGTTGACACTGCTCAAGATATCAGACGCGTACCATAAGTCCAGAGGGTAGAAGATGGAAATCATAGGTGACCTGCGGTGTTATTTAGCATTACCGCTCCCAAATATTCGACAGGATTTCGTACACCGTTGGCAACGATGGTATGTCTAGGCACGATTAGTTCTGTAAACCAATTGATATTAATACTACCCACCCTGCATTGTTTCCACCACAACTTCTTGCACACAACTACTGCCGCATTAGCCAGTGCCTACCGCGTTTCCTGAGGTTGGTAATATATACTTTGACCTTCTGGCATAAGATGTCGGTCAATTTTCCTTTTCCCTCATCTCCCCATTGGGCGCCGAGAATGATAGTCGCCATAATGTCTTCGTGCTACTCGATTGATCAGTATTGTCAATTACTTGCGCAGCCAATGCAAACAACTCACCTTAGAAGTTCGAAGAGAGAATGGTGGGGTGGGATTTTGACTTTATGTATAACTTTGTGCACGTGCATGGCGGGGTTCTCCGACCCTTGTGAGTGGGGCTCCGTCTATAGGAGCAAGAGTGCAAAGAGTCGTATATTTGGGAAGCTTTCAAAACAAAATGCTTTTTGGCTGTATAAATTTTTGCAATACTAGTAAAATGTGGTTATACTCTTCACATATTCGAAACCCATATTTTATTGTCACAGATTTCATCATGTACATAGTCCATGTCATCTTTGCCTTCCACCATGCCACGAAGACTTGCTCAAATAATTTCTCAGCTGTCAAGTCAGCACGTCAAATTTGCAGGCTCACAACCACAGCACTCACTGAGAGTACCCTATATGCGAAGTCTATAATTCATAGAACTCATTAGACTAGTATATAGAGGATTGTGCATCAAAGGCAAAAGGGTATATTCAATCATTATCTAACGTCTCGTAATTCATAACTTTAATCTCCTCTATCATCCCAAGTCAAATCAACGTCCCACCGCATATCTCCTCTGAGTACTTTTCCACCATTATTACACTTGGCGACCACTGCTCTCAAATCCTCCCCCATGCCTGCTGGCCCACTGGCTACTACCCTTGTCCGATACTCGGTCTGCGCTCTCTGCTCCATGAATGTAGCGACAATCTCGTGAAGAGATGGATGTGCTGAATTAAGGTAAGTTATATCGAAGTTCGCTGTTGAAGATTCTGCTTTCTCGGAGGATGACGAAGAAGGTAAGGAGACCGGTCTAATATCGATCTCCGCGGTTGCTTTCTCGTCTACCACATTCGTGTGGGGTAAGGATGTTTTTGAAGCTGAGGCATCCTCTTCTTGCGTGACAAATATATGTATTTTTAGGTTGGCGTTGCCCAGTGCTGATCTTGACTTGAGTTCTTGGAGCTCGGCGGAAATCCATCGAGTGTTTACGGTACGTCGAACAATCCAGACAAAATCCACAGCTACCTTTTCAAAAGCAGAACACGAGCTCGCAGCGAGAACAAGCGGCAGTGTAAGTGAGACACCCGTTCCGCCAGCAATAGCGAGGATATTTGTAGTTTCTGGTGTGCTCTTTATTGGGATAAGAGCATTACCATATGGTCCACAAAGAATAACGGGAGTTGTAATGGTTCCACTGGAGTTAGCCTCTTTTGGAGCTGGTTTGATGTCTTGAGCTTGACCTAGTGCTAAGCTCTTGAGGCGACTAGTTTCTCCTTTGCGGCAACGGACAATGTATGTATGATGAAGCTCTTCTGAACTTGTTGGCATAGAAGCGACCGTCAAAGGATGAGACTGCCAAATCGTGAGAGCTGGAAAATTCAGGAAGAAATGTTGTCCCACAGCCCAAGAGTCATGCTTGTGGTCGAACTCGAGACGGACTACTCCTCCATCTTCATCGTCAAAGTATTCAACTGATGATTGGGCGGGGTGGAATCCTCGACCTGATATATTATTAGTCTTTCAAGTAGTTGAGTAGCTGGGATACGAGAAGCTTACCTGTTGACCCATCTGCGTAGCCATAGTGTATCAATATTGTTCTTAAGAACCTGATAGCCCTGTCAATTCCCCATAGAGCCAAAGAAGCGATCATCCAGCACGCGAGTTGGCTCCAGTGACCCCAGCATGCACCAATATAGAGCATAGCCACTACATAATGTGACTTTCTGAAAAATTCGTATCCTGTCAACCTGATCACACTTCTCAAGCTGAACACGTAAAGGAATGTAATGAATACAAGAGCAACAACTCCCCAGATCATATATAATTGTTTGATGAATTTCTCCCATACAGTAGGTTGTGGGACGTATAGCCGAGCTTCGATCAAACACCATCCAAAAGTGTGAAGAACACCTTGGAAGAAAATGATACGGCCGGTCCATCGATGGAGGAAGTTGAAAGACTGATAAGGTATTCCAGTCGCCAGTGACAAGATCGATTCACGACTACCCAACACAACAGTGAGCGGAGTCAATGCGTAAGCAAGTGCTCCGACTCTATCGGCGAATCCTCCTAGACCCGTTCGGGTGTTGTGAAGTGTCGCACTGCCTTTGACAGGAGTAATCCAAGTTTTGTATACAATGCCTACTAAGCTATAATACTGATTAGCAAGAGTTTGGCGATTTGAGAAGCTCGCGGTGAGTTGCAGCGCCGAGATCTGATATTTGTAACTTACGAAAATATGATAAGATACGCCGATAACACGAAAAGTACCAGTAACTGCAATTTCGTGACATGTCCAAAAAACTTAACAAAACCTTCAGGTAGGAGCCACTTTCTTGTAGATGCTTGTAGGCCCCTCCATAGCCTATAAGATGTACTTGATAAAGATTCATCCTTTTGTCCTTCGATACCTGGTACGCTCACTCGTTTTGCTGATGGCTTCACTAGTCGAAGCCCAATCGCACTTAAAAACAAAAACCCAATCACAGCCCACATGATGAAGGTATAGAGCATGGAAATGTCATGCATCCAATAGACGCCATCAAGATATTCACAAGTCCCATGGTCGTTGGTGCAGGGTATTATTCGATTGGCGTAGCCCCAGTGAGGTTCGAGTTTTGATTCTGCATCCGCATGTTGAATGTGCTGTCTTTTCAAGAGAGAATCCATAGCGGCGGAAAGATAAATTAGAGATCCCATTATCCAGAGATCTGGGACCGGTCTTTAATATAGGAGCCGGCTCGACGGTTCCAAGAGTTCTGTTGTAGCCGACCATCTTGCAGTTGGTCCACAGTGAGCATGTTTCCAGTAGTGTTTGGGTGTATAGCACTATATCACCTTAGCGTGGGAATAGCGGAACATCTTCAATTGTGTTTTCATGTTCTAGAAACCAATTAACGTTTCGGGATATCAGTGCGATTGATAAATGCCAAGTGGTTTCCTCCACCTTTATACCCTGTAACGTGCTCAATTGCTCTCGCTCTCGTCTTTGTAGACTTGGCTGCAGTAACACTCGCGTAATATTCTTGAATTGCCATATTGGCCGAGAGATGCATGTATTTGCAGAATGGCTGTTACTAGGTTAATTGCCAGTGCACACATTAGCCTGGCTATTCAGCAAGATCATAACAAACCGGGGCGGATAATTTTAAGAGAGCATTTGTCCGCCCACTCTTCTTTAGTGAGAAGTGTGTGGAGTCCGGCGGTGACGGTGTGTTATATATTCTATCTACCACAACAGGATTAGCTGGGCTTCAAAATGGCTGCGAAGTCACGTGAAATCGACGTTTCAAACCACGATGAAACCTTTTCCTTAATTTTCTAGAGTTTACAACAGAAACTAATCTTGTTTTCAGGCGTCTATTGATCTCTGTTTACGTACCCAGCCGCGGGAAAGATGCGCTACTCAATGTTTCCAACGTAGTGCATCTTCATGTGTAGCTTAGCTATACAATAAAACAAAGTCGTGAGAGACCTAGCTCACTCTCTATGAAGCCCACATTGCTTCAAATGTACAGTTACGGGTACGGACCGCAAACCATTTTTCGTTTTCCAAACGTAGCTTCTATTCTCCTGAATTCGTACGTAAGTCTGTAGAATTGAAAGCTTTTTGTGGTACCTCAGCTTCTTGAATTTTTTGAAACATTCCAATGCTCATCACGAATAGTTCCATTCTACAGCATGTTTCATCACAACTTTCCTTTCGTAACACTACTTCAACATCTACGCAGTATGTAGTATCTGCATGTTGTTGGTGACTTTTATGGTATCTGAGAAACATCTTCTTAGAAACCTGTTCATGAGAAATGGTGTCTCAGATGCTTAGTGTGAAAGCGACCTGTAGCAATAGAAAGTAAAACATATTTATCGTTTTATGAACCAGCGTAGATTTGGGAACTAAAGCCCTTGGAATTCTAAGAGAAAGTTATTTTTAAAAAAAAATGGGCTGATCCGCAAGAATATTTTGTATGTTGGGCAAGTTTATCTTCGTTTCGGCTTCTTCAATGTTCACTGATGGAATTTCCTTATAGAAAGATCATGTAGCAGGTAGACAGGGAACATCGCCACAGAACTGTAGCAAATATCAGACCTATCTCTATTAAAGCTTGTCAAGCCACTTCTCATCAAAATCTAGTGACTTTTCCCTCCATTTTCAATATTGCATGATACATAGTATGACCATATTATGAAAGCATCAATACAGAAGGTCAGTGTGAATACAACTAGTGGGAGTTCCCTGTCCGTTTGGATTTCATGGCCTAAACACTGTCTACAAGTTTTATCTATCTAAAGCAAACATCCCTTTTGACCGCTTTGTCTCTCGGCACATACCAACTTTACTTTAGCACTAGAACATATCCTGGTCTAACACATACTTATCATGACGCCTTGCCATCCTTTGTTCGCTTTGGCATCTATGATCCCACAGATACGATGAAACACCCACAATTTACAACTTAGGATGAATATTTGCGTGTATTTGAACGGATTCAATCAAGCTGAGCCACATAAAACAACATCACGTCCCATCCCTTTTACGATTTCCTATCGTCAAAATAGCAACATCCATATTTAAACCCATAGCTAAGTAGATTTTAGCATGGAAGTTGATTATGCTCTCACAGAACTAATGAAACTCTTCAAGAAAGCTGTAAAACTACCTTTCCTTTGAAGGTTCTCTCAAAGCATCTATTTGATCAAGTATGAGTCAAATGGAATTTTCATGGAACCAATTGCTAGTCAATTTCCACAAATCCACAACCCGCAAACCAAACATCCACACTAACAGGAGTGAGCTGGCAATGCTGCTTGTATCATGCTAATGTGTGTATGATTTAGCATCACGTGCATATAGCAAACGCAGCTTTCCGCTAGAACGGCCACCCTTTTAGCAAACGAGGAGCGTTTAACTATGAATGGGATCTAACGAGATATGTTAAATGTAGCCACAAGTATGCCCAATCTGATTAGTCTCACTTCTTCGATTTTCCCACACCAATCGCTCGTTTTATTTCCACGAATACTATTGAGGTTGAGAGGCGTTTCGAGACTGTAGAAAGATCCGTTTGCAAGTACTAATTCGGATTCAGGTTATTATTTTGGCGGTGTGAACCATTTGTTTGAATGGCCAGCATGTCTACTACTGGAATGGCTACGGCCACTGAAGTTCAAACGTCAACTACCAAAGACACTCCTTCTTCTCAAGGTATAGATATTGGCGCAACAGCTGGTCTTATTTCGATGGATAGCTTGACACCGGAGTCTAAAGACTTTTTAATCTCTCTTACAGAAATGAATTACCAGCGGTGTTCATCAAATGACATGAGAGACCGTTCGTCAGGTCTCCAAGCTCTTCATTCCCAAACTTATCAACCACCTTACTCAGGCTCTCCAAGCCCAACGTCAGTACGGCAAGCACTCACCTCGTCATATAAACAAAGTAATGGACCAGGAACTGAAATGCCGGGTGGGGAAGTCCCGCTATCAAGTATCAAGCCAGGATTAGTATATCCTACCGAGGCTCAGTGGAAAGTTGCAAGAACATATGGAGTTCGCCGTGAGAATGGCACATATGTACCTTTAATACCTGCGGATGAGCTATCGAGTCTCGATCAAACAAATCTTTTCTGGGAATCAGGCCCAGAGAACATGATTATTTTACCACCGCTTCGACTTCCTCGCGCGGATAATCGCGAGTCGTTAAGAGGAAATGAGCATATAGTTCCTCCAGCCGTAAGTACTCGTTGACAAGTTTGCAGGCCATAAAAACCTAAATGTATTTTTAGGCTGTTAACTCTCTGCCATTGAATGATGTCAATCGTCATAATGGCGTTCACATTGATAGACTTAACACAGACGACACCCAGGTGAGGCAATTTAAGTAACTAAAGCATGCCGATTGCTGACATATCGCAGACGCAAATCGACTCTATAGTTGCAGCAAGTAGTAATCCAGCCCCAACATCACTGCGTAGACAAAAGGTGTATTGTGATAAGTGGATTCACGACGGTACCTGTGCTTTTACTCAGCTTGGCTGCAAGTATAAGCATGAAATGCCGCTGGACAAGGCGACTCAAATGTCTCTCGGACTAAATCATGGAATTCCAAAGTGGTACAAGCTCAAGCATCAGGACATCTTTCGACGTCGTGATTCTCTGTCATCCGGTTCGACCTTAACCAACTCTCCCATTCCTACAACACCACGCAAACAAGCTTCCTGGCGCCATGGTGATCCAATGACTCCGATCCAACCTACCAAAGCTACTAGTGGTCCGAATCTTGGTGAGTTTCTAAAACAAAGTGGTTGGAATTGTTGACTAAAGTGAG
>Ga0247807_10002480_pt1 | contig 10114 bp, 7 predicted proteins | sample UWRJL074202C1_FD_179931 | JGI IMG/M metagenome (GOLD analysis project Ga0247807, IMG submission 179931) | Plant litter microbial communities from Arlington Agricultural Research Station in Wisconsin, United States - UWRJ-L074-202C-1 | ecosystem: Environmental > Terrestrial > Plant litter >...
CCCAAGCGCACAACTTAGAACAGATGGTTTAAACGTAGGTTTACCTGAAGGTCAAATGGGAAATAGCGAAGTTGGTCACATGAATCTTGGTGCAGGACGAATTGTATATCAGGATTTAGCCAAAATAAATTTAGCAGTAGCACACCAGACACTTGCCAAAGAACAAGTTCTTGTTGATGCATTTACTTATGCTAAAGAAAACAATAAAAAAGTTCACTTTTTAGGATTAGTTTCTGACGGAGGTGTTCACTCACATACGTCACACTTACGTGGATTAATTGATGCTTCACAAGAATATGGTTTAGAAAATGTTTTCGTTCATGCTTTTACAGACGGACGTGATGTTGACCCTAAATCCGGAGTTAAATACATTCACGATTTAGAAGAATACATTAAAGATACTCCTGTAAAAATCGCTTCTATCATTGGCCGTTATTACGCAATGGATCGAGATAAACGTTGGGAACGTGTAAAATTAGCCTACGACTTAGTGGTAAATGCACAAGGAACTCCTTCTAAAAACCCGGTTGCAAGCGTATTAGAAAGCTACGAAAAACATGTTACGGATGAATTTATCGAACCAATTGTAATGGTTGATGATAATGAAATTCCATTAGCTACAATTGTAGAAGGTGATGTTGTTATTTTCTTTAATTTCAGAACAGACAGAGGTCGTGAATTAACAGAGGCGCTTTCGCAACAAGATTTTCATGAGCAAAACATGCACAAGCTAAACTTGTATTATGTAACGTTAACGAACTATGACGAAACGTACCAAAATGTAAAAGTTGTTTACAATAAAGACAATATTACAGAAACTCTTGGTGAAGTTTTAGAAAAAGCAGGTAAAACACAAATTCGTATTGCAGAAACAGAGAAATATCCTCACGTAACGTTTTTCTTTTCAGGAGGACGAGAAGTTCCTTTTGAAGGTGAAAGCAGAATCTTAAGAAATTCTCCAAAAGTAGCTACCTACGATTTAAAACCTGAAATGAGTGCTTTTGAATTGACAGATGCTCTTGTTCCTGAATTAAACAAAGGCGAAGTTGACTTTGTATGTTTAAATTTCGCCAACGGAGATATGGTTGGACATACCGGAATTATGAGTGCTGCAATCCTTGCCTGCGAAGCCGTAGATGCTTGTGTAAAACAAGTAATTACTGCCGCACTTGAAAACGATTACACTACAATTGTAATTGCAGATCACGGAAATTGCGAAACAATGATTAATCCTGACGGAAGCCCAAATACAGCACACACAACTAATCCGGTGCCAATTATTTTAGTTGACAAGCAATTAAGAAATATAAATGATGGTGTTTTAGGTGACATCGCTCCTACTATTTTAGAATTAATGGGAGTGCAACAACCAGCTGCAATGACGTGTCATTCGTTATTGTAGAAAGCATTTTTACCTCAATCAAAAAGAGACAAGTTTTAGGACTTGTCTCTTTTTTTATTTGCTCCTTGTATCAAACAATAAAATAATGATACAATTGTTCTACACCATATATAACAAGCCCAATAAGCCCGCCAACTAATGTTCCGTTGATACGAATGTATTGAAGGTCTTTACCAATTTCCAGTTCCAGTTTTTCAGAAACTTCCTTACCATCCCAGCTTTTTACTGTTGAAGAAATTAAATCTCCAATTACTTCTTTATTATTCAAAAGGACAGATAACAAATCATTCTTGATGAAATTATTGATCTTATCAATCATAACCGGATCTTTTTTAATGCCATTTCCAAATCCCTGAATCAGGCTGGCAATGCTTTTTTTAATGGAGGATTCATCCCCTTTTTCTAAATCTGTAGAAATAGAAAGTTTTATTTCATCCCAAATTCCATTTACATAATCCTGAACTTCTTTTTTACCTGCAAATCCCAAAATCATGTTGTTAATTTTGACGCGCATTTCTTCAGAATTTTTAACCTTGTCCAGAAAATCATAAATATACTCGTCGATCTTAAGACGTATTTCGCTTTCCGGATTTCTGGCTTCGTTTAAAAACTCGTACAATCCGTTAAATATTCCTTCTGAGATACTTTTGTCAGCAAGACCAAAACTCAAAAAAGGAGTCGATTCTTTTACTTTTTTTCTAATCTGGTCTTTGTTATTGCTTAATTCTGTGATCATCACTTCCAGAATATTGTTTAACAACTGATCCTTCACGTGTCCTTTTTGCAAAGGCTCTAAAGCTAATGCAACCCAATCTCCAAAATTAATTCCTTCAAGTTTTTCCTTAAACTGAATCTGAATGAAGCGCTTGATATCTTCATCTTTTATTGTATTTAAAATTCCCGGAATAATATTAACTGCTACAAGACTGGCAATTTTATTGGCATTTTCATCTTGCGACAACCAATCCGATGCTTTAGTAGCAAAATTGAATTCATCCAGTTTTATTTCTAATTTATCGCGATTCAAAAACTCTTCGGATACAAAGTTGCCCAGATTTTCACCAATCTCATTTTTTTTGATTGGAATAATTGCTGTATGCCAAATCGGAATCCCTAACGGATGGCGAAACAAAGCCACAACAGCAAACCAATCTGCAATTCCGCCTACCATCGCGGCTTCACTAAAAGCCTGCAGGATCGGAATTTTATAATAAATGGCAATTATAAACAAGAGCACCGCCAGCCCCAACAATGCCAAAGCATTATTTTTCATTCGGTTTAGTGCTTTCTGTTTTGATATATTTTCCTGATCTATAGTGGTTTTCATAATTTTAATAATGTTACTTACGCTAATTTACGGCTTTTCTGTCAAATATAAATTCAGATCGGCATCTGAATGTTTACAGAAACGTTGATATTCAATAGTATTCAAAAATGGAGAATCGCAATTAAATTCAAAAGCAACACAAAAAAAGTTGAGATTAAAATTGTACTTTTGCGAACTGAAAATCCGAAAAATATGATTATCCCAAAAAATAGAGAAGAAATAGAATTAATGCGCGAAAGTGCCTTAATCGTATCTAAAACATTAGGAATGATTGCTTCTGAAATAAAAGAAGGCGTTACTACATTATATCTTGACAAACGTGCTGAAGAATTTATTCGTGATCACGGTGCTGTTCCTAGTTTTCTGGGATTGTACGATTTTCCAAACTCACTTTGCATGAGTCCAAATTCTCAGGTCGTACACGGTATTCCAAATAATACACCCTTACAAAGTGGTGATGTTATTTCGGTAGATTGTGGTGCGTTTAAGAACGGATATCACGGTGATCATGCGTATAGTTTCGAAATTGGAGAGGTTGCTCCGGAAGTTAGAAAACTTCTGAAGGTGACTAAAGAATCACTATACTTTGGAATTAGAGAATTTAAAGCAGGTAATCGCGTTGAAGATGTTGGAAATGCGATTCAGAGATATACCGAAAATCATGGATACGGCGTTGTTCGTGAATTGGTTGGACATGGTCTAGGTAAAAAAATGCACGAAGAACCGGAAATGCCAAACTACGGAAAACGTGGCCGCGGAAAACTTTTTGTTGAAGGAATGGTTGTAGCCATTGAGCCTATGATTAACCTTGGAACAAGAAACATCAAACAACATAAAGATGGCTGGACGATTACTACAGCTGATGGAAAACCAAGTGCTCACTTTGAACACGATGTTGCCCTAATTGATGGTAAACCAGAATTGTTATCTACTTTTCAATACATCTACAAAGCTTTAGGAATCGAAAGCAATGAAGAAGATGAATTCAGAAAAGTGCCGCTTGTGTTATAACACGAATTTCACAAATTAGCACGAAATAATACTTTGTAGAAATTTCACTGAATAGAATGGAAGAATGAATAAATGATGAATGAAATATATTTAAGAGAAGAATCTTATAAAATTATTGGGATTTGCATGGAAGTCCATAAAATTTTAGGAAAGGGACATAGTGAAAAAGTTTACGGTGATGCATTAGAATATGAATTTCAACGAAATGAGATTCCTTACAATCGTGAATTAAGATATAATATTGCTTACAAAGACATTGTATTACCAAGTTAGTATTTTGCAGATTTTGTGATTTTCAATGAAATCATTTTAGAATTAAAGGCAATTGCAGCTCTTTCTACAAGTGAAATAAAACAAACATTAAATTATTTGGCTGCATCAAAAAATAAGCTAGGATTGCTGGTGAATTTTGGAGAAGACAGCCTTAAATACAAAAGAATAATACTTTAAAAACCAAATCAAAAGTTCGTGAAATTACAGCGCAGCATTATTTCGTGTCAATCTGTGAAATTCGTGTTCAAATACATTAAACCGTGAAAAAATTATTCAAATTAGTACTTAATACAATTCCCCGTCCTATATTAATTCGTTTGAGTTATGTAGCGCGTCCCATTTTAGCTTATTCATTAAAGGGAGATAAATTTACTGATCCTATTGACGGGAGAAGTTTTAAATCGTTCTTGCCTTACGGATATGGAAAACAGCGTAATAATGTGCTTTCACCAAGTACACTTTCGTTAGAAAGACACCGTTTGCTTTGGCTGTATTTAAACGATCAGACAGATTTTTTTACAGCGCCTAAAAAAGTACTGCATTTTGCTCCGGAACAAGCTTTTTATAAACTTTTCCGTAAACAAAAAAACTTAGATTACACGACTACCGATTTACTTTCTCCTTTGGCAGATGTAAAAGCAGATATTTGTAATTTGCCTTTTAAAGACAATGAATACGATGTAATTTTGTGCAATCACGTTTTAGAGCATATTCCGGATGATACAAAAGCAATGCAGGAATTATTTCGCGTGCTGAAACCAGGCGGAATGGCTGTTCTTCAGATTCCACAGGATTTATCAAGAGAAGTTACTTTTGCTGATGATACCATTACAGATCAAAAAGAACGTGCTAAAATTTTTGGTCAGTACGATCACGTTCGTATTTATGGCCGTGATTATTTTGATAAATTAAGAAGCATTGGTTTTATTGTAATCGAAGAAGATTATACCAATAAAATTGCACCGGAATTGGTTGAAAAATATTGTTTAGCAAAAGGAGAAATTCTGCCACTTTGCTTTAAACAATAAAACTAAACTATTTCATTTTTTGAGCGAATTCCCCAAATTCTACCAAAATCAAACCAATCAATCTTGGATCATACAAATTCATTTCAGTTTTGTTTTGACATCAGTTTTGAAAAAAATCTGAATGTCCATATCCCAACAGCATACATTGTTGAGAAGAATGTTAGTGAAATTAAATATTTAGACAAAAAAGCAACTAAAGGCGTTCTTGAAAGCTTTGGAATTATCTTTGAAGATTTAAATTCCAATTCTCAAAAAATCCTTACTGCCTGCGAATCTTTAAAGCCTGAATTTATTTTCAAAAAATTCAGTACCAAAATCAAATCAGCAAAAACAATTGCTGATTTGCAAAAAGACTCTAAAATTGAATTTGCGATTCGTCAGCATCTCAAATTTCATTTAAGTTCTTTTTACAGCCTAATTGTACAGGAACAATTTCCGTTATCGCTTGAATTAGGAGTCGAAAAAGATTTTTATCATTCCAGAGTTGAAATTGCTCCTTTGGATTTTGAGCCTCAAATTCAATTTGACAAACATGCCGAAGGCATCACCTATACCTTGTCTTTAAAAGAAAACGATACTACATTTTTACCCATGGATAAAAATGTAACGATTCTTTTAGATGAACCAGGCTGGCTGATCATCAACAAAAAATTAGGACAGCTTAAAGAACTTAATGCTAAAAAACTGACGCCGTTTTTAAAGAAAAAAGTAATTGAAATACCTTCTAAATTAGTCGATAATTATTTTAAAAATTTCATTCCTGAAATCGCTAAAAAAATAGATATCGAAGCAACCGGTTTTGAGGTCGAGCTTCGTGATACCATTATTTCGTGTACGATTCAGCCTGTTTTTGATTTCTTTAAAAACTGCTATTACCTCAACCTTTATTTTGATTATAACGGCTATGTATTTGATGCCGGTAAAACTAAAAAAACGCATTCGTTTGTTGATTTTAGTACTGAAAATGAACCCCGAATCATTCAATTCAAACGCAGTGCTGACGAAGCTTCTTATACTGACAAATTGCTCGAAATTGGTTTAATAAAAATCAAAAACGAATTGTATGGATTGCATTCAGAAGCTGAAAATGTTGACACTTATCTCAATATTCAATTTATTATTGATCAGAAAGAAAAGCTGGAAAGTCTTGGCTTTACGATTCAGAATTTGAAACTGGAGAGTAAAGAAATCATTACAGGCAATCATACTGTTTCTGCTGCAAAGGCAACAAAAGAAGATTGGTTCGACATTAAAATAATCATTACGATTGGGAATTATGTGATTAATTTTAGCGAAATTATCCCTAACATAAAAAGTAAAGAAAGACTGTTTTTACTGCCTGATGGAAATTATTTTCTAATTCCGTTAGAATGGTTTAGCAAATACAGTTCGCTGGCAAAACTGGCCAAAACAGAAAACGGAAATCTGCTTTTGCGCAAAAGTAATTTTGCAGCCCTGGATGCTATTCCTGAAATAGCAGATGATGTAATTCACAAAGCCGAATATACGGCTTCGGAATTATTAAAAGCAACTTTGAGACCCTATCAGATTGAGGGTGTAAAATGGCTTTTGGGACATTTTAATTCAAATTTAGGGGCTTGTCTGGCGGATGATATGGGACTTGGGAAAACATTGCAGACACTCGCTGTTCTTGTTGCGGTTCAGGAACAATTAGGTTTTACGACCAAAACCACCAATTTTGATTTATTTGCCAATGAAACTACTGTCGAAAGAGAACCGCTCAAAACTTTGATCGTGCTGCCTTCATCACTGGTTTTTAACTGGTATAACGAAGCTGGAAAATTTACACCTCATTTTTCGAAAATGCAGTATGTAGGCAATGACAGAAAAGCATTAGCAAGCCGATTGGAAACAACGGACTTAATTTTTACGAGCTATAGTATTGTTCACCGCGATATTTCTATTTTGGAAAAATATGATTTCCGCTATTTAATTCTGGACGAAAGTCAATACATTAAAAACAAAAATTCTAAGATTTTTAAAGCCATCAATAAAATAAGTACAGGACATAAAATTGCTCTGAGCGGTACACCAATCGAAAACTCGTTAGACGATTTATGGTCGCAAATGCAATTTATAAATCCGGATATTTTAGGCAGTTATGCTTTTTTTGCAGAGAATTTTAAAATGCCAATCGAAAAAAAGCAGGATGAGAACATATTAACCGAGCTAAAAAACCTCATCCAGCCTTATATTTTAAGAAGAACCAAAGAACAGGTTTTAAAGGACTTACCTGAATTATCAGAACAGATTTATTACTGTAATATGGATCCTGAACAGGAAAAATTATACGAGAAAGAGAAATCAAAAGCGCGTAATTTTTTACTTAAAACAGATGGTTCCAGCCCTGATAAGATTAGTATCATCAATACGCTGATGAAATTAAGACAGCTGAGCAATCACCCCAAAATGGTTGATGCGGACTCTGAAGTTGATTCCGGAAAATATATTGCAGTGACCAATTACCTGGAAAATTTAGTCAAAGCAAAACAAAAAGTGATCATTTTCAGTTCATTTGTTACCAATCTTAATTTTTACACGGATTGGTGTAAGGAAAACAAAATAGCATTTTGTGAAATCACAGGCGAAACTCCTGCGGCTAAAAGAGAACAACAGGTCAACTTGTTTCAGGAAAAAGAAGAGCCCTTGTTGTTTTTTATCTCGCTAAAAGCGGGTGGTGTTGGTTTGAATATTACTAAAGCTTCTTATGTTTTATTCTTAGATCCGTGGTGGAATCCTTTTGCCGAAAAACAAGGTGTCGGAAGGGCACATCGAATTGGACAATTGAACAAAGTAAACGTAATTCGCTTTATTTCGAAAAATACGGTAGAAGAAAAAATAATCAAACTGCAAGAAAACAAAAAGCTCTTATCTGATTCACTTCTGGAAGAAAGCTATATCAATGATGAAATCGAAGTTAATTTAGATTACATACTAGGTTCTTGATAATTTGTTCTTAAATCCAACAGAACAGCATCTTATTCGTACATAAAATTGCTATATTTACAATCTTAACGTAATAAGATGCTTAAATTTTTAGTTCAAAACCTTCTATTGTTTTTCATTTTTACTTCTGCTACAGCGCAGGAAGTACAAACTGAAATATTGCCACCTTATAATATTAAAACGGTTACGTTTGTTCAGGGGGGAACCAATGTTGTACCAATATTTGAACTAGGCTCTTCTTTTGAATTTCAATTTGATGATTTGTTTGGCAACGAAGCCAACTATTATTACGAAATAACACATTGTGATTATAATTGGAAACCTACTGATATTCCAAAACTGGATTATATTCGCGGATTCGACAATCAGCGCATTATGGATTATTCAAATTCTTTTAATACCCTTCAGGTTTATTCGCATTACCGATTGGCATTTCCTAATCAATTTACCACGCAATTGCGTATATCGGGCAATTACATCTTGAAAATTCTGAATGAAGACCGTGAAGTTGTTTTTTCAAGAAAATTTATTTTATACGAGAATCAAGCCACCGTTGCTGCACAGGTAAAACGAAGTCGTAATGTAAGCAATATTCAATATAAACAAAATCTTGATTTTTCTATTTCCTCTAATGATATTGCTTTTCAGACACCTATACAAAATGTAAAAGTGTTATTACTTCAAAATGGTGATTTTAGCACCAGCATTAAAAACATCGTTCCGCAATATACTATTGGAAATGAGTTGGTGTACAAATACGACAAAGAAACGCAGTTTTGGGGTGGAAACGAATTTTTATATTTTGAAAACAAGGATATTCGCGCTGCCAGCAACAATGTTGGAAAAATTAACTCCAATAGTGATATTTATAGCGCTTATCTGCATACCAATGCAGCAAGAGGAAGCCAGATTTATACGGTTTATCAAGATATAAACGGAAACTTTGTTGTGAAAAACATCAATGCTGCCAGCAATGACATAGAAGCCGATTATGCCTGGGTTTACTTTAGTCTTTCTGCACCGGCATTTAGGCTCAATAAAGACATTTACATTACCGGAATGTTTAACAACTACAGTTTATCACCGGAATACAAAATGGATTATAATACTGACAAAGCAGTCTATGAAAAAGCCATAATGATTAAGCAGGGTTTCACGAGTTACGAATTTAAAGTAGCAGACAGAAAAGGCGTAATTGATTATGAAAATGCGATCGATGGTAATTATTATCAGACTGAAAATGAATACACAATACTTGTATATTACAGACAAGCCTCTGATCGTTATCAGAGAGTTATAGGAAAAGGAAATGCAAACTCTGTAAATATCATCAACTAAAACATTGTTAAAGGATTTCTATTGAATGATTTTTTTTTGTATGTTTGTCATTATAACACTCACATTTATACTACTTTAGTATGGTTTCTCAGATTACACGAGGCATAAAGATATCTGTTTTAACTAGTTTTGAAGGTACTTACTTCAAAAACTATAAGATTCATTTTGCGTTTAGTTATGTAATTAAAATAGAAAATCACAGTAAAGATTCTGTTCAGTTAACCTCACGTCACTGGGAGATATTCGATTCCTTAAACGACATAGAGATAGTTGACGGAGAAGGCGTTATAGGTAAAAAACCGGTTTTAAAACCAGGTGAAGATCATACTTATAGTTCCGGATGTTTATTGTCATCGCCTTACGGAGCGATGAAAGGTCATTTTAATATGGTCAATTTTACCTCAACAAAAACATTCAAAGTAATTGTTCCAACTTTTAGAATGTGTGCTCCATTTGCTTTAAATTAATTTAGCGTAATTTCGATTACTTCTTCTTTGGTAATAGCATAAACTTTATCATTTTCTGTAGGTATTACATAAGAATTACCTGTAAATTCACCAAAAGCTGGAAATATTAATTGATTTGGTTTTCTAAAAAAGCATGATAAATTCAAAAATTGTCTTCCCTTTCCGCGCAATTTTATTCCGGGATGAATGTGTCCGCAAAAATTAAAAAAGCCTCGTCTTTCTGTTGGATGATGCGTCAGTAAAAAATTGTCAAAAATCAGTTCCTGATGAATTTCAATATTTAAATCAGTATAATATTGTT
>Ga0247807_10002483_pt1 | contig 10108 bp, 11 predicted proteins | sample UWRJL074202C1_FD_179931 | JGI IMG/M metagenome (GOLD analysis project Ga0247807, IMG submission 179931) | Plant litter microbial communities from Arlington Agricultural Research Station in Wisconsin, United States - UWRJ-L074-202C-1 | ecosystem: Environmental > Terrestrial > Plant litter >...
AGATTCGCCCGGTTCTGCAGAGCTGAATCACGCCAATTTTGAGGCCTATAATTGCGTGTTTGGGAATGGGTTACAATTCTTGCAGTGGGTCCACACACTGCGGTATATAATAAATCGAATTTGACTTTCCTCCCGGCGGCGAAAATCCACCTGCAACGGCTATTACTTCTGTTCGCAGTCACAACAGTCACTCGATTTCACGTCGAAATGTCTGATATGCATGTGAACGACCCAGAGTCGTCCTTTGGGCTATCTCTCCACTAGAGAGATTCCCCTGAGCCTTCTTCCGGTCCACATCTGCAATCCTCAACATCCTATACTGTTGAGTCGATCGATCCCAGGTTACTAGACAGCAGATTTAATCCCACACCTCACGATCAAAATTCACTTACGTTTGGAACGTATCAGCCTCCAAACTCGAGTTTTGAGTATCAGTCACTTCCGTTATCTCCCATGAGTGCACAGTCCTTTCAATACTCGACCGAACAACCATATTCACATTTCCCAACAGCACTTGAACCTGAAGTTTATGCCACGGAGATAGCTTCACAGGAGCCTATTGTCTCACAAATCATTTGCGATGTCTGTTCTGAAGCTTTCTCTCTACCACATAAACTGAAGTAATCATTCCTAAAATGCTCCTACGTCAGCCAACGGCTAAATTAAATAGCACGCATTACAAGTTACACACTAGACCGTTCAGTTGTCCCGTGGAAGCATGCACTGTCAAAGGCTTTCGATACCGAAACGACCGAGATCGTCACATCGATTCAAAACACAGTGAGGAATGGCCTAACACGAAACGATTCTACTGTTCTGTTGAGACGTGCAAGTATTCAGAAGCAAGCAAGAAAGGATTTGCAAGGCAAGATGGCCTCAAGAGACATTTCAAAAATGCGCATGAGAAGAAGTGTCAGTCGGAATACTAGGTTTTAGTGCAAATCAAAACTAGACTCATTTTGCTTTGTTTGACTTTCCATTCTGCAAGCTGAATTGTGGATGCTCTTCGTTTGTAGAAATTGGCCAACTTCACCAACCGTTGGTCTTATCAAGTAATGAACTACAGTTGTTAAACAGAATATATAGCTCAGCCCTAGCTTTAACTAATAACTCTAGACTTAAAAGTTCGTAGCTAAAGTCCAACCAATTTTCGTCAAGCTTCTCTTTTGTTCTTTGATTATCGAGGCATGTGCTGTGGTGCTTGACTTTTGTTGCCGCCGTTGGATATGGTCACTAAAAGTTTACTTCAGAGGCTGCCAGAACATAAAAAGAAATATGGATATTCGCTTTTGTTAAATACCTCAACGGCAATAGTGCAGCTGCCATTGGGTAGGAAAAGGTGTGGTGGTACAACATTACACCTTCCTGAGACAAAACGAGCGGTGGAGACAATCCGTCTTCGATTTTCCACTATTTACATTTTCAAAATGTCAACCAGTCTTGAGATAGTCGGAAATGTTAGGGAGCGATTTATTCAGGCAGCCGCTCTCTTACGTCTGATAGATCCAGTTCGTGCTGAGCCAACGGTTTACGGTCTTGATGAAGACTCACCAAACCTTCAATCACCAAGAGAGTTGGTCCTGAAGCGAAAGTTCCTTGATTCTTTTGCCCTTATATGTGCCACAAGAAAGAATGGAGACTCAGTCTCGGCAGCATGTTTGGAGGAAGGTGGCCCTACTGGGACAATTGTTCGGATCGCCAGCAACTCTGGAGTTTCCGATGAAACCCTGAGCCACCTACGAAATATCCTAGGCTTAATTAGCAGCATTTCAAGCACGTAATCCAGATGAGCTTTGCCATGAATCCGACTAATATCCTCTTTCTGTAGTGGTCGACACAGCCGTTCGGGAAGGAGAAGTGTTAATCAATATTGTGCAGCTCGACATGCAGAAAATTCGCATGTATGTTCAGAATTTGCGGAAGTCAGAAGTTATTACTTCAGAAACGATGTCAGATCTAAAAGCGCGTCTTATAAAAGAATTGTCAAGCAATAATTTGGTTGCATTACACGATTTTCTGAGCTGGTTTGACAAATTTTACTACTTCCATACCCTACAATCGGACTCAGAGAACGAGGAAAGGTCTATTTTACTTAAATATGTAATGTGGGCCCAGAAGGCCAAGAAGGTGTATCGAAAATTCTTGAAAGCTGCCTTCTCCAGAGGAGATCAAACACTTCCTCGGTGGGTGTATATCGTTTTTAAACTTGGTCGGTACGGTGTTGCTGCGAAGGCTCTTGTGCAAACTGCATCAGAACTCCCTCAATTATTCAATCCTATATCCGTGGAGGCCCTAAATGCACCACCAAAATCACGCTTCACTTTACAAGATACAGATCTGCCTCTCACTTGCGTTCTGCGAAGATTAGGAGAAATTAAACCAGATGAGATGGTACCTCGTCTTGCCAGTATCTGGAATAATCATGATGCAGAAACATACTTCCGGAAATCTTGTTCAGTTGACCTGACTACTCATGCAGAGTTGCAAATGATCAGCTTCTACGACCACAATCCACAGTTAATGCCACGACTTAGATTCATCGGCGTCAGCAAAAAAGCATGTTATCTGTGCCTTCAATTTCTCACAGCCCATCCTGAAGCTTTTAGCGTCTCATCTTGCCATCAGAAAATATATTTATCTTGGATCCCACCGCCAGCGACGACAGCCAAAATCTACAAAGGATACAAGGCTATCACAACAGATATGAGTAAAAAGATGGAGGCAATCGCAAGACAAGATTTAATCACTCGTTTCGGGTTGCGACGCTATCCTGTACCAGCAGATTCTACAGCTGGAGTGTCACTCTCTGGTCTAACTGAGTCAAAGAGCCTAGAAGTCACAGCATCTGAAGATCTTGACTATATTGAGATTGATCCCGTAGGTTTCACAGATAACGAAGGATTACCGGACACTGGCCCTTCTCGCTATACTGCTCCCGACAAAGTCACTGATTCTAGTACCTCTACTCGTTCAGTGAGTCCTGCATATTCAATTCCTAGTTCACAGAAGATTGGTGCAGGTGAGGCAAATTTCCGTAGGAGTGGACCCGAAATTCCATGGCAGATTAACCAGGCATCCCTTTCATCAATGGTATTTTATTTTCCCTACCTGCGTGGTGATAGACAAGATATTATCATGCTTGGAACCGTTCTAGACCCTCACACAAGCTCCCCATCTTGGTCAAAGTTACTTGAGCTTCTCAATCAAGATGTCAGTTTTGGGCCCGTTTTTCGAGACTCGGATTTTATGATAGTCAACGATCAGATTCGAGTTCATAACGAGCGACAATTCGTCGCCTGTGTGCAATATCTTTTTAATTCTAGGGTATCAAATTCAGAAGTGAAGATTTGCGATGAATCTTCAATACCTCAGACTACCAAACGACAAAATGAGAGCTAGGGAAGCTAGGAGAATACCGCCTGCAAATTTATGGTTTTTGGTTTTTCCACCTTCGGACACAATGTGCCCACCACTATAAAAAATCCAGCTACTGTCTTATGATAAGGACGTGGCATAGTGTGTTCTTCAAGTACTTCATTAGTTGTTTAGCATTTCTTTGACTTTGATATGAGCAGGATCCTGAGCTGAGCATTCGATACTTCGATTCAAAAAGACCCCTCTTTAAATATTATTCATATCTCTGGAATTAGTCATCTGCCGTAACGAATTATTGCTTGAGATCCATACTATAGTTCTATATTCACCAGGATCGTCCAGTGAGGCAGCTGGCTATGACGTTATGCCTCGGGCATCAACACCCGCTGTTACTGTACGTCAACATCGTAAATATCTTCGCATCACGAGAACCCTTTGGGTTAAAACTATGGAGAGACCACCATTTTCTGGATTGATGCATTATGCGTATAAATCTGTTGAAACCAAACAAAAGACATCGAAAACTTGAGGTTTTGACCTTGGTTTCCTGAGGGTTTTTGTTTCGTACTGACAATCTTCGCCCGCGTTGCCGCCGTTGACTAATCGTTTTAGTGAAATATCGTCTGGGATTACCAATGTAAAATCTAGAAATGTACGCATAACTAATGAGGCTTGAAAATTGACATACTCATATGATTTCTATCAATTTCAATACAGAATGTGAAAGGATCCAGTATGCTGTTTGGAAAAAGGCCGCATATGTTGAGTTGCTACAGTGGCCAGAGCTGTTTGACGTGACCACAGCCTCCTGATAACGTTAAAGCGAAGAGCAGACTCAATAGGTCGAGTCAGATAGAATGATGTTTGCAATATCTGAAACAGGCATGGCTTGTGTCGTCAGCAAACGTTTACACTTGATTGGCACGAACAAGAGTAATTTGAGACGAATTCTGCAGCTTTGATTACAACTGTCTCCAAGATTGGTCTAGTTTTGAGTCTTCATTTTGAAAGGCGATCAAGGATTTAGCATGGAATCTTTCGCGATAATTTTTCACAGTGCGGATACCAGGCACAATCCGAGGATCCTGCATTCTCAGGTGAAGCGTCTGTTGATTCATCTAGCATTTATTAGTACGAGTTAATTAACACTATTCTATAACCCTTTGAAAAACTCTAGCTTTCCACACGTCTACCACTTCAAATCCCCTTCGACGTTTCCGTTGCCTCCTTTCTTTCCGAGATCTCAGTTTCTCTGTCGCCATCTTTTTCTTCAGTGTCACCTCTTCCTGCAGCATACAACACAGCAGCAGGGCCTTCGAACTTGAGTGTAATCTCTTCGAGGGTGAGTCCTTTTGTTTCAGGCCATAACAGAAAGACGGCAAAGAAAAAGATGATATTGTAGCTTGCGTTTATGATGTAGAATTTCCAACCAAGGTTTTGCATTGCATAGCCCATGGAGAAAGAAGCCATCAAACTATGTGGCATGTTAGTAATGTTACATTATCGATTTCCACAACAGAGATCATCGAAAGTGTAAAATGAGGTTCCACTCACCCAAATCCATTATCTAACAAGCGGAAAATTGCAATACCCGTTGTGCGAAGTTTGTATTGACATATTTCGGTAGGGTAAAGACTTGTCATTGGAGTGATGGAGAAAGCGTAGAACCCTTGGAATAAAAAGATGATAGCGATTGTACCATAGATACCAGATGTGTTCGTGCTTTCACCAAAAGCTATTGAGAAGAGGAAGATGAGTTAGCAATAATGAACTAACCATCAGATCTAAACAAGCTGAGGACTTACTCTTCACCATTCCACCAAGAATAAACAGGGTGATGATCATCCCAGCAATGCTTCCTAGAGTCTGCATTCGGCGACCAATGTGATCAAGCATGTAACTGCCACAACATGCAACAAAGAGAGACCAGCAGCTTATGATGACTTGAATTTGGGTCTGTGTTTTCGTGTTTGTGATACCAGCTTGAGTAAGAATTTTTCCGAGGTAGAAACTATTTATGTCAGCTGCAACTGGTTCATAGTTCGAGAGAAAGGTAACGTACGACACAACAAAGTTGCCAAGTAACTGAATCATTACACCGAAGGAAAGTAGTACAGCCAATCGCTTCTGGTTCGCTCTTCCCTTACCGATCTCTACCCAAGGGTTTCCAGGGGATACCTCCTTCTCAATTGTAATAGCAAGATCGATGTTGTCAAAGGCACGCGTCACTGCATCCGAGTTAACGCTCTCTTTGTTTTGGACGATCATCAAAACCTCCCGCGCATGATTATGCTTCCCCTTCGCAATCAACCAACGTGGCGATTCCGGTACGAACGGGAGAAGACACAAAGAGATGAGACTGGGCACAATTTGAAGCAAGGAAGGCAGTCTCCATGCCCATGTGGATGGTATGTTCTGACTTCCGTAGTTGATGATCGACACAACCAAACTACCAACGTAATAACATGAGAAGAAGAATCCCAAGATTCTACCTCGTGTCTTGGAAGGGAGTAACTCTCCCAAAAGAGCAGGGGCAGCACCACTGGATAATTGGGAGCCAGCACCAATGATAAAGCGTGCTATGATGAACATGGCAATATTTTGGGACGCTCCTTGTAGGATAGCTCCGACAAAACAAATCATTGCTGATGCCACGATTGCGTTTTTTCGTCCAAGGTAGTCCGGAATAGGCTGCATAAACAAACAACCGAAGATGCCTCCCATCCAAACTGCGGCATTGTTCAAACCCGTAGTGGCAACGTTGAGGTTGAAGTATTCCGTATAGGAAGGCAGAATGGCAAGGCCATTCATTACAGACGCATCGTATCCAAGTGTCTACAATACGTGGGTGAGCCCAGAAAGATATGATATGGCCTGTAAAGACTTACAGCAGAGTTAACGATCGCAACACCAAGCAATAGTCCAGTGAGCACCTTCGTGTTCCTTGGAACCAGTTTGGATACATGCTGAAGCTCGTAAGTTGCCATGTTCACCAGAGAGAGTTTGGACGGTGGTGGGGCGTGATAGAGGTTTGATGATCTTAACAGAAGTTCTTGGGCTGTAGGCGGCGAGATGAAGGGGTTTTTGTAAAGTGCAACCCAGCCACATTCACATAGTCTTAATCTTCTAATCTTCCATTATTGAAACCGAGATCACGGTCTGGCCACCGTTTCAGTCAAACATACCATTTCCAATATGCTAATCTTGGTAGGCTCGGGTGACTTCGGCGAGCTCATCGACCAAGCGAGCCAGACTAAGCAAACCTCAATCCCGGACGAGTTCGGTTTAGATCTTAACCCCACAAATGTTCTGACTAGGCGAGATAGTTGATCTTATCTTCAACTTGTCGATTGGTGATTGGTGTTCATGCTCGACGGTCATTTTGCCAAGATGATGGTGTCTACGTGAGTATCGCAGATGTAAATGACATAGAGAAGAACAAAATGAATGCTCCAATCTCAGCCAAGGATTTCATTTGTTGTCACTTAGATATTAATATCCAGCCAGTTTCGCACCAGACATTTGCTTCCGCACTTAAAAGCAAAGATATTTTTGCATAGCAAGGCAGAGTTTAACGTGGTTTAAGTGACATATCCCACCGACAATATGCCTGGGAGAGCGAGGCAATGGCCAGCATGGCGCGACTTCACTCAGTCCGATAAAACCAGCCTGGACGAGGAAGAAGCATTAAGGATAAAGCATTCCATAATTGAAGAATACGGCGAAGACAGCCTCAGAAGGAGCTGGACGAAAACCTGCAAGTCCTTAGAATCCATCACTGCCCAAATTGCGAGCCAAGGAAGCGCTGCTGTCCCTGTCTTCGAAGCGAGTAGTATTCTGGAGAATGGCTTCTCTGCCGACGAAGCGACTCAGTTGACAACCACGGGTTGCTGTATCATCCGAGGGGTAATCGACCACGAAGAGGCTAAAGAACACTACGAAAATGTTAAATCCTATGTCGCAGATAATCGTTCCAAGATCCAGGGCTGGCCAGCTGCGAGCCCTTCTATGTTACTCCTCTATGACTCGCCAACACAAATCGCTCTCCGAACTCATCCAAACCAGCTTCTCTTGCAACGACGTTTGAATAAATTGTGGCATGGGTACTTAGAAGATACTTCACCAGAGCCGCTCCTGTTCTCAGACGGCATTCGAGATCGAGTTCCAAAACAAATTTTCCTCGGCCTAGGCCCACACATCGACGCAGGAAGTCTAGCACGGTGGGCAGACCCCGATTATCGTAGAGTTTATCGCCAAATCTTCTCGGGGAATCCAGAAAAACACGATATTTATGATATCAGCGCGCGAAGATTGGCGAATCAATACTATTATCCTGGTCCAGGCCACTCGACAGTCTTACGAACTTTCCAAGGGTGGACGGCTTTGTCACGCCATGCCCCGGCGGAAGGAGGTTTATTGTTGTATCCTAACGTGGACGTGGTAATTGCATATTTGCTACTTCGTCCATTTTTTTCACCCCCTACGGACAGCGCTAAGATCATGGATGCGAATGAGTGGAGCTTTGCTGATGATGATCCATGGTTCCCTGGCACGTTCAAAGAACAAAGCCAATACCTCTCACCTGCCTCACATCCACACCTTCGACTCCAAGATTGCCTTACGGACCTTCCCGCAATGCAGGCTGGTGATACAGTCTGGTGGCACACTGATGTATGTGCTCAAAAGCCCCTATCTTTTCGTGTGCTAACTGAAAATCCAGATGTGTCATGCTGTTGATACTGAGCACAATGGTACTGAAAATGCTAGCGTTGTATATATTGCATCTTGTCCAACCACCAGCGTGAACAAACTGTACATGAAGAAACAACTGAAAGCAGCGCTCGCAGGTCAACCTCCCCCCGATTATGCAGACGATACAAACCTTTCTGAGGCGACGCTGAAAGGATATACAGGTTATAAGGGAGTTAGCGAGCCTGGTAAAAGAGCCCTTGGTTTTTATATCGAATAGGTAGTCTAAGAGTCTTATTGCTTGGAATGTTTAAAATATTGCTCATACTCTGTCTAAATCAAAAGATTTGCGAAACATCAGCTTTCAATCAAATCTTTAATTATTTTGAGACCCTTTGAAGCTACCGCATTCCATGACTTGATAGCCTCAAGATAGTCCGCACAAGATCTGATTTCACTCTCCCAGCTGTTGTCATCTTCTAGGAATTGTCCACTCGATTCTATAATTAGAAAAACTGCCGCTGCTACTACATGGAGCGAGAGAGCCCTTAAGTATTGAGATTAACAAGCGAGAAAAACACAGATATGATAGAGTGCTTACCATTGTCTACGCTTAGCAATTGGCTGGTTTGAATGCTGCGTGACCCAAACGATACCTTTCGCTGAACTCACGCAGATGGATCTTGGGCCACTTAATATTTCCGGCGCTGTCAGCCAACACCTCTGAAGTGTGCGGTTGATGTGTAATCTATAGTATAAGAAGACAAGGCTCAAGTCCCATTTCTGCCACGCAATCCAAGGATGCATTTCTTCACGCCTTAGATCATGGGGAGCATCTGGTTGTAGATGCGATGGCATTGTATCAATGAGTTCTGCCAACTGCGCATCTGCTAGTAAAACAACCTGCTGAGGTGGCATACGTCGGTAGCGTAGGTTCATTCTAAAACGATGAATTGTGATTGATATTTGTGCCATAACTCGGTGATATTGTATTGGTGCAATGATTTCCCCTGTTTCCAAATCCGCCAGGTTCTGTTCGTCGCTTGAGTCCACTTCCGGTAATGGCACGCAACAATCAACCTCCGAGATGCATGGAATATAACTTGGAAGTGCCATCCTAAGAAGGAATTAAGCATTCGAAAATCTCAAAGACTGGGAAAGTCACTCCATACCATTCACATATCAGCAGGGTCCACCATAGACGTCGACAACATTCCTGCTTCAATCCTGGAACCGACGCACTGTCCCTATGCATATTAAGCTTCTGCCCTATTCTTAACGCACAGCTCAGCATAGTTGAAGCTAGATTAGAATCTCCGAAGTTGTTGAAACAAATATTCAAGATCGCAATAGTTTGGACTACCCGTACATTTTCGCTTCGCATGAATTGGGCGATCTGCAAGCAATAGAGTGAGCTACTATACCAAGTACGGATCAGCATTTGATGATTGTCTATCAATCAGTCAACTTAGCAAAATCACCTGCAAATACAACTCACTGCTTGGAAGACTGAATAGCTTCGCCTCAACATCGTCCGCGATTAGCAGTGCAGCCTAGTTTTGCTATTGTCAGCTTTTTGGATGCTTCGGAGGACGCATATTATCAGGCTTACTGCAATGACGCTGAAATATAGAGCAAGCCACAATGGATCGATTTCATTTATGGATGCACCATCCTCAATCTTTGACAGGAACTCGATATGTTCTGTCTCGAAGAGGGGATGGTCCAATGCAGCATGTACCCACGAATTCCATATTCGATCGAACTCGACAAGTCTCATACTAGAAGAGTGACTAGGAAGGATAATGTTTGGCCACAAGTTTTTGATAGAGGGGAATATCTCGTGCTTAGGCTCGAACAAATGGTCCTCGAAACTGTCATTCTCAATCTCGTCAACTACAGGTTGAGGACCTGGATTTTCAATCATTACCGCACGCGGTGTGCACTCCATCTCTTGCCTCAGTCGAGTGTTTTCTTCTAGAAGGTCAGCATACGAACGTACCCGGGCATCTTGCGCTCTATAATCTCATCAGCGCCAATAATT
>Ga0247807_10002484_pt1 | contig 10106 bp, 8 predicted proteins | sample UWRJL074202C1_FD_179931 | JGI IMG/M metagenome (GOLD analysis project Ga0247807, IMG submission 179931) | Plant litter microbial communities from Arlington Agricultural Research Station in Wisconsin, United States - UWRJ-L074-202C-1 | ecosystem: Environmental > Terrestrial > Plant litter >...
GTAAATAATCTAACAGTGTTAAACAAATGTATAACTAGTTTTAAAAATCTATATCAAAATATTGTCACAACTTTAAAAAGGGCTTAAATCAGGTTTTAAACCCATTATTCTGAGACGACAATATCTTATTAACGCAAGAACCCACCAATCAACATCCTAAATTGAAGGAAGCTATAGGTTAAAAAGATGTATAGTTATTACAGGACGTAACAGGGTAGGTCTGGCATATGTAAGTGATCTGTGTTGGTAAGGGGTTGGTAAGGCTAATGGCCTTACCAACCCCTTACCAACACAGATCACTTACACATACTGAAGAGTTAGCTTACAGTGTGTCCGTTAGTAACTGTTGTTTACAACCAAACCCCTTTCCTAAGTCTGGTTCTATATACTGGCAACAGATTTTTTATCAGGATAAGTTAGTTTAAAACTATGTCTGTTTCCTTTAAGCGTAAGATGGAAGATATTGGTTTGATCATCAAACAGGTCATATAAAACAGTACTGGTGGTTTCCAGTTTAACAATATTCATAATTTTTGCAGACTCAAGATACACGACAACTGCTTCATTGTCCTTTTCAAAACCAATATAATTAAGAGGGAGTATTTTTCCGTTAGCAGCCAGTTGCAGATGTGCTGAAATATATTGATTAACCAGCCGGTCCATCTCTTTATGCTTTGCATCGGCAGAGAGATCTGCTTTAACTTTATATTTTTTACTGATTATATCTTCAAAATCATCTGTAAATATTCTGCAGCTCACTTCCATTGTACGTGTTTTGAGATTATAATTTAATTCTGTAGAGCTCAGATGTAAAGGGTGTTTAACAGTATTGCCGGCATCAGCTGGTATATAAAATTTAAACATCCCGATAAATACGTAACAAATTAATAGGGGTTGGTATAAGAAAGACCACATAGTACTCAGATAATTTTTGCTTTACAAAAAAACGGTTTAAATTTAGAATCCTATTACATAAAAGCAAAATGATTAAAATTTTAACCGCTACCCTGTTACTCTGTTCTGGGATACAGTTCTCTTATGCACAGCATATTCAATATAATCCGGGAAGCAATCACGGAAATAAATTTGAACAGCTGGGGACCATTCTTTCTACTCCAAATGAACAGCGGACAGCCAGCGGAGCACCTGGAGTAAAATACTGGCAGCAGCGCGCAGATTATGATATTAAGTGTACGCTGGATGAAAAAAAGCTGGAGCTTACAGGCGCAGAAAAAGTAACTTATTTCAATAATTCACCAGATGTGCTTACTTATATCTGGTTACAGCTGGATGAAAATGAACATAATAACATCAGAAATGCAGGTTATCAGACCAGCACAAAAATTCCTGATACTACAACAACAAAAGAATTAGACAAAGCATTTTTCGATCAGCCGGATAACGGAAATGGGGTCTCTATTCTGAAAATCACCGATATATCAGGAAAAGAATTAAAATACACCATCAACAAAACGATGATGCGTGTCGAAATACCTGCTCCTTTAAAATCGGGTCAGCAGTTTGTTTTTAATGTGACCTGGAAATACAAAATTACAGACAGAATTTCCGGAGGCGGCCGCGGTGGTTATGAATTCTTCCCGGAAGATGGTAATTATCTTTTTACAATGGCGCAATGGTATCCGCGTCTGTGTGTATACAGTGATTTTCAAGGCTGGCAAAACCACCAGTTCACTGGCAGAGGAGAATTTGCATTAACCTTTGGAAATTTCAAGGTACAAATGACTGTTCCTGCAGATCACGTGATTGGCGGAACCGGAGAGTGTATCAATTACAGTGCTGTACTTTCCCCTGCAGAACTTGCGAGATATAATAAAGCTAAAACAGCTGCAGAACCTATAGAGATCATTACACTGGATGAGGCTAAAAAAGCTGAGGTTTCCAAAAGTAATGCCACTAAAACCTGGGTATTTCAGGCTAACAATGTACGTGACTTTGCCTGGACATCTTCAAGGAAATTTATCTGGGATGCAATGGCCCAGAAAGTAGAAGATAAATCAGTGATGTGTATGAGCTTTTATGGTAAAGAAGCTTATAATTTATACAGACCCTATTCTACAAAAGCAGTTGCGCATACGGTTAAAACGTATTCTCATTTTACTTTCCCTTATCCATATCCTGTAGCTCAAAGTGTAGAGGCAGCCAATGGTATGGAATATCCGATGATTTGTTTCAATTACGGACGTACAGAAAAAGACGGAACTTATAGTGAAAGTTCTAAAAACGGGATGTTAGGTGTGATTATTCATGAAGTAGGCCACAATTTTTTCCCGATGATCGTGAATAGTGACGAACGTCAGTGGACATGGATGGATGAAGGACTGAACTCTTTCCTGGAATATCTGACAGAAGAACTCTGGGACAATAAATTTCCTGTTAAAAAAGGCCCGGCTTATACGATCATTGATTATATGAAATTACCCAAGGATCAGCTTGAGCCTATTATGACCAACTCTGAAAATATTGAACGTTTTGGCCCCAATGCTTATTCCAAACCTGCTACAGCACTAAATATCCTGAGAGAAACTATTATGGGCAGGGAATTATTTGACTATGCTTTTAAAGAATATGCTAAAAGATGGGCCTTTAAACATCCTACGCCAGCAGATTTATTCAGAACCATGGAAGATGCCAGCGGTGAAGATCTGGACTGGTTCTGGAGAGGGTGGTTTTATACTACTGATCCCTGCGATATTTCACTGGATGCCGTGAGCTTTGCAAAAGCAGATGTGAATTCTAAAGTTCCGGTTTCCAAAGTAGCAATGGTCAAACTGACCGCTCCACAGGTAAATGCTTTTGATGATATTTCTAAAATCAGAAACAGGGAAGATAAAAATATTAAATTCTATACAGATCAGGATAAGTCAACACAGGATTTTTACTGGAGGTATGACCGCGGAATCGAGAAATATGACAATAAAGAACATAAACAGCAGCTTCCTGTAATGAAAGAAGAACTATCCTCAGAAGATCAGGCAATGTATGCTGGTAAATTCTTTTATGAGTTGTCTTTCAGTAATAAAGGAGGGCTTATTATGCCGGTTATTGTGGAGTTTACTTTTGCGGATGGGACTAAAAAAATCGATAGAATTCCAGCTCAGATCTGGAGACATGATGAATTAAAAGCTTCTAAATTCTATGTTCAGGATAAAGAAGTCACGGCTATAAAACTAGATCCTATGCGTGAAACAGCAGATATCGACGAAAGCAACAATACCTGGGGTGGTAAAGCGCAGACTTCAAAATTCATCTTGTTTAAACAAAAATCTGCCGCCGCCCGCGGACAATCGGTTGGGATTAATCCTATGCAAAGCGCAAAAGGAATTCAATAAAATTATAAATTATGACAGGAACCTGCCCCAATGCTGACCATTGGAGCAGGTTTTTTTTGTACCATTGTATAATAAAAAAGACTATATTTTGAACTACAAAAAGAGCTACCTGCTACTGTTCCTTACATTCCTGGCCTTTTTCGCTCATGGACAGCAGTTAAAAAAAGGAAAAAATGTTGCTGCCTGGAAAATAAGTTATACACTGGATTTCGGTTCGCAACCGCAAAAAACCGCACCTTCTAAAGAAGATGAGGGAAAGACAGTGATGATAGAAATGGCCAAATCTCTGTCAGGGTCCACTGATGACTCCCCTCCTCTTATCTGTTATGTGAGCCCTGAATATATCCGGGTTGAGCAAAAAGGACTGGGCGGTGGAATCACACTGGCGGATAAAAGAGATACAGTGAGCTATTTGTTAGATACTGCTGGAAAAACTGCAACTAAATATCCTGCGGCTATGCCTAATATACAAACATTTATGGCAGGTGATTCTATGCGCGTGATCAGTTCTGCAGACTTTGTAATGCAGCTTAAATCAGGTACCATGCTGATTGCTGGACATTCTTGTAAAAAAGCGGTGTTTGTTAACCCTCATTCTCCGGAAAATGTAATTACAGTATGGTATACTCCTGAACTTCCACCGCTCTACTGGCAGAAATACAGCTATTTAAAAAGTGTTCCCGGCTGTGCGCTGGCTATCGGAACATTATCCAGAGGGGTGAATATTGGGATCAAAGCTAATCTGATTGAAAAAGTGAACCTGGCAGAAAGCTTTTTTGTCCCACCCGCAGATTATACCATTAACGAAGAAATGTCCTATTAAAATCAGCTCATGCGTAAATTACTGATTTGTGTTTTACCGGCTTTGCTTTTAAGCATTATAACTGCCACGGCACAAGAAAATATTCAATTAAAAACCGGAGACCTGATTTTCCAGAATTTAGATTGCGGTCCTTTATGTGATGCAATTAATGCGGTGACACAAGGTTATGAAGGCAATAAATTCAGCCATATGGGCATGGTTATGCTTAGAAATGACAGCGTACTGATCATTGAGGCATCGGGCAAAAATGTTCATCTTACACCAATCAAAACATTTCTGTCTAAATCGGCACATCCTCATTATCTGGGGAGACTAAAACCAGCTTATCAAAAAATAATACCTGCTGCAATTACATTTTCAATGCAGCAAATGGGAGTGCTTTATGATGATCAGTATTTATACGGCAATGGAAAATATTATTGTTCAGAACTTATCTATGATGCATTTAAAGCAGCCAACAAAAATAAACCCTTCTTTAAACTGTTTCCAATGACTTATAAAGAACCTGGTTCGGGAGCCTTTTTCCCCGTATGGAAAGTGTACTTTGAACACTTAAACATGCCGGTGCCGGAAGGCAAGCCCGGATGTAATCCCGGCGGTATCTCTTTATCTGATAAAATTGATATTCTGGGGCAATATAAATGACAGTTTAAACCTTGTTTAAAGTCATATAGAAATCAAATTAACGACTAAATTACCGTTTAAAGGGGCATTATAAAGTCTATTTATCATTTATACCTGATAATTGGACTTTATCCTGCTGTTTTTGGCTTTATATGGTTAGAAATTTGTTAATTTGAGTCGTCAAATATTGGTACTCAGACACCAAAAAGCAATATTCATAAAAAAAGAATTATGGCCAGTAACGAGCAAGAAAAAGAGAGTACTCATATTTTATCAATTGATATCGGTGGAACGGGTATTAAGGCCTGTATCTTAACAGAGGATGGAAAACAATTCTCTGAATATACAAAACTTCCAACACCAAAGGATTCTACTCCTGAAAATGTAATTAAAGTTATCCAGGAACTGGTCACTCCTTTAGCACCTTATGCAAAAATCGCTATTGGTTTTCCGGGTTACGTAAAATGTGGTATTGTAGAAACAGCTCCTAACCTGGCTAAAAATAAATGGGCAGGCTATCCGCTTGCACAGGAAATCAGTGATATCTTAGGAAAACCGGTAAGGTTAATCAATGATGCCGATCAGCAGGCACTTGGTATTATAGCTGGTAAAGGCTTTGAAATTGTACTTACTTTAGGTACAGGTTTCGGGACGGCATTAACTTTTGACGGAGAATTACTTCCGCATCTTGAACTTTCTCATCTTCCGGTATCAAAAAACAAGGATTATGATGACTATATCGGTGAAAAAGCATTTCAGAAAGAAGGTGAAAAGAAATGGAACGAAAGATTAAAACGAATTATAGAAATTTATAAAACAGTGTTTAACTATGATGTACTCTATCTTGGAGGTGGAAATTCTAAACACATCTCTTTTGAATTAGAACATAATATCCACCTTTTCTCTAACAGGGATGGAATTAAAGGCGGTGCAAAATTATGGGCTGCCAAAGAGAAATATCATGTTTTCACTACCTATCCAAAATCAAATACAACAAATGGAAAGTAAATTCACATTAGGAATGATAGGCCTTGGTACAATGGGCCGCAATTTATTGCTGAACATGGCCGATAAAGGCTTTGCAGTTACAGGTTATGATAAGGATCAGAAAATGATCCAGAAACTTAAAGAAGATGGTGCGAAACACAATCTGACTGCTTACAGCTCATTAGAAGATTTTATTGGAAGTCTGCAATTGCCAAGAAGAATTATGCTTCTTGTACCTGCAGGACCAATTGTTGACAGTGTCATTCAGGAACTTTTACCTTTGCTGGATAAAGGTGATATTATCATTGATAGCGGAAACTCTCATTTTACGGATACCAGCAAAAGAGCAGCCGACTTATCAAACCAGGGAATTCACTTTTTTGGAATGGGAATTTCAGGTGGTGAAGAAGGTGCACGTTTTGGCCCTAGTATTATGCCTGGTGGTGATAAAACTGCTTATGGTGAAATGAAAGAAATCCTTGAAGCTGTTTCTGCAAAAGTAAACGGTGATCCATGTGTGGCTTATATTGGCCCCGGAGCTTCAGGCCACTTTGTTAAAATGGTACATAATGGTATAGAATATGCCATGATGCAGTTACTGGCAGAGGCTTATGACATTATGAAAAATGCGCTTGAATATTCAAATGAAGAGATTCATGGTGTATTTGAAAAATGGAACAACGGTCGTTTACAATCTTTCCTGTTAGAAGTAACGAAAGATATATTTGCCTTTAAAGATGAGAAAACCGGTGGTTACCTGGTTGATTATATTAAAGACGAAGCTAAATCCAAAGGTACTGGAAAATGGACATCGCAAGTGTCAATGGACTTGCAATTGCCTATTCCTTCGATCAATGAAGCGGTAAGCACCAGGGATTTATCAAAATTCAAAAATTTACGTACAGCTTTATCTAAAACTTATACGCAAGACAAATATACTGTTGGAGATAAAGACAAATTTATTGTGGAGCTTGAACAGGCTTTATATTTTGCAGTAATTACTTCTTATGCACAAGGTCTTCATTTATTGTGGCAGGCATCTGTTACCTATGAATATGAATTGAATTTACATGAAATCGCGCAAATCTGGCGTGGCGGATGTATTATCAGAGCAGAATTCCTGGAAGATATTTACCAGGCTTATAAGAAACAACCGGATCTTGAACATCTTTATGCAGATGCGGGTGTAGCAAAAAAATTAGAAGAAATCTTACCAGGAATGAGATCTGTAGTTAGTCATACGGTATTAACCGGACTGGCTGTTCCTGCATTTGCTTCTGCCCTGACTTACTTTGATTCGTTAAAAACAGCAAGAATGCCTTCTAACCTGATACAGGCACAAAGAGACTTCTTTGGTGCACACCAGTTTGAACGTACAGATGCGGAAGGAACTTTTCATGCAATCTGGAATCCAGTAAAATCGTAATACACAAGAAATGAAACCTGAATGCGCTTACTAAAGCCCGGAAAACTTTAAAAAGCGCATTTAAGCTTCATCACCGATAAATAATATACGCACTAATGAAAACAAGTCAATGCCTTAACCCAACTGTTTTTGTCATCTTTGGTGGCACCGGGGACTTAAATATGCGCAAACTTGCGCCAGCACTTTATAATTTGTATTCTGACGGCTATATGCCTAAAGATTATGCAATCATCGGAACAGCAAGAAGCAAACTTACTGATGTACAGTTCCGTGAAACTATTATGGGCGGGATAAATCAATTTTCCCGTGCCGGAAAGGTCAAAAAAGAGAAATGGGACAGTTTTGCAGAGAACGTATACTATAATCCTGTAGATGTATCTGCTCCTGAAACTTTCCAGGACCTGAAAACAAGTATTGAAAAACTTAAAAAGAAATTTGGTCCTAAAACACAGGTAATTTATTACCTGGCCGTAGCACCCAACCTGTTTCCTCTGATTGCAGAATGTATTGCTAAATATGATCTTGCCGGGAATGAAGATAATTGCCGTATCGTTATTGAAAAACCTTTTGGCCGTGATTTAGAAACTGCCAGAGAGTTAAATAAACTGTTAACAGGTATTTTTACAGAAAAACAGATTTACAGAATTGACCATTACCTGGGCAAAGAAACTGTTCAGAATATTATGGCTTTCCGTTTTGCCAATTCTTTCCTTGAGCCACTTTGGAACCGTACTTATATTGATCACGTACAGATTTCTGTAACTGAGCAGCTGGGTGTTGGAGACCGTGGTGGTTATTATGACGGAGCTGGTGCTTTAAGAGATATGATCCAGAATCACATTTTACAGCTTCTTTGTTTAATTGGTATGGAAACTCCTATCAATTTTGATGCGGATGAGATCAGGAATAAAAAGGTTGATGTATTAAAAGCTATGCGCCCTTTCGGACCGGATGATATCCGTATGAGTACGGTTCGCGGACAATATTCTAAAGGATGGGTAGAAGGTAAAGAAGTTCCTGGTTACAGGTCTGAAAAAGATGTGGATGCACATTCTAATACTGAAACTTTTGCTGCAGCTAAATTCTTTGTGGATAACTGGCGCTGGCAGGGAATTCCTTTCTATGTACGTACAGGTAAACGTCTGTTCCAGACTTCTTCTCTGATTACGATACAGTTTAAGGATGTTCCTCATCATGTTTTCCCTGCAGGTGTAACTGAACACTGGCAGCAAAACAGGCTGATTATCAGTATCCAGCCTGAAATGAGTATCCGTTTACAGGTACAGGCCAAAAGACCTGGACTGGATATGGTACTGAACCCTGTTGACATGGTTTTTGATTATAAAGGAACATACAGTTCAGAAGCTCCTGAAGCTTATGAAACTTTATTACTCGATGTAATGATCGCTGATCAGACACAATTTATGCGTGCAGATCAGGTAGAGAGTGCCTGGGAATTGTTAATGCCGGTAATCAATGCATGGGAAAGCAAAACTTCCTTAAGTTTCCCTAATTACCCTGCAGACTCATGGGGACCTGAAGATGCTGAAGCCCTGATTGCCAGGGATGGTTTCCACTGGTTTACCTTACCTTTAAAAAATAACGACTAGCATGAATTTACTCATTTATAAGACAAAAAGTGAACTGCTGGAAGATCTTGCAGATTACATTATTACAATTGCGGAGAAAGCCATTGCGGAAAAAGATTGTTTTAATTTTGTGCTTACCGGTGGTAATTCTCCTAAAGCATTATATGAAATGCTGTCTGCAACATACCGCGAAAAGCTAGACTGGTCAAAGGTATTTTTCTTTATCGGTGACGAACGTAATGTTCCTCCAGGACATGAAAGCTATAATGGCTTACTGGCAAAGAAATCAATTTTAGATCCTTTAAATATTGCTGCTGATCATATCTTTTTTGTAGATACGACACTTGCTCCTGAGAAAGCTGCTATTGAATATGCAAAAGCTATAACGGCTCATTTTGCGGGTGCAGACCTGGCATTTGACCTGATCCTGTTAGGTATGGGCGATGATGGACATACAGCTTCATTATTCCCTGGTACTGATATCCTGGACAGTAAAGAGGTAACGGTAGAAAGTGTGTTCGTTGAAAAATTAGATACTTACAGAATCAGTTTCACTGCCCCATTGATCAACAAAGCAAAAAACATTGCTTTCCTTGTATTTGGAGAAGCTAAAGCTGAGGCACTTAAACATGTCATTGAGGATAATCCTAAGAATACTCAGTTGTACCCATCTGAATTGATTGACCCGATTGACGGAAGTGTGACCTGGTTTGTGGATAGTGACGCTGCAAAATTGCTGGATAACTAATCCGTATAATTTTTAGAGAAAGCCCTGTTTCATTGAGTTGGAACAGGGCTTTTTTATATTCTGAAACATCTTCAGACATAAAGAACAAATCTGGCCCAAATCTGTTATACCATCACGCGCAATCTAAATTATGCCTATTCAAACAGATATTTTAATTATAGGCGGCGGGTTAGCCGGGTTAACTGCAGCATTGCATTTTCAAAAGGCAGGAATAGCTGTAATACTGATTGAGAAAGATAGCTATTCTCACCATAAAGTCTGTGGGGAATATGTTTCCAATGAGATTCTCCCCTATCTGCAATGGCTGGATGCTGATCCTGCGAGCCTTTATCCTTCACTCCTTACCAAATTACAGTTCTCTACACTTTCGGGACGGAGTATTTATACCAGGCTGCCTCTTGGCGGTTTTGGGATCAGCAGATATAAGCTTGATCATTTTCTTTACGAAAAATTTGTAGCCCGGGGAGGCTGTGTGATACAGGATACAGTCCGCCATATAGAATTTAAAAAAGATACCTTCACAGTTTACACACAAACGGAACAGCAATTTACAGCCCGG
>Ga0247807_10002486_pt1 | contig 10102 bp, 8 predicted proteins | sample UWRJL074202C1_FD_179931 | JGI IMG/M metagenome (GOLD analysis project Ga0247807, IMG submission 179931) | Plant litter microbial communities from Arlington Agricultural Research Station in Wisconsin, United States - UWRJ-L074-202C-1 | ecosystem: Environmental > Terrestrial > Plant litter >...
CGCGCCGGCCGTCTCCGCCAGGGCGGAGAGTTCGCGCATGGAGTTCTCGGCGTCGGCGGTGGTGCCCTGCGAGTAGATGCCGATCAAAATGACGCGTTCGATGCGCAGTTTGCGGTACTCGACTTCGGTGACGTCATCCAGTTCGGTGGAAAGCCCGGCCACTCGCCGAAGCGCGGCGCGGTCTTCGCGGTCGAACTGGTCGCCGTCGCGCTGGTTGGCCGCGTCGAACTCATCGTCGCCGAGAGCCTGGGCCTTCGTGTCGCCGAACTTCGTCACGCCGGCGCTGCCTTCTGAGCGCGAAAGAATACGCTCTACGACGTCTGCGTCGCTACTGTTCTGGTGTTCAGTCATTGGTTCAACCTTAGTTGTCTGGATTCGTATAAGTTTTGGGGATGACTAACGAGCATTACTTCTCTGGGACGCCGGAGAGCGAGCTCAAATTGCGGTCAATCCAGGCGACCATCGCGGGTCGAGCCGTGGATCTGACGACGGCAAACGGGGTCTTTAGCCCTGAGCGAGTCGACGCCGGTACACGAGTGCTGCTTTCATCGGTTCCAGCACCTCCTCCGGGCGGAAATTTGCTTGATCTTGGCTGCGGTTGGGGCCCCATTGCTCTCTCGCTCGCAGCGGATTCACCTCACGCTACCGTCTGGGCCGTGGATGTCAACGAACGAGCCCTCGATCTGGTGCGTCGTAACGCAGATGTTATGGGCCTCAGTAATGTGAACGCCGTGCTGCCCCAGGATGTTCCCGCCGACATCTCCTTTATGACGATCTGGTCGAACCCGCCGATCCGTGTCGGCAAGAACGAGCTGCATTCGATGCTGCAGATGTGGATGCCCCGGCTCGAGGTGGGCGCGGATGCTTGGCTCGTCGTGCAGAAGAACCTCGGGTCTGACTCGTTGCACCGGTGGATGGATGACACTTTTTCGGATTCGCTCACCGTCACTCGAGCGGCTACAAATAAGGGGTATCGGGTTTTGCGGGTTCGGAAGCGCTAAGTAGTACGCAAAAGTCGAAAGCTGCGGTGTCAGACAAGCCCTATCGGAGGTGCTAACGAAACGGCGAAGCAGTTCGCTCACACCGAAAGATGTGTCCGAACTCGGGAGGAGTCAGGGTTCTTATCGCTTCGTCCATTCCGTCCGGATCGAGGCAGGGCCCGATCACCGGGCGGAACCCTTGTCGCTCAGACCCGATTTGCCAAATTGTGTCGCCATTTAGATCGTCGGCAATTTCAGGGTGATCGATAGTCAGAAGTGAAAAGCTTCGGAACTGTTTGATCCCGGACGTCGTGGGCAAGTGTATGTAGCTGGGCGCAGGACCCTCACCAGCTAGCGGAGAGATGAGTCGCCATTCGCGCTCCGCTGAGAACGACGAGTGTTTCAAAAGCGCTGCATACCGCTCGAGGTCGGCGACAAAGTCGTGAACAAGGTGGCTGCTTATTCCTTCTCGAGTCGCGACCAGTGGCAGGCGATCGTCCCAGATTCTGAGGTGATGAATTACGATCTGCTCCACTATCGCGCGCTGTGTCGGCTGGTCGTACACGCAGGGCGCCAGCAGATATCCCTGGTCTGCGGCCACGGCGGCCAAGTGTTTTGCGGAAAATCCGAGAGCGACACCTCCGCTCCGTGGGCAATACGCCCTCCATTGCTCCAACGAGTCAAGCTCAGAAGTCAGCGACACGGTGTAGGTGCGCGATGCCTCCCAGTGAAACTTTCCTCCCCGCTCAAGAAGTTCAAGCGCGTATTCGGCCATGCCTTCCCCAAACGATCGCTTTGGGTAGTGGAGACTAGATATCACGGAGACCGCAAGCTCGCTAGCTAAAAGCTGCTCTGTCGAGTCATTCATATCGGCTGGACGGCCCGCCCACAGAGAGCTTGTTCTCAGAATACCGATCACGCCCTCTGGACCCGTGTAGTGATATAGGTGAGATGGACGGGAGAGGCTTAGGAGCTCCCCGAGAGGCCCCGATTCTATTAGTGAGTGCACGACCCGATCTTGGCATGTGGCGCGACTCCGGGCGCGGGCGTGTCCGAGGCAAAAGTTATTGTCGCTAGTGGATCAGAACGACGCCGACTACTGTCCTGACGCAAGAGAACAGTCAACACGGTAACTTCAGCCGATTGACGAAAGCACTGATAGCCACCTAACGCGCCGTGAACTGCTTTCTCAGTGCGTAACAGCCTTATGCGCTTCGCGAAGTCTCGACGTGTTCTAGGTGGCGAATAGTCTCAGACACTGCCTCAATCTGTCGAGCACCATCAAGAGTGCCAAAACGAGGCGCTACCGCGGCAGTAACAAACGAGCCGCCGCCGCTCCAAGTCACAGCTTCCGTAATCCCTCCGCTCTCAGTTCCGCTCACGACTCTCGAAAGACGCGGCAACGTAAAGTCGAGTACCGTTTGAAGGTTTCGTTCGACAGTGATCCACCGTCGCCTCATCTTGTGTGCTGTCGCTGCGGTGGTTCCGCTTCCCGCGAAAATGTCTACAACAAGATCGCCGGGATTCGTCGAAATATGAATTATGCGCTCGAGCAGCGTTTCCGGTTTCGGGGTGTCGAAGACCTCGACATCCGGGAACATGAGGAGAAGGTGGCGCTTCGCATCGTCATTTGTCCCAGTCTCGGATGCACCCCACACGGTAAATGGCACCAAACCGTTTAGCTGCTCGGCGAACAACTTGAGCCTTGGGGACCCGCTGCCCCCTTTGGGGAACCAAATCCGCTCGTCCGCTCGCAGACTGTCAAAGGTAGATTCGGTCGCGTACCAGGATCGACCTCGAGGCGGTCGCAGAACGATACCGGTCGGAGTGACGATGTCGTATTGCTGAGCTTTTCGAAATCCTGGTGCTGTGAACGGAGCGTCGGCCCATGGCCCTCGGGGATCATCGTCGCGATTACGGAGCAGAGCATCGTCCTTCACAAGCAGATTCCGCGATGACTTCCACTTTTGGGGACCGCTGGGCGCATAGACGAGAATCGTGTCGTGGTTCGAGGAGAATGCCGCACGTGAGTCGCGAGTCAGCTTCTTCTGCCAAATGATCGACGTCACGAATGCTTCTTCGCCGAAAATTTCGTCGAGGATCGCTCTCGCCCTGTGAACCTCGGCGTCATCGAGATGAACCCAAACACTAGCGTCTGCAGCCAAATAGGGCGTCAATATTGCCAGCCGATCACGCAACATGCTGAGCCACTTTGCGCGCTGCATTGAGTCGTTATATTGACGAAAATTGACCTGGGTGTTGAATGGCGGGTCAATGTAAACCAGCCGGATACCACCGGCGAATGCATCGGCGTCCGACAGAGCCTCGATCGCGTCCATGCCGTCACCGACAACAAGTATGTTTGACGTACGTTCGACTCTCTCTCGACCAGCCACCTCGAGTGTTAGTTTGCCCGATAGCCGTTCGTCGGCGGGGGCGACCCACTCGTACTCAGCAGTTCCGGAGGCTCGGAGAGTGAGTTCCTTGTTCGGCCAGATCAGCTGGACTTTGGTCATAGCAGTACCTCAGGGTTTGAATGCGGCGAGCTCACACTGTCGGTGGTGGCTTGTCTAATACGATTGCACGGGCCAGTGACGGTCGCCGAGAGGCGCGAGGGGAAGCATGTCAACGAGTGTCCAGAAATTGCTTGTGAAGGAGCAGTCGAGCAGTAATGAGGAAAGCCCAAAGCAAGGTGGATTGAAACCGTTTGTACGATGGGCCGGCGGTAAATCACGGCTGCTCCCTCGCATCCTCCCGCATGTCCCGTCACACTTCGAGAACTATCACGAGCCATTCCTCGGAGGTGGGGCGGTCTTCTTTGCGGTCCAGGCCCGAATCGCTAACAGAGCCTACCTGGCCGACCTAAATCCCCATCTAGTCGCTGCGTGGCTCGCAATGCGGGATCATCAAGAGACCCTTCGGCCGCTGCTCGACTTCTATAAAGAGCAAGACTCGAAAGAGTTCTATCTTGCAACTCGCGCGAAGCCGCCGGAAGAGCTAGTCGAACGTGCTGCCTGGTTCTTGTATCTCAACGGCACAAGCTGGAATCACTTGTGGCGAGAAAATTCGAAAACTGGGGCAATGAATGTGCCTTGGGGTGACCGGAAGTTCAAGGGCTTCGATGACACTACATTCGCAAGTATCAGAGAAGCACTAGTGGTGGCGGATGTTGCGGCCATCGACTTCCGCACAGCACTAAAGCAGACAGTTCCGGGAGACTTCGTCTACCTCGATCCTCCATATTTGCCCGTGTTCTCGGAGGCCGGAGTTGAGAAGGAACCAACATCGAAATTCAACAAATACACCGCCAAGGTATTCGAGTTAGAAGATCTGACTGAACTCGCAGACCTATGTCACTGGATGACTAAACGCGGCACCAAATGGGTAATGTCCAACCGAGACGCCGAGAACGTTCGCGAACTCTTTCCTAATGCCGATATTGTCAGGTTTACGACTCAGCGATCACTCGCTGCTCAAAGCAAACGCAGAGTCGAGGCCCGCCAATCGCCGGAGGCGGTCATTATCGGAAGGTAATCGTGGCTGTTCAACAAGTCGAAGCAGTTTGGGCGTGGAACTATAACCTTTCTGCGCAGAAAGCAACCTACGGTAGATTTACCGACAACCCGACTGATAGAAGTTTCACCAAAGACTATCTCCAGGTATCTGGGGCAAATCGGGTCTTGCTAGAGACCGTATTTCCGTCCCTTCTCTCCGCTCCCCGAATCGATCTACAGTACGAGTGGCCAGGTGGAGCATCGCCTGGATTCGTCAAGTTTTCAGTAGACCGATATCACCTCTCATGGCCGACGGGCAACGGTGGGCCGCCCCCGTGGCGCCTTACTCAGAGCCCGACTGCCGCCGGCCCGGAGACCTTTCCGGGCGATCCTTTCGCCACCACGCAGGCGACTGCAGATTCTGCCCTAGCGGGATACCGAAGTCTCGGTCTCGATGGAGTGCTAATAGCAATCAAGCTATCTGGCGAGGTCGCCAAGTTGCACCTTCGCGCATACGTTGGCTCTCCCACTTCTGCTCTTGCATTCGCGAGCACTGGTCTGCTCCCCAGCCTGGTGCGACCGCTCACTACAGGGTTCACCCCAAGCAAGGCGTGCCGATCGACCCAGGTCGCTCCGGGGACGCTGTATTTCGACCCCTCGGCTCTGCACGATGGCTGGAGCACTTCGAGGCCCGCGACGACGAGTATTGGCATAGCGGCCAGTTCGACACTCGCGGCGCCAGTCACAACCTCGGCTACCGTGCCCCCTAGCTCGCAGAGCAATGGCCCAGAGGCGAGCGACGACGGAGCGGCCGAAGCCGCCCCCTTCGATGCGGCGGAAGTCGATTCGATTACCAAGAGCTTCGAATCCGGAGATTTTTCCGTGCCTGATGCGCTCAGCACCGTGAAAACTCGAGGTAGTGCCCAGCAAGTCTTCGCGAAGGCGGTGAAAGCAAACTATGGCTACAGATGTGCAATAACTGGCATCTCAACGAAATCGTTCTTGGTTGCCTCGCATATCGTGCCATGGGCAGAGGACCAGACCATCCGAACCGATCCATCGAATGGCATTTGTCTTTCGACTTTGGTCGACCGTGCCTTCGACTCGGGCTACCTAAGCATTGGCGTGGACTATGTCGTAACCATTAACACCGACAAGATTAGTGGTGATCCTGCTCTAGAGGCAGCATTGTCTCAGTACGCGGGTTTGACCCTGACGATGCCCACCGCAGCTCCCCCAAAGGAGCAGTATCTGGCTCGTCGATTGAAAAAAGGCTAGTGGCACCCACCCGACCGCACCGCCCGCCCATTCGTCAACAATTGGAGTATGGGGTCGGCGGCGACCACCACGCAGCTAGTTCACGGCGTGATATCTAGCGCGGAATGCCCACTTCAGTAAGCTCGAACTTCACTCGGTAGGTCATGAAGTCAATGTCTGTCACGACACTGAGGGCGTTGCGGACTCGGATGTCATCGTCGAGAGCAATGATCAAACCGCGCACGTTCTGCCCGGATTCGAGTAGTTCTCTTTTAACGAATCCCATATAGCGCATGATCTGACCAACAACTGCATCGCTCGCTCTGCCCCGTTTGAGTTCGATGACGAGAAGTGTCTTGCCGTCCTTACTGACCGCAAGAAGGTCAAGAGGACCAGTATCCGTTTGGTACTGCTGCCCGGTGCCATTTTCGTCCTCGTAGAGGTCAAAGTCCTTGCCCAGGCTGGTGTTCCCCCAGTTTTGAACGAGAAAGTCTTCTAGTTGCTTCTCCATCTGAAAAGCGACCAGCCCGTCAACGTCGACCTCCTCTGCATCTGGATACACCACAAGTGACACCTCAGCGTTAGTCTCACCTACCCGCAACAACTCGATCTCGGCCCCATGCGCATCGAGGTTATATACAGTCATCGCCGGCACCATGGCACGTGCGAAGGCGGGCGTCATGCTCACTCGACTAATCGGAGTGCTGTCCCATTCGACCGCGCGACGGTGGGCAGCCATCGTGCCTGGCTGGTAAGAGTACGCACCCGTTACCACACCTGAGTAGTAACGGCCGTCTCCAGTGGGAGACAGCACGACGTCCCCTTCGGCGATCGAACAGGTTGCGACCCAAAGATTACCGACAGCGAGGCCTATCGATATTTTCGACCGCCAGGGATCCCGCTCAATCAGTCGAGGTTGGATTGACTCATGAAAAGGCCGTGCTGTCGACGACAAGTAGGGACTGAGGTCGATATCGCCGACAAAGTCCACAGCGATCTCTCCTGAATCTCGCAGTTCTTTTGCCCACGCAGCTGCAGCGCCGAGCCGCACCATCCAATACTTCCGGTCGATTGCATTCACCTCTTTCTTATTCCGTTTGTCGAACGAAGCAGACATTACGTGACCTTTCAAGTGGACCCTCCCGACACCATTGTGTATCGAGAGATGGACACATGTTCGTCGTCAGCGATGTCCGCAAGCAGTGAGCAGCCGCGGTCGGCCTACTCGATCAGCTCGATTGGAAGGTTATCGATCCCGAGTACACCAGCTGGGAGCGGGCCGAATAGCGAGAGATGCTCGCCGTCCTAGATGGGGAACATGCGCACGCCGACCGTTCCTCCCCCAACCTGCTCCCTTCACTGGTTCGGGGCGCCGGCGCCCGCCCAGTTACGAACCGCGAACGCTACGGCCGCGGCTCCCGCAGGGGGAGGGTCTCGCCTTATTCTGCTTAGGGCTGCAACGACGCGTCGGCCCAGCGGATGGCAGCCTCGAGCTGCGCCGCGCTGAGAACGGAAACCTTCGCATAGCGATACACAAAGTCAGGGTTGAACCTTAGAAATCCAATGGCCGGAACCGTCACGACTTGATCAATATCAATGGCCGCCCCTAATCCTCCGAACCGGAAATCATCCAAGTGGCGAGCCGCGAATTCTTCGCGCACGCTGATATGGTCTGCGGTTCGCCCAGAGAGGTGCGGAACTGTGAGGTAACGACGCAACTGTCCCTCCTGAAGCTGCAGGCCGGCCTCCACGACGAACCCATCCCGCTCGATATTGCGTCGCCAGGTCAGAACAGGCTTGCCATGGCTCAGGGAAGCGTCGACTCCCCCACCTAGGCGAATGTTGAGGTCAGCAGCGACGCGGTGGCCGCGCAGCTTGCTCAGTGCGGTGGCAAGCTGATTCGAATCCAGCGCTGCAAGTAGTTCTGGCGCGAGCCACACGTCCTCGTTCAGTGTGTGAATTTCGGTGACTTCGATCAGGTCCACCAGCCGATGAATCATTCGGGCATAGTGGCGCATCGTTTCGACCTCGTAGGTCGATACACGGTCGACGAGCGCATGCTCAATCCGCTCGGCGAGATCTCGATAGCTCACAAAGCGCCAGCCATCCACCTCGCGTAACGGCGGAACGACGCCGAGAAGAACACGCTGCGGCAGGTTCTTCCATTTCGCCAGAACCTCGTCGTAGCGCTCGAGCTGGATCGGGTCAGGAAGGGCGAAGACCTTGTTCTCGATCACGAGTGGGCTCCGTCCGGGCCATAACATCACAAGATCGAGATTCTGGAACTCGCGCTTGATCGCGCGCGACGTCTCGCCGCCAGGCGTGGAGAAGAGTTTGAATACCTCGTCAGCCTCTGCTGGGAACTCTTCAAAGAACCACGCGAGAAGGTTCGAGTGGAACAGTTCGCGCTGCCCGTACATGATTCGAGCGAGCGGTTCGCGGGCAAGCAATCGAGCAGCGGAAAGAGCTGCGTCAAGACTGGTCTCAGCGTTCATGCTCATCTCGCAAACCTGGCCTCAAGCCGCCAACACCCCCGCCGAATCCAGCACCACACAGTGATACTTCGCGCGGGTCATCCCGACGTACATCATGTCTGGCAGGTTCAGGGCATGCGTGTCGGCGAACGCGACGGCGGCCGGGTTCACGTCGGTGATGATGATCGCGTCCGACTCGAGGCCCTTGAACTTGAAGATCGAGTGCCAGCGCACCTTGCCGCCCGAGCCGTCCGGCGCGGCGAGATGCTTGCGTAGCCATCGCTCGTCCTGGCTCTTCTCGGGGCGCGCCAGCAACGAGGCGACGAGCGACGAGTTTCCGAACGGGCTGAGGATGCGAACGTCATCCGGATCAAAACGCAGCAGCAGCTCACGCAGGGCCGCCGCCAGCGCGGACGTCTCCGCCCCCACCTCGACGCGCACCACCTCGAGATCGCTGGGCACGCTCGTGGAGATGCGGTGACCGGTCAGCCCCAGGTCGATGCGCAGCGCCCGCTGCAGCTTGCCCGATAGCTGCGGGCCGGTGCGGCAGTTGGTGCGCAGCTTCAGGTGCAGCAGATCCGGGATGACGCTGCGCGCCTCATCCAGCGCGTGCACCCTCTCGCCACTCGCACGCAGGATCTGCTGGCTCTCGTCCCCCGCCAGCACGAACACCGTGCCCCGAGCCGATCCGGTGCCGGCCAGCGCCAGCAGCAATTCGAGCAGCAGCGGGTTGGCCGCGATGTCCTGGAACTCGTCCACACAGATCGCCTCGAACGAGGCCAGGTGCGGCTTCGCCTTCAGCTGCGCGAGCGCTTGCGTCGGCAGGGTCGTCTCGTACCACTCCTTGTCGGCGCCGGCCGGGTTCTCGGACAGCCCGCACAGGCTGAGCATGAGGCTGTTGAGGTCCTGCACCTCGACCTCGGGGCGCATGACCTGGCGGCGCAGCTCGTCGGCCATCAGCACGTTCCAGCAGGTCACCAGGGTGCGCATGCCCTTCTTGCCGAGGCGCCGCGCGGCCTCGGCCAGAACGAAGCTCTTGCCCGTGCCGGCGGACCCGTCGAAGTAGATGTGCGGATTGGTCTCGACCATGTCGAGCAGGGCGAGCTGCTCGTCGAGCAGCGTGCGCTCCTGGCGGCGCAGGGTGCGCTTCTCGTCCTCGCGGGTCTGGTGCGCCTTGAAGTCGCCGACCAGCGCGGCCGCCATCTCCTTCGCACGCTCCGGGGTGAACGCGTCGCGGTCGAGGGTGACGCCGTCGATCGAGGAGAACCAGGCGAAGTACTCGTTCAGCGCCTTCTCGACGATCCGGGTCGGCTTGCGGATGTCGTCCTGCCAGGCGAGCTCCCACTCGAAGAACTGCATGTCGCCGGGAGTCTTGTTCTCGAACTGGTGGCGGGCGATGGACGTCATCCAGAGCATTCGAGCAAACGGCTCATCGCCCAGAAGTTTGCGCTGCGCCAGGAAGCCGCGGATGCTGCGGCGCGCTCCATCGAGCTGCTTGAGCGGGCTCTTGTGCGGCTGCGGCAGCTTGTCCATGTACCAGTCGCCGGCCTTGTACTCGACGAACTTCGGCGACTTCGCCTCGATGACCAGCACGCCCTTGCCGGGTGCCAGCACGATGAAGTCGCTCTCCCCCATCAGGGCGCCGAAGTTCTGTGCCAAATCGAGCGAGTGGATGACGATCCACTCCGGCCGATCGAGGATGCCCTCGAGTGCACTGAAGATACTCTGCTCCGAGCGGTTCGCGCCCGCGCGCGGGTAGGGCGGGATCATGGTGACCATACGGCTCAACCTAGCGGACGTGAGGGATTGTCGCGGGTGATCCACTCGCCCCTTTCGGGGGCGATCGGGTAAAGCCTTTGCCGCTCTAATCTGAACCTAGAGAAATGTTCAGCTCGAC
>Ga0247807_10002489_pt1 | contig 10099 bp, 12 predicted proteins | sample UWRJL074202C1_FD_179931 | JGI IMG/M metagenome (GOLD analysis project Ga0247807, IMG submission 179931) | Plant litter microbial communities from Arlington Agricultural Research Station in Wisconsin, United States - UWRJ-L074-202C-1 | ecosystem: Environmental > Terrestrial > Plant litter >...
TTTGACAGTAATTTATAGGAGGCGGGATGCGTGTCCGGGCCCAGAGACTATTTGTGAAACCATGATATTTCGCTGCCGAAATGATGTAAGCGTCTATATAACCTTTTGTCCCGAAGATCTTTTCAGAATGAATAGATACTTTCCGATCTCTGAGTTTGTTTCGAGGTTTATGTCAGCCGTCAGAGTGTCAAAAGTTAATATCGGGAAGAACCTGCTGAAGAAACGCAGGTGTAATAGCAGTCATCAGAATACCGACAACAACTATGGTCCAAGTAATCTTAGTAAGTTTCTTGTATGATACTGGTTCATCGACAGGTATTCGCATCAATTTTTCTGTAACCCACCACATCACTAAAATATATGGGACGACTATAAGAATCCCAAATAACAAGTGCAATAAAAAGTTATGATTAAACGTAGGTCTAAAACCGAGTTTATAACAAATGACAGCAAATCCCATGACCAAGGACAAGTACCAGCCACTAAATGTTGCGATAATAGCCAACTTACATTTATTATAAGCTGTTTCTTCCGAATAACCCTGCCTAAGGAAACCTATAAAGTGGTAGTCGCGAACAGACAGGAAAATGTATTTCATAACTAGACATTGATCGGGAAACCGTACCTGCCAAAGTTACTAGACACATGCAGCAATTGCAATACGTTTATACCGTGCTTATAAACCTGATCATAGCACCTTTTAGCCATATGAATTTAATATCTTTGAACTTTTATAAATCTGGGTCAATTCTAATTAAGTTCCTCATGCCTTTCCATCAATATTTTAACGGAGAAATACTTCCCATTGATAATTCGATTTACAAATCCAATGATCTTGGATTATTACGCGCTTATGGCCTATTTGATTATTTCAGGACCTACAACGGCGTCCCTTTCCGTTGGGATGATTATTGGCAGCGATTTGAAAATTCAGCCAAATTATTGAAACTGAAATTACCTTTAACTCAGGACGAAACAGCGAGGATTCTGGCCGATTTGTTTGCTTTATCGGGTGAAAAGGAAGTCGCATTTCGATTCGTATTGACGGGAGGGTATTCTGCTGATAGTGTAAGTGTGGTTGAACCTAATTTTTTAATTCGGACAGAAGCACTGCCACAGGATAATCCGGCCGGACGTTTGAAAGGAATAAAAGTTTTGCCGTATGAATATGTACGTGATCTGCCGGAAATAAAAAGTACCAATTATGTGCACATGGTGCTGATGGCGGATGAAATGAAACGGCAGGAAGCGGCAGATCTGCTGTTTTATAAAGAGGGTGAAATCAGCGAGTTGACAAGAAGTAATATTTTTCTGTTCAGGGAAAATACGCTGATTACTTCAAACCAGAATATTTTAAATGGAATAACCCGTCGGGTTGTGATGGAACTTGCTGAATCCTATTTCAAAATAGAAGAGCGCTCTGTTACTTACGACGAATTAATGGAAGCCGATGAAGTTTTTACGACCAGTACAACCAAATGGGTCATGCCCGTCGTGCAGATTGGACATCATCAAGTTGGCAATGGCGAAGCGGGAAAACAAACCCTATTTTTACAAAAACTTTTCGAGGAACTGGTAGCCGCCTGGGGCAAATAACTTTTGCATCTCACATTCCTGGTAAAGAAAAACTTCGCGCTCTCTGCGACTTAACTCCGCGCCCTCTGCGTGAACCATAAAACACAAAACAAAAAAGCTGGCCTCCAAATCGGAAGACAGCTTTTTGCATTACCCCACAATTTGCTCATTGTTAATCAGGTGCAACAGGGGAAGCAAGATTCACGATCGGCCATACGCCGGTACGTGGTGAATCCACACCTTTGGTCAACCCTCTTGTTTTGTTGTCGTTGCCAAAATAATACAGTGGCCATCCTTTGTAAGTAAGTTGTTTTTTGCCGAAAACATCAATGGTTGTAAACAATGTTTTATCGACCGTAGACGGTAGATCCTTTATTTCTGCTGTATAAATCGGCCAGCTCGCGTCGTGTGATTCGACGTTGGTTGTAAATTTATTGACATTCTTTTTGTCGTTTGCAAATGCGTATAAGGTGCGGCCCAGGTCATCCACAAAAAAAGGCGTTGCACCAGTTCCTACCGTGTAATCCGATTTGTATAATATGCCGTCCTTACCAATTAGCTGAGCGTTGGCGATCATTATTGTGTAAGTTGTTTTTGCAACAAACCATAGGGAGTTCACATTTTCGCCTTTTACGTCACCTGCTGCTGCATCGCCTTTGTAGTAATAGAGCGGCCACCCTTTGTATGTAATCTGCGTACCTCCATCTGCACGGGGAATGGTGTTGAAATCTGCTGCTGTCAGGCTTGGATCTACCTTAAAATTAGCTTTGGAATAAATCGGCCAGTTGTCAAGGCAGGTACCTGTACAAGTAGAAGTGCCCGTTACATCTTTTGAAAAGAAATAAAGTGTTTTTCCTTGGGCGTCTGTTAAAACGTTGCCTTGTGTTGTAGACTTCACCATGAGATCATACGTCGGCGCGGCCGGGGTAGCAGGGTCATCATCAGAGCAGGAAATACTTACCGCCATCACAAGAGCCAAAGCTGCCAGCTGACGTGTTAGATTAAATAATTTCATTGTGACGTAAATTTATTGTTAGAGATGAATTGGTTTTTAGTGCATACGGATAAAAATCGGCGAGGGTTGCGTCGGCAGGCGGAATAGAAAAGAATATGTTTTTGGAAAATCTATAAATTGAGAGGGCATAAAAAAACAGCTAACCTATGGGCTATGCTGTTTGAAAAATGGCAGTAATTTATATTTAATTCCAGCCCTGTGCAGTGATGGGGACCCGGTTATCGCCTTTTGTATGCAATGCAACTTCGTCTTTATTATCAGTCATGTATCCGATGATGCTGATCTTTGGATTGTTTTTGATTCGTTCATAGGCATCCTGAGGAACCGTAAAAAGCAATTCATAATCTTCTCCACCGTTCAGAACCGCTGTAATCACGCCTATCTGAAGTTCAGTTGCCGCCAGGAATGTCAGGTCGTCGATGGGCAGCTGTGCTTCAAAAACGATGGCTCCGACACCTGATTGCGCACAAAGGTGCAAAAGATCCGAGGCTAATCCATCAGAAACATCAATCATAGAAGTGGGCAAAACACCGGCTTCTGCCAGTTCATATATCACATCCATCCGCGCTTCCGGACGAAGCTGACGCTGAATTACATAGTCGTGTCCTTCGAGTTCAGGCTGCATGTTCGGGTCGGCCAGGAAAACCTGCTTTTCCCTTTCCAGCAATTGCAAGCCCAAATATGCCGCGCCAAGATCCCCACTTACACAAAGCAGTTCATTTGGTTTTGCGGTATTTCTGTAAGCAATTTTGTCTTTTTTTACTTTTCCAAAAATACTGATTGAAATAAATAATCCGGATAAAGAGGACGAAGTATCGCCGCCAACTAAATCTACATTAAAATCTGCGCAAGCGGCTTTCATGCCTTCGTAAAGCTCGTCTATGGCTTCAACAGAAAAACGATTGCTCAACGCTAAATTGACTGTCACCTGATGCGGAATGCCGTTCATAGCGGCTATGTCGGAAACATTAATGGCAATGGCTTTATATCCTAAATGCTTTAAAGGGAAAAATGTCAGGTCAAAATGTACACCTTCCATAAGCATATCCGAAGACAAAAGCCCGTATTCCGAGCCGAGATCTATTACTGCGGCATCATCACCAATTCCTTTTATGGTATCGGATAACTTATTTTTTATTCCCTGGTTAATTCTTTTTATCAGGCCAAATTCGCCCAAACTGCTGATTTCTGTTCTTGCTTCCATTTTGTAAAATTAGAAAAATTTAGAACATGAAAATTTTCTAAATGATTTGCCAGCCGGTTAGGAAGATAATTTTATTAGAATTAGTTTGGCAACTTAAAGTTCGAATTCATACTCACCGTTGTGAAAGGCTGACCGGAACAATTCTGTTAAACACACATTGTCACAGCTTTTCATGAAACCATCACAAATTTTCCGTTTGATTAATCGGGCAACATTGTCAGGTTATCTCTTCGCTTTTATAGTATGGATATTATATAATAATGTCCTCGTTAATTTGCTCTATAACGTCCGAAAATTCCCCAAATATCGGCTAAAGCTTATACTTGCGGCTCGTGTCTGCAAAGTGACTGATCCAGCGGCAGTTATTTGGCCGTTTATAGGGTTCGTTTTTCTTAAATGTCTTGGACTTCTAATCATTTTCTTTTTACTGAGAAAAAATTACTTCAAAAAGTTTCATGCTTTGTTGCAGTATCTGCTTACAGTTGAATTCACATGTTGCGTGCTGTTCTTCCTATTGCACATGGCATCATTAATTCATCCCTTTGAGGTAGATGCTTATTTTTTCGCCGCAGAACCCTTCCATTTTTTCTTTTTTGTTCACAAAATGGGACCCTGGCCAGGATTCGCCGTTGTCGGTATTATTTCTGCCGTTTTGTTAAAAAAACTTGAATTGCTTGTTTCTCCTGATATTATTCTAAAAGTGACGTATACAGCGCTTTCTTATGTGATGTATGTAGGTTTGAGATGGCTGTTGTTTGGACGTTAAGTTTATCCAGCAAAAAAGTGACAAATCCGTTCTGAACCCGTAAGTATAAGCAAGAATAACTTGAACATATTTCAGGAGATCATGTCAGAAAATTTTGTCCCATAAATTTGTGAACCCCATAATATCAAAATTATTACAGTTGGTTAACCGGGCAACTTTGTCAGGTTATCTCTTCGCTTTTATAGTGTGGATATTATATAACAATGTCCTAAGCAATATGGTATATAACATTCCTTTGTTTCCTAAATACCGGTTTGAGCTTAGACTTGCTGCCTATGTCTGTAAGTCTGTTGATCCATCTATCGTCGTTTGGCCGTTCATTGGTTTTACTTTTCTGAAATGCGTTGGCCTTTTAACAATTTTCTTTTTACTGAAAAAGAATTATTTCAAACGGTTACATGCTCCATTGGCGTATCTGCTTACAGTTGAATTAACATGTTGCATTCTGTTCTTCCTTTTGCACATAACATCATTAATTCATCCTTTTCAGGTAGATGGTTATTTTTTTGCAGCGGCACCATTTCACTTTTTCTTTTTTGTCCACAAAATGGGACCCTGGCCAGGATTCGCAGTTGTTGGCATTATTTCTGCATTTTTTTTGAAACGGCTTGACTTACTTACAGTTCGGGATATTTTTTTAAAGGTAGCCTTTACGCTGCTTTCATATCTATTTTATTTAGGTTTGGTATGGCTGTGGTTTGGGCGTATTTAGGATTTATGATGCCAGATTGTTGCCTGCGGCGCGGGATTTGGGATAGCTATAAAACATAAAAACGGAGCCAATTTCTGTATAAGAAATCGCTCCGTTTTTTATGTTGTTCTTTATCCTTAGTTCCAATATACCTTTACCGGATTCAATTAAGGATTTGTCAGAGTATATTCATTAATGGAATTACCAGTCTTTGGACTTGCAGTAACACGCTTAAGAACCAGTTTGGTATCTTCAACGGATACAATTGTAAATTCAAGCGTGCCGCCACTTCCCGTTGGAGGAGGAGTTAATGCTGAAAGAATCAATTTTGTGTCACCACTCAACGCCCAGGTTCCGGTGAAAGTAGTGCCGTCAAATTCTGTATAAGTAACAGTACTTGGATTGGTTAATGTAAGTCTGAAACTGGAATATGCAGGTCTGGTGTTGGTAGAGCCTCCTCTGGTATAAACCACAACCGTTCCTTCTTTAACCGATTCTGCCGTCCAGGCTTTGGCAATGCGCTCGGACAAAGGTTTTACTTTTTTTGAACTGCATCCGGCTGCCATTAAGGCAAATACCAGAACCGTGCACCAAATTAGCGAGTAACTTTTTTTCATATCAACTTTTTATGAATTCCTTTACAAAACGCCAAGTTCATACTTTTTAGTCTTATTATCAAAATATTCTGATATACTGCAATTAAAATATCTCATAAATGTCAATATGAGTAAATTGCAACGCAAAAAAAGATAGAATGAAAGAATATACGAGGGCACAGCTTGCATTGAGAAACGGACAGGATAAAGAAGAAATATGGTGTGCATATAAAGGAATTATCTATGATGTCACGGCTTCAAGATTATGGAGAAACGGTCATCATTATGAACATTGGGCGGGCCAGGATCTGACAAAAGAACTGGGCGATGCACCCCATACAAAGAGCGTTTTTGAGAAATTTAAAGCAATCGGGAAATTAGTTTTTTAGTTTACAGTAAAAAGTTAACAGTCCTTTTACTCTGACTTTTAAATTAACACACCAATTTTTAAAAGCCGGAGGCTAATTGCCGAAAGCCGATAGCCAACTAATTATGCCTCTAAATCCCTGTATTTTAATCGCTGATAGCGGTTCTACCAAAACCGATTGGATTGCAAAACCTTTTTCTGGTGAAGCAATCCAGTTTCAGTCGGCAGGTTTAAATCCTTTTTATCAAACTGAGCAAGAAGTAATTGCCGTTTTGGAAAAAGACGTTACTCCTAATTTTCCCTTTGAAATAGATCAGATATTTTTCTACGGCGCCGGTTGTGCAGATGAAAATTCAAGTCGCCCAATTACCAATGGACTTTCTAGCTGTATTCCTTCTGCGAAAATTATTGAAGTTGCTTCAGATATGCTTGGCGCGGCTAGGGGATTATGTGGCCGGGAAGCTGGTTTGGCGTGCATTTTAGGAACCGGAGCCAATAATGCATTTTACGATGGACAACAAATTATTCGCTCGATCGGATCATTAGGTTTTTGGCTGGGAGATGAGGGAAGCGGATCATATTTGGGGAAAATTTTGGTTGTACATTTCCTGCAAAATGAATTGCCGGAAGATTTACATCAAGAATTTTTAAAAAATTTTCCTGAAATCAACAGGCTTTCAGTTTTGGAAAGCGCTTATAAAAAACCTTTTCCAAATCGTTATTTCGCTACTTTTTCTAGATTCATTGCTAATAACATCGCCAATCCATTTATGCAGGATTTGGTAGCCGAAGCATTTAATTTATTTATTGAAAAATATGTATTAAAACATGCGAATGCTGAAAAGTGGCCGGTTCATTTTACAGGTTCAATCGCCTTTTTTTATCAGGATATTTTAAGAAAATGTTTAAGAGAAAAAGGACTTAACGCAGGGCAAATTTCGAGGTCGCCGCTGGAAGGTTTATTGGCATATCATTTATAGAAAGTTCAACTTGAATCGTCAATTGTTAATATTGGTTAAGCAACAGCTAATCGGATCGCTGCCATAAACCCAAAGTCCTTGAATGGCCTTAACTTTGCGTTTTAAAGAATAATATCAATGTCTCGTCGCACCATACAATCCCTTACCATATTTTCCGCTTTACTAATTATCAGCGTGGTAGTTACGCAGATTTATTGGGTAAAGCAGGCACTTGATTTAAGGCATCGTCAGTTTAACCAGAATGCGCATGTGGCTTTGCAGGATGTGGCTGAAAAGCTGGCAAGAGTGAATCAGGTCATGCAGACTACAAATCCGGTTGAACAATTATCTCCCGAATATTTTCTGGTTAATACCAATGCAACAACCCAGCCGGATCTTTTGGAAATTTTTATTAAAGACAGTTTTCAAAAGCACGATTTAATTACCGAATTTGAAATTGGAATTTACGATTGTACTACAAATCGGATGCGTTATGGCATGTGTCTGAGTACAAAAAATAATGATAAAACGCCTGCAACTACATCCAATTGGGTTAAAACAGATAAATACCCTTATTATTTTGGCGTCCGTTTTCCCGAGCAGGAAACCTACTTTGCGGGAAGTATGACTGGTGCAATCTGGTCCTCGGTTCTGGTTTTGGTCGCAGTTTCATTTTTTGCATATGCATTGTTTATCATATTACGACAAAAACAATTGTCGGAAGTGCAGCGGGATTTTGTAAATAATATGACCCATGAACTACAAACGCCCATATCGACAATCAGAATTGCAGCAGATGTGCTTAATTCTGAACATATTATAGATCAGCCTGTTCGTCATAAAAGATATGTTCAGATTGTGAAAGAAGAAATTTTGCGCTTACAGGGACAGGTTGAAATGGTACTTTCAATGGCAAAAGCCGAGCGCAATGCATTGATTTTGAACGAAGAAATGATTGATGCTGAACAGGTTATAGAAAGCTTGCTGATGCCATTTGATGACAAAATCCAGTTTGAGCGTGAAGCGGGAAATGCAGTGATCAAAGCAGATCCCTTTCATTTCAGATGTATGGTGACGAATTTAATAGACAATGCGCTGAAATATTCCGATGACGAGCCGAAAGTAATTATAAAGACAATGAATGTAGGTACTGATTTTGTTGTTTCGGTTCAGGATCAGGGAATTGGCATAGCTCCGCAGTATCAAAAGAAAATTTTTAACCAGTTTTTTCGTATTCCCTACGGCGATGTGCATAATGTAAAAGGCTTTGGGATCGGGCTTAGTTATGTTAAACAGATTGTCAGGGCGCACCATTGGTTACTGGAATTGGAAAGTGAATTGGGAAAAGGAAGTACTTTTAAGACAACAATTCCCCAAAATAAAAAATAGAACACTAAACCCGTAGTATGACTTTCTCAGCCATGCGACGGGTAATAAAATAAAAGAGAGGCTATGAAATTGAACCAGATAACAAAGACAGGTAAAAAACAGAGTCCAATAATAGAAAGGCAAATAAGATCAATCAACGAAACCAACAATCAATAAAATCAGCAACCATTGAAAAAGAAAATTTTATATGTAGAAGACGATCCAAACCTGGCGTTTGCTACAATGGATAATCTGGAACAGTTCGATTATGAAATTGTGCATGCTGCGGACGGCTTTGAAGCGCTCGAAATTTTCGGAAAAGAGCATTTCGATATTTGTGTGCTGGATATCATGCTTCCAAAAATGGACGGATTTAACCTTGCAGAAAACATCAGAAAATCCGACAGCCAGGTTCCAATATTATTTCTGACGGCAAGGGCATTGCAGGAAGATAAGATTAAAGGACTCAAACTTGGTGCCGATGATTACGTAACAAAGCCATTCAGCATTGAAGAGCTTAGGCTTAGAATTGATGTCTTCCTGCGAAGAAGCAAAACAGACAATCCCACGCCGGTAAAACCGGAATTTAACAAAGTCGGAAAATACAATTTTGATTTTCAAAAACTTAGTCTGGCAATAAACGAAAGTTCCCAGAGTCTTACTTTCAGAGAAGCCGAAGTATTAAAATATTTGGCCGACCGCCCCGATCAGGTAATTCGTCGTGATGAGTTATTAAAGGCCATTTGGGGAGACGACGATTATTTTATGGGAAGAAGCCTCGACGTTTTTATATCCAGATTACGAAAATATTTAGCGGCAGACCCTGATATTAAAATCGATAATGTTCATGGTGTAGGTTTCAGAATGCGGTGGTAACGAGCAGTTTTTATAAAATTATTTTCTAGATACTTGCGTTAAAAAAAATAAATACGCATATTTGCACCCTCATTTGGAAAAAAAGTAAGTCATGGCTAAGATTTGTCAAATCACAGGTAAAAGAACCCGCGTTGGAAATAATGTTTCCCATGCTAACAATAAAACTAAACGTAAATTCTTCCCGAATTTGCAAAAGAAACGTTTCTTTCTTCCTTCAACAGGAGAATGGATAACGCTTAAAGTAGCTACTTCAGCACTTCGTACCATCAACAAAAATGGTATCGAAGCTACTATACAAAAGGCATACGACAAAGGAACACTTACGTTCTAAGAATATTACGAATTTATTAGAAAGGACTTCTCTCGCTCGGGAAGTCCTTTTTTTCGTTGATAAATCTGAACAGCTTTTTCTCCATTAGCTTGTTCAATATAATTATTACTATTGCGAACATTTCACATTTGCAGAAACCGGCAATGGCAACGGAAAAAACAATCTATTTACTCCTTGGATCTAATCTTGGAGATCGTCTTGCAGTGTTGGAAGCTGCGCTGGATTTGATAAAAAAACAAGTTGGTGAAATTGTCCTCTCATCTTCGGTTTACGAAACAGCACCTTGGGGAATTGTTGAGCAGCGTGCCTTTTTAAACCAAATCATTATTGTACAAACAGGTAAAGCTCAGG
>Ga0247807_10002493_pt1 | contig 10086 bp, 10 predicted proteins | sample UWRJL074202C1_FD_179931 | JGI IMG/M metagenome (GOLD analysis project Ga0247807, IMG submission 179931) | Plant litter microbial communities from Arlington Agricultural Research Station in Wisconsin, United States - UWRJ-L074-202C-1 | ecosystem: Environmental > Terrestrial > Plant litter >...
GCCGGGATTCCGACTGCGCGCCGCGGGCGAACCTACCCAAGTCTCTCCGCCGCGTTACTCGAGCAGCTTGCCCGCCACCGAGACCTCGTCGCGCATCAGCTCGGCGATCTCCTCGGGCACCGGCGGGATTTGTTCGCGCGTGACCGTCGCCTCGCCCGTGACAGCGTCGCGCGACCAGACGAGGTTCACCTGCAGGCCCGGGTCGAGGTCGGGGTAGTCGCTGCGGTTGTGCGCACCGCGGGTCTCGCGGCGTTCGAGCGCGGCCTGCAGCGTCGCCCTCGCCGCGATCGCCGCGGCCTTGAGGTCGAACGCGTGCGCGAGGTCTTGGAACCCGGCGACATCGGGGTGGATGCCGAGACCGGCGAAGCGCGCCTCGATCGCGTCGAGTTCGGCGAGCCCGGCGAGCAACCCGGCCTCGTCGCGCACGACTCCCGCGTGCTCGGTCATCGTGTTGCGGATCGCGCGCTGCAGCGCCCGCACGTTCTCCTCGCCGTCGGCGGCGAGCAGGTCAGCGATCTCGTCGCGCGCCTCGGCGACGGCCTCGGGGGAGCGCTGCTGCGAGAGCAGGCCCGCGCTGTACTCGGCGGCCGCTTCGCCGACGATGCGCCCGAAGACGAGCAGCTCGATGAGCGAGTTGCCGCCCAGCCGGTTCGCGCCGTGCAGCCCGCTCGACGCCTCGCCGATCGCGTACAGGCCATTCACGTCGGTCGAGTGGTCGTCGGGACGCACCCACACGCCACCCATCGAGTAGTGCGCGGTGGGCGCGATCTCCATCGGGGTCGTGGTCACGTCGAGCATCTGCAGCTCGAGCATGGTCTGGTAGACGCGCGGCAGCTTGGTCATGATCGTCTCGCGCGGCAGATGCGAGATGTCGAGCAGCACGGCCCCCTTCTCGGTGCCGCGGCCCTCCTTGATCTCGGTGTACGCGGCGAGGGCCACCCGGTCGCGGGTCGACAGTTCCATACGCTCGGGGTCGTACTTCGCCATAAAACGCTCGCCGAGCGAGTTGTAGAGGTGGCCGCCTTCGCCGCGGGCCGCCTCGCTGATCAGGGTGCCGGCCGCGTTCTCCGGTTCGATGATGCCGCTCGGGTGGAACTGAACGAGCTCGGGGTCGCGGATGCGGCCTCCCGCGAGCACGGCGAGGCGGAACGAGTCGCCCGTGTTCTCGTCGCGGCGGCTGGAGGTGCGGCGCCAGATGCGGTTGTGCCCGCCCGCGGCGAGGATCACCGCATCGGCGTGGATGAGTACGCGTGATCCGTCGTTCAGATCGAATCCGTATGCACCGAATACGACGTTGTCTTTCACCAGGATGCGGGTGATGTAGACCGAGTCGAGAATCGGGATGTCGAGCTGCGCGGCCCGGTTGACCAGCGTGCGCTGGATCTCGAGACCGGTGTAGTCGCCGGCGAAGGCGGTGCGGCGGTACTTGTGGGCGCCGAAGAAGCGCATGCTGATGCGACCGTCGGCCTCGCGGGCGAACGGCATGCCGTAGCGCTCGAGGTCTTCGATGCCACGTCGCGCGCCCTTGGTCACGATCTCGACCGTGTGCGGGTTCGCGAGCAGGTAGCTCTCTTTGATCGTGTCGGCGGCGTGCTGCTGCCACGAATCCTCTTCGTCCATCGTGCCGAGCGCCGCGTTGATGCCGCCGGCGGCGAGCGACGTGTGGGCGTCGTTCTTCGGACGCTTGCCCACAGCGAGCACGTCGACGCCGCGTTCCGCGAGTTCGATCGAGGCGCGGAGGCCCGAGCCGCCGGTTCCGATCACGAGTACCGACGTCGAGATGCGGCGTTCGGGTGTGGTCTGACTGGTCGTTGTCTGCGCTGACACGGTAGTTCTTCCTTCTGTCGTGAGTGAGGTCGTCCTCAGCCCGACGCTACGCTCGGGTGCTCCGGGCAGACAGGGACTTAAGTCCCGGGTGGCTGGCAGTTGTATGTGTGCGGTCGCCGGCCGCTCCGGGTTTCCGTCGCGCGGGGGAGGCAGGCGAGGCATCGCCGGCGGACAATCGACCTCATGAGCGAAACCATTTTCACGCCAGGCGCCGAAGTCGTGACCCCGCGCGGACAAGGACACATCGTCGATGTCAGAGCGACCCCCTCCGGCAAGTTCGTGTTCGGGGTAGAAGACGCGGATGGCGAGGTCGGCTACTTCACCGAAAAGGCCGTGCGTCTCGCGCAGAGCTAGCTAGGTCGCACAGCACGCGCACTTCACCTCTCGAGTCGCGCTTCGCACATCGCCCGCGACGCGCCTCCGGCCGCTCTACGTCAACCGCCGACCCAACGCGAGATTGACGCCGATGCGCGATCGGCCGAGCAGGATCGGGGTGCGTTCGGCGTCGATGAACACGGGCGGGATCAGATAGGGACGCCCGCCGACCATCTTCATCTCGTAGTCGGAGTGGTGCAGCATGCGATGGTGGTGCGGACAGAGCAGCACTCCGTTATCCACCTAACGTAAATATGACCCCTCATGAAGCCTGTGCGATCTGCTGCCATCTATGCCCGCATTTCCAGCGACCAAACCGGGCAAGCGCTCGGCGTCCAGCGCCAGCTCGAGGACTGCCGCAAGCTCGCCGCCGAGCGTGGCTGGACGGTCGCGGAGGAGTACGTCGACAACTACATTTCGGCGTTCAAGGGCAAGGCACGTCCGCAATACGCGCGGATGCTCGCCGATATTGACGCCGGTCGTCGTGACGCGGTGTTGGCCTACCATCAAGACCGATTGACCCGTCGCCCGATCGAGTGGGAGCAGTTCGTGGAACTGTGCGACCGGGCCGGGGTCGAGCAGTTGGCCACGGTCACCTCGGATATCAACTTCGGCAACGATAACGGAATGCTTGTCGCGCGGATCACCGCCGCTGTGGCGGCGAACGAGTCGGCTCGGAAGTCGGCGAGGATCAAGCGGAAGATCCAGCAGAACGTCGAGCAAGGGAAGCCCAACGGCGGTGCGCAGCGTCCGTTTGGCTACGAGCGGGACAAAATGACCGTCCGAGAGCCGGAGGCGGCGATCATCCGGATTCTGGTCGATCGGTTCCTCGCGGGAGAGTAGGTGCGGTCGCTCGTCGTCTGGTTGAACCAGCAGGAGATGTCCACGAGCGCGGCGGCTGACGAGTGGCGAACGCCGACAGTGCGGGCCGTTCTCATGTCTGGACGGATCGCAGGGAGCCGCGACCACCACGGGGTAGCGGCTGGGCCGGCGGCGTGGCCCGCGATCATCACCGGAGAACAGCACCAGCAGATACTCGCGACGTTCCAGAGCAAGAAAATCTCGGGTCGGCGTGCGCCCCGCCGCTACCTGCTGTCCGGGTTACTCAGGTGCGGCAAATGCGGTACTCGGCTCTACAGTTCCGCCCGTGGGGAGACCCGGCGGTATGTGTGTCTGTCTGGGCCGGATCACGGCGGGTGTGGCGGGCTGACGATCGTCGCGCCGCCAGTGGAGGAATAGTTGGCCGCAGCGGTCCTCGTGCGGTTGGATACCCCGGCGATGAACGACGCTCTTGCGGGAAGGGTCGCCGCTGACGAACGGCAGACCGCCCTGTTGGCCGACCTGCACGCGGCGCAGTCAAAGATGGTGGAGTTGGCCGAAATGTTCGCCGAAGGGGAGGTGTCCCGGCCCGAGTGGAAAGCGGCACGCGCCCCGCTCGAAGCCCGCGTCACGACAACCCAACGCCAGCTGGATCAAATCACAGGGACACACGCCCTCGACGACCTCGTCGGGCAAGGCGGGGAACTCGGTGCCAGCTGGTCGACGCGGAACCTCGACCGGCAAGCACAGATCGTCCGTGCCGTGCTGGAGCACGCGACGATCCTGCCGGGTGACTCAGGTGCCCGAAGCGTAGACGTCAACCGGATCGTTCCCACTTGGCAGCTGTGAGCGCACGGGCGCTGCGTCCGTCGTTCCGCGACTACCCGCAGCATCCCGCCCGCTCAGCAGCACCCCAACCCGGGACACTGTCGCGCTGTCCGTGACCGCGACCGGGATCCCTTGAGCCGCACAGCTCAGCTCGACCCACGTCCGCAACGCGGCCATATCGATACCCATCACCGCCCCCACTGCGCCCAGATCGCGGGCGGCCCCTGCCAGTCCTCGACCGAAGACGACGACCACTCAGTCGACGGCGCGCTGTCGAACACAGCCGAAGCGGTACCCAGCACATCAGCAGCCGATGAGCCGGTGACGATCACAGGGCGCGGTTTGAACCCCTGCGCCACGTCGTACCGGTGGAGCCCCATCACCCGCGTATCCGGCTCCGCGAACGACTTCGACACATACTTCGACAGATACCCTGCAGCCCGCCGAGCTTCCGATAAATTGGTGGACCCCACCGGAAGATCGCCCAAGAGCTTGATGTGGACGAACCCCCGGCCCCAGACAGCATCAATCGCGGACCGTCGGATATGCCTGCCGACAGCGAAATGGGCGTGCAGGCCATGTCCGGATATGTGCCACTCCGGAACCCACGCGTAGGCGAACGGCTTGCCCCCGGTCGACGTGCGCAGGTCGCGGAAGAACGACCCGAGATGCTCCCGGACCCGCGCCGGGTCGTGGCAGCCCGACCCGCGATAAGTCAACGGTCCCAGACGATTGAGTCGATTAGCCGCACAGTACCGGCGAATGGTAGCGCAAGCGCGCCGACCGGCCTCCGCGGCGGATCTTTCCGGGTCGCCTGCCGACCCGCCTGCGACATAGGGGGGGAACGCGACGGATCGACCCCTGGAATGAGCCGCCGCCCTCACCGGCATCCGGATAGAGCGAGAAAGTCCACCCGGCAACGGAACGCTGGAGCGGGCGGAGTGATAGATCAGAGGAAGACAAGAGAACCTACTTAGCGAGTCCGAAAAGGGGAAACGCTGAAGCCCTGTACCGAGTGACACTCGAAGGAGTCGGAACCGTCGCAGGGCGCGGGGGTTCAGCTCCCAGACTTCCACTGGTTCGGCTCAAATAAGTAACTTCCAGACGGGGGCACTGCCTTAACTCGTGCCGTCCGAGCCCTCCCAAGAAAGGCCCCTCCACATTTAAATATCGACGCCAGCGGACCTTGGGTTGCTGTCATTGATTGGCGATCACCTAAGTAATACCACGAGGACATCCACAGCGGCATTTCGTTAGCCAATTCGGTAGTGTTCGGTCAGCCATGAAGCCTGACCGACGCAACGAATTCGACACGGCCTTCCGAGAATGGCGTGACCAACCCGTGGATGTCGTCAATGAAAATGCCTTTCTATTCCACTCGTCCAGCAGCCTGACGAACGTGCAGGAGAGCGTCTCCGCAGCAATGGTTCATTTTCATGACACCGGGGAAACACTCCCGACCCCAATGGACCGATGGCACGATGGCATGAGCTACATGCTCATCCGAGAAACCAACTTGTTACGCGGTCACCTCAGACTCGGCAGAAATCAAGTCTCCACCCGGGCACTGATCGAAGACTCACTACGACTTCAGCGTGTGTGGGACGCATACCGAAGACTCATTGCCAAGTAGCGACCGCATCGGGTATTGAACCCCGGAATGGCGTTCTCCGAACTGCCGCGTGCCGAGCGCTATCGCGCACGGCACTTCCCCTCGGTCGCCCTGCCGGGCTCCCGAGTTACGTTGCTTATTCAAGTAAAGCTGCCTACTCCCTCTAGACGGCGTAACCCTGGTTCGTCAGTCCTCGCTGCACTAGCGTCATCAGTTCGGCCATCATCTCGCGCACGTTCGCCTCGACTAGCGCGTCCAGCCTGTAGGCCAATGCTCCCGATATCACGGGATGGACCTCCCGTAGGAACACCTCGGTCGCGAAAGCTGGGTCTCGTCCAATGATGAAATCGGGTCCTTCGACGTCCGGTTTCGCGACAAGCACGAAGAACACACGTGACACCTGACCTTGAGCTGGTTCGGCTATGTTCAGCTGAAGGAAGACGGCCAAGGGATTCCCTGGGATGAGGCGGTATCCCTCGCGTAAGAGTTGACCATATCCGGAACTCCGAGCCACCCCCGGGGTCACGGGCGTTGACTGAAACTGCTCAGCCATCACCTTGTCTGCGGATGCCGCAAACTGCTCGAGGAGACGAACTGCGACAGCATCAAGTTCCTTGTGTGGGAGTCCTCCCCGTCCCGTTGACATTGCGTCCAATTGCGCCAATTGCGTCAGGACAGACGGTGTCGATGCGCTCGCGATACTTTCGCGGATCATGCCTACAGTGTCGATGGCTCTTTCCGAGATGAACCTCACGAACGCGCCGTACTGACCTAAATCTGCGGCTTCTAACGCAGAGATGTACCCACTTTTCTGGTCGGCAAAGACCACAAGGGGCATGCCGGGAGACCTATAAAGGAAAGCTGATGCGAGCGCCCTCGATACTCGACCGTTCCCATCGGGAAAAGGATGTATGCAAACGAAGGCATAGTGCGCATATGCGGCCTGCACCACAGGGTGGGCGTTAACAAATTCGTCGCTTCGGAGTTCAGAAACTAGGCGAGCCATCTCTGGCGGAGTCATTTCTGGGGCGGCATAGCTGTGCACTTCAGCGGCATCGAAATTGTATGGGCTGTTTGGGTATACCTTGTATTTGCCCTTTTCCAGCTCGTGTTCCTGCGGTCCGACGGCGGTAGACACCGTGTAGTAACCCTGAGACCTGCAGATCTTCGCGTGCAGTTCCCTAATCCACACCTCGGTAATCGGGCGGGCCTGAGTCGCAACATCAAGCACGAATTCGTACGCGCTCAAAGCATCCTCGACCGATCGCGCGACCGCCTCGCCTTTTATCGCGTGTATGTTCTCGAGAATCGCGCCACTCACCGCCATGGTGATCGTAAATCCTCGCTCCACCTCGTACAGCCCTTCGATGGCCCCTGTGTCGATGGCCGCCCATCGCGTAGCGACCTCGACTGCCTGCTGCAGTGCTTCGACACCGGCACTTGCTCGCAGTTCTGAAAGTTGTGCCGAATACTCGTCAAACGTTGCGAGTTCAGGCGCGGCATTGAGCCATTCGGCGAACCTTGGGAAAGGCGCATACGGTCGAACGCGAACGTCAGCTTTTGCTGTGTCGTTTTCAGGCGGTGCGCTTGGAGTCTTGTCTATATCCGACATGACTGAACACTAGCAAAAGCGTGGATTGCTCTATTGGCGGAAACCTGCGGCGTTGGGCGCTGCTATGGCGCGCCCACGCGAAATGGTTCGGGGTCGACACAGCCGTCTTCAATCCAGGGAGCCCACTCCGTCGCTCTATCCGAAACCGGGCTGAACCACTGTACTCGGCCGACGGTGCCGTAAGAATCGACAAGGTCCACTAAATAGCGTCGCTGCTTGTTATCGTGCGAGGCGACAGGGAGACCGTGCAGCATAGCGGCCTCGCTCAAATGAAGATCTTTTTCGAGCGCCGATCGAATCCCATCGTCCCGCACTGCCGATACTGCGGCGCGCAAATCGCTGACGTTTCTGTCGCGCTCACGGCGGACGCGACCACGTAGCTCCATGGCCGCTAGCCAAGACACCATTAGTCGCGACGCGTGCCTTTTCCATTCTTCCTGTAGCGCGGGAGTAATTGCTGCCCCCGTGGAGCAATCCTTCCTTTCCAATAGTCGAACTAACTCCAGGCAGGCGACGCTGGTGGGATGCCTGGCTGGATCGCTAACGCTCCTAGCCACCGACGCATCGATCAGAATGTGATTAGTCGGCGCCGTCATGCCTGGTCACCATGAATCGAAACCGCATCCAGATAGTCCCAGTCCGCATCCCGCGACACTTCGTCAAAATCGACGGGCCATTCGCCAAATCGCCCAGCGACATCGATTGAAGCTTGTACGGAGGTCTGGAATCCTGTCAAAGGATCCCGTGAGAACCAATTCAAAGAAAGGGACTCAGCTGCGAGCTCCTCTTTCGCTATTGCGGTCTGAATACCTCGGATCAGCAGCGAGCTATGCGTTTCCGCAACGACATAGACGCCCCGATTGGCAGCCGCAATGAGCGCATTGGCAAGCGCCAGCTGGGCTCGAGGATGAAGGTGAATTTCAGGCTGTTCGATGTAGACGAGCTGTCCTGGCTGCGCCGCCAATAGCGCTACCAACACTGGCAACGTTTGACTCACGCCAAATCCCACGTCCGCGACGCTTACCAAGTCCTGCGCTCCGCCTTGCTGAGCGTGTGGCATTCTCCCCACGCTCAACTCGATGGAGGCGTCGTTGAGCTTGCGGGCGGTCAACTTCCACGTCAGGCCGAGATCTTCAAGTTGCTTCGATAGTGTCCCAATCAACGGGCTCTCCGAGGACGTCCACTCGTACACGATACTGGCGACATACGTCTCGAAAGTGCCCGGGTAGGTGCTTCCGACGGCGGATCGAGCGTAGGCCCGCTCCGGGTTGCCTCGCAATCCTGGAACGTGGATGATTCCGCGCAGAAACTTGACCCATCGATCATCGTCCGAGTCTCCGCCGACGTTTAGGCGGTAATGCTCATCATCTGCGCTGACAGTCAATATGGGTTCTAAGAAGCATCGATTTCGATATACCTCAAAGCTCCAGTCGTCCTCTCTCGAAATGTCCGTCTCTGCTTCTTCTCCTGAATTGCGGATGACGCGTAGGTACCGCCTTGCAAGACCTCGGTACGAATCTCGAAGTCGTTCGAGATTCGCCTTGCTGAGAGGATCCGACAACGAAGTCACAACACCGTTTGTCGTGGTCGTGTCAGACAATATGGACAGGGCGCCCTGTTTGACCACGAATTTGACTTCGCGCGATTCTTCGCCCTGCTGCATTCCGGCAACAAACTGGTTGACGAGGTCGGTGCGGGCCTTTCCTCTGCTCAGGATCTGCGAGTGCTCGGTAATTTTCACGTTGGGCCCGTAAAGCAGCAATGCGCCAGGATCGAAGGCGGAATCTAGCGTTTGCTTCATCATCAGGAAGGGTTGAATGAAGCTAGATTTACCCGAACTGTTCGCTCCGCTAATAATCGTCAGCGGCTTGACCTCGAGCACGCTTTTATTGCGGATAGCCTTGTAGCCCTGTACCGACAATGAGAGCGGCCCGGCCGCCCTCGATCTACGTTTCGATATCTTTGCCAAGTCCTGACTCCCCTGATTAGTAGCTTCTACGTGACGATAGCGGTTAGTCGCAAGCTGCATGTTGATTGTGAAGGGGGTGTATTAAGGTTAGGTCCCGTTGTCGATGTTGGTGGGCCCGTGGTCGGCCTCGTATCCAAGTACGTGGTGGCCGTCGGCCCAGGCCGAGGGGGAGTGGCAGCCTGGCCACACGCAGCCACCATCGCGCACCGCGAGAGCCTGCATCTGCTGCTCGGTGAAGTAACGCCGGCCGCGGTAGAGGTAGAGCGGTTCGCCCTTTTCGCACATCACGACGAGCGACTTGCCGTTCGCGCAGACGAGCTGCTCGATGGTGGCGATCGACACCGGTTCCTCGACGGCGTCGAGCCACCCGACGCCCTTGCCGGTCTTCAGGTCTTCGAGGCTGACGACCGCCGTGACTTGCGCGGTCGACCGCACCTCGACCTTGGCGGTGCCCGAGGCGCGCACGCCCACGTTCATCAGTCCGGCGAATACGTCGTACCGTCGCTGTTCGCGCGTGCGGTCGTCGACGATCTCGGTCTTCTCCTCGCCGTCGTCGTCGATGACCGTGCGCGTGCCGCGCGCCTCGTCGTCGTCGGCGAGAAACCGCGGGGTGTTGCCCGGCTTCTCGGCCTCGTCGAACGCCGACTGCAGCAGGGCCGCGTCGACGGGCAGCAGTGTGCCGCGGATCGTGCGCACGCCGTTCGTCTCTCGCCCGAAGACCAGCGAGCGCCTGCGGTAGATCTCTTCGTCGCGTGGCTCTGCCCCGTCGGGATCGAGCGCCTCGCGCCAGGCACGCGCCTGCACCCCGACCTCGTCGGCGGTGGCGTGCTCGGCCACCTCGACGAGGGCGCGTTCGGCGAGTTCGCGGTTCTCTTCGGCTTCGAGCGACATTCCCGCGTGCTGGGCCGCCTGGTCGAGGCAGCGCACGATGATCTCGGCCGCGTCGACGCCGATCGAACCGGCCGTCATCGCGGCCGCGACCGCCTCGTGGCCGGCGGGCAGCAGCGAGCCGTCGATGGCGCGGCCCGAGCGGATGGCGGAACC
>Ga0247807_10002494_pt1 | contig 10079 bp, 7 predicted proteins | sample UWRJL074202C1_FD_179931 | JGI IMG/M metagenome (GOLD analysis project Ga0247807, IMG submission 179931) | Plant litter microbial communities from Arlington Agricultural Research Station in Wisconsin, United States - UWRJ-L074-202C-1 | ecosystem: Environmental > Terrestrial > Plant litter >...
TGGTGCGTGTCTCCGGGTACGGCAAGATGCAGAGCGCGCAGGAGGGAATCTGATGCGCACCCGTCCCAACTATCTGGCCGGCCTCGGCTCCAGCATCTGGCTGCTGGTTGTCGCCATCCCGATCTACGTCCTGATCACCGCCAGCTTCCAGACCCAGCAGGGCTACGCCTCCGGTGGCCCGCTCTCGCTACCGAGCACCTTCACCCTCGACAACTACGTCAACGCGTTCGAGAGCGGGTTCGGTGGCTACTTCGTCAACACGTTCATCGTGACGTTCAGTGTGGTTGGCCTGGTGCTCGTTCTTGTCCCCCCGCTGAGTTACGCGATTGTGCGGGGTAACAGTCGGGCAACCCGCGGCGTCTTCCAGCTGTTCCTGCTGGGCCTCGCGGTGCCATCGACCGCGGTGATTGTGCCGATTTTCTACATGATCACCAACGTGGGCCTCTACGACAACTTGCTCGGAGTCATCCTGCCGACCGCCGCCTTCGCCCTACCCGTCTCAACCCTGATCCTGTCCGGGTCGATGCGCGACATCACACCCGAGCTCTACGAGGCCATGGCGGTCGACGGCGCTTCCCCACTGCGCACCTTCTTCCGCCTGGTGATCCCCCTGTCGAAGGGTGGGATCTCCACCATTGTGGTGTTCTCCGCGCTGCAGGCCTGGAACGGATTCCTCTTTCCCCTGATCCTCACGCAGTCCGAGTCGACCCGCATGATCACGCTGGGCCTGTTCAACTTCCAAACCCAGTACGGCGTCAACGTGCCGGCACTCCTTGCCGCCGTGATGCTGTCGATGGTTCCCGTCCTTCTCGTTTATCTCTTCGCTCGTCGTGCGCTCGTTCAGGGCCTCATGGGCATGGGAGGAAAGTAATCCGTGTCACTCGCAGCCTCCGCAGCATCCCCCACACCCGCCCCCATATCCGGCACACCCTGGAACGACCCGTCACTGCCGACCGCCGAGCGTGTGCACGCCCTGATCGCCGCGATGACCCTCGATGAGAAGATCGCGCAGCTTTACGGCATCTGGGTTGGTGCGTCCACGGATGGGGGCGGCGTCGCTCCTCACCAGCACGACATGGACGAGCACATCGACCTCGACGCGCTGCTTCCGAAGGGGCTCGGCCAGCTGACCCGTCCGTTCGGCAGCGCTCCCGTGGACGCAGCGCTCGGTGCCCTGTCGCTGCAGCGCACCCAGGAGAAGATCGTTGCGGGCAGTCGTTTTGGCATCCCCGCGATCGCCCACGAAGAGTGCCTCGCGGGGTTTGCTGCCTGGGGTGCCACCGCGTACCCGGTTCCGCTGTCGTGGGGTGCAACGTTCAACCCGCGCATTGTGGAGGAGATGGCGACCCGAATCGGTACCGACATGCGTTCGGTCGGGGTTCACCAGGGCCTCGCGCCCGTACTCGATGTGGTGCGGGATGCTCGTTGGGGCCGCGTGGAAGAAACCATCGGCGAAGATCCCTACCTTGTCGCGACGGTGGCGAGCGCCTACGTTCGCGGACTCGAATCCGCCGGAATCGTCGCCACCCTCAAGCACTTTGTCGGCTACTCGGCGTCCAAAGCTGGGCGCAATCTCGCGCCCGTCTCGGTGGGCCGCCGCGAGCTCAACGACGTGCTGCTCCCCCCGTTCGAGATGGCGCTGCGCGAGGGTGGTGCCCGCTCGGTGATGCACGCGTACACCGATATCGACGGTGTGCCCTCGGCCGCCGATGAAGACCTGTTGACCGGCTTGCTGCGCGACACCTGGGGCTTTGAAGGCACGGTGGTCGCCGACTACTTTGGCATCGCGTTTCTCCGCACGCTGCACGGTGTGGCGGGATCGTGGGCGGATGCTGCGGCCGCAGCGCTTCGGGCAGGCGTCGACGTCGAGCTCCCCACGGTCAAAACCTTCGGCGACCCCCTCCGCGACGCCGTGCTGTCGGGCGAGGTGGACGAACTCCTCATCGACCGTGCGCTCGGCCGCGTTCTCTCCCAGAAGGTCGACCTCGGTTTGCTCGACCCGGGATGGTCTGCCGTGCCGCGTGTGCTGGACAACGCAGATACCTCCACCCCGTCCACGCTGCGGGGCAGCGTTGACCTCGATTCGGAACCGAACCGGGCCCTCGCGCGAACCATTGCCGAACAGTCAGTGGTACTTCTCACCAACAACGGCATCCTGCCGCTGTGTGCAGAGGTGAGTGGAATGACTGGCAGTATCGCGGTGATCGGCCCCAACGCGAACGACCCAATGGCGGTGCTCGGCTGCTACTCCTTCCCCGCGCACGTGGGATCGCAGCATCCCGAGCTCCCGCTTGGCCTTGAACTGCCAACCCTGCTCGACTCACTCACCGCCGAATTCGCGTCGAGTCGCCTGACCTACAGCCGCGGCACCACGGTGGACGGGTTCGACACCGACGGTATCGCTGCCGCGGTCGACGCCGCCACCCAGGCGGAGGTCGGCGTTATTGTGCTCGGCGACCGCGCCGGACTCTTCGGGCGCGGCACCAGTGGCGAGGGCTGCGACGCCGATTCACTGCAGCTTCCTGGCGCACAACAGCAACTTCTCGATGCGGTTCTCGCGACGGGAACCCCCGTGATTGTTGTTCTTCTCGCCGGGCGCCCCTACGCGCTCGGGCGGGCCGTGACGGATGCCGCAGCGATTGTACAGGCGTTTTTCCCGGGAGAAGAGGGAACCCCAGCGATCGCCGGAGTGCTCAGCGGGCGCATCAACCCGTCGGGCCGCCTGCCGGTGAGTGTGCCCGCGCATGCCGGGTCGCAGCCGTCCACCTATCTCGCCGCTCCCCTGGCTGGCGCCACCGAAGTCTCCAACGTGGATCCCACGGCCGCCTTCGCCTTTGGACACGGCATTGGCTACAGCTCGTTCGAGTGGAGCGATCTGGTGGGAGGCGCTGGCACCACTGGGGGCGGCTCTGTTACTGGCGGCGGCACTGTTACTGGCGGCGGCACTGGCACCGGCACCTCGATGGCAGTCGACGGCACCGCCACGCTCAGCTTCCGGCTGCGCAACACCAGCGACCGGGACGGTGTGGAGGTTGTCCAGGTCTACCTGCACGATCCAGTCGCTTCCGTGGTGCGACCGGTGCAGCGACTCGTGGGATACCTGCGGGTCGAGCTCGCCGCCGCCCAGAGCACCACGGTCACGGTGAGTGTTCCTGCCGATGTCACCTCGTTCACCTCGCGGGCGGGACACCGCATTGTTGAGCCAGGCGTCATCGAGCTGCGGCTGGGAGCGTCGAGCAGTGACATCCGGCTCACCCACACGGTCACCCTTACGGGCGCCACCCGCACCGTGGACCACACTCGCGAGCTGCACGCGACGGTGACATCGTCGGAGGCCGCGTCGGTCGCTGCATCTGCGACCGAGACCGCGAGTTCTGCCCCGCGCTAGGGCATTGACCACCCAGCCGGGTGGCGCGGGAGCATCCCAACACCCTAATATGTTAATGAACACAACAAATCACCGATGAAGTTGAAAGGCCGTTCTCTTATGACGCTCATTCCCACCAAAGAAGACAAGTTCTCGTTCGGTCTCTGGACCGTTGGATACAACGGGGCAGACCCCTTTGGCGGCCCGACCCGCGCCCACCTCGACACCGTTCACGCGGTCGAGAAGCTCGCCGAACTCGGCGCCTACGGCCTGACCTTCCACGATGACGACCTCTTCGCTTTCGGCTCGACCGATGCCGAGCGCCAGCACGAGATCGACCGCCTCAAGCAGGTTCTCTCCGACACCGGCCTCATTGTGCCGATGGTGACCACCAACCTCTTCAGCGCCCCGGTCTTCAAAGACGGCGGCTTCACCAGCAACGACCGTGGTGTGCGTCGTTTCGCGCTCCGCAAGGTGCTGCGCAACCTCGACCTCGCCGCCGAGCTCGGTGCAAAGACTTTTGTGATGTGGGGTGGCCGCGAGGGAGCGGAATACGACTCCGCCAAGGACATCCGCCAAGCACTCTCCCGCTACCGCGAGGCCGTCAACCTGCTCGGCGACTACGTCACCGACAAGGGTTACGACATCAAGTTCGCCATCGAGCCCAAGCCCAACGAGCCCCGCGGTGACATCCTGCTGCCGACGCTCGGTCACGCGCTCGCATTCATCGAGACCCTCGAGCGCCCCGAACTCGTGGGTGTGAACCCCGAGGTCGGCCACGAGCAGATGGCCGGGCTCAACTTCGCCGCCGGAATCGCCCAGGCCCTCTACCAGGGCAAGCTCTTCCACATCGACCTCAACGGCCAGCGCGGCATCAAGTACGACCAGGACCTCGTGTTCGGTCACGGCGACCTGCACAACGCGTTCGCCCTCGTCGACCTGCTCGAAAACGGTGGACCCAACGGCGGCCAGACCTACACGGGCCCGCGCCACTTCGACTACAAGCCGAGCCGCACCGAAGACGAGAAGGGTGTCTGGGATTCCGCCGCAGCCAACATGCAGACCTACCTCCTTCTCAAGGAGCGTGCCGCAGCGTTCCGCGCCGACCCCGAGGTGCAGGAGGCGCTTGAGGCATCGCGTGTCGCCGAGCTCTCCGTCAACACCCTCGCCGAGGGCGAAAGCTACGACGACCTGATCGCCGACAAATCTGCGTTCGAAGAGTTCGACACCGACGCGTACTTCAACGGCAAGGGCTTCGGTTTCGTTCGCCTGCAGCAGCTCGCCACCGAGCACCTGCTCGGCGCGCGCGGCTAACTCTCCTCTGCGTTGGCCACCACGTCTCCGGTGGCCGACATCCCGGTCGCGACTGGCGGCGCATCCCTGCACGGATGCGTCGCCGGGAGCGGCCTTTCGTCTCGATCCGGCGAACCTGGCCGAGCCGCCTGACTGGCCCCCGCGGCATCCATCGAGCCCGACTCCCCTGCACTCCCACCGAACGGACCCCCGCAATGACGCTCGTCGCCGGCATCGACTCCTCCACCCAAAGCTGCAAGGTTGTTATTCGTGACCTCGAGACCGGCGCCGTTGTTCGCACGGGTCGCGCGTCGCATCCGAACGGCACCGAGGTTGACCCGGCCGCCTGGTGGGAAGCCCTGCAGATCGCGATCGCCGACGCCGGTGGGTTTGCCGATGTCGCGGCCGTGTCGGTGGGCGGCCAACAGCATGGCATGGTTGTGCTGGATGCCTCGGGCAACGTCATCCGCCCGGCACTCCTCTGGAACGACACCCGCTCCGCCCAGGCGGCGCGCGACCTCATCGCCGAGGTCGGTGCGGACAACTTCGCTGCCCGCACCGGGACCGTTCCCGTCGCCTCCTTCACCATCACCAAACTCCGCTGGCTCGCCGACGCCGAACCGGAGAACGCCGCACGAATTGCCACGGTCGCACTCCCCCACGACTGGCTGACCTGGCGTCTGCGCGGGTTTGGCCCGGCCAACCCGAACCTCACCGAGCTGACCACCGACCGCTCGGATGCCAGCGGTACCTCCTACTTCAACTCCGCCACGGACACCTACGACCGCGAACTGCTCGCGATCGCCCTCCGCCGTGAGTCCAGCGACGACATCATCCTCCCGACCGTTCTCCAGCCGAACGAGTCGCGTCTCGCTGCTGACCAGTCCGACAACTCGCGCGCCGGAGCATCCACCCCCTCTCCTCTTAACCTGCCCACCGGACTTCTCTTTGCGGCCGGCGCGGGCGACAACGCGGGCGCAGCGCTCGGCCTCGGGGCGACCCCTGGCGATGTGGTGGTTTCTATCGGCACCAGCGGAACCGTTTTCGCTGTCACCGACAGCCCGGTGCGCGATGAGTCCGGCACCGTGGCGGGATTTGCGGATGCCGCGGGCAACTATCTGCCGCTGGTCGCCACACTCAACGCCGCACGAATTCTCGACGCCATCGCCGGGCTTCTCGGGGTCGATCACACCGAACTCGGGCGACTCGCCCTCGAAGCAGCGCCCGGATCGGGCGGCGCGGTCTTCCAGCCCTACCTCGAGGGTGAGCGCACGCCGAACCTTCCCGACGCCACCGGCACGCTCTTCGGTATGACGCTCGCGTCGACCACCCGCCCCAACCTCGCGCGCGCGGCGATCGAGGGGATGCTCTGCGGTCTGGCCGACGGTCTCGATGCTGTGCGCGGCCAGGGTGTTGTGGCGACCCGACTGCTTCTCGTCGGAGGTGCTGCCCAGAACCCGGCTGTAAGTTCGATTGCCGCGCAGGTGTTTGAGGTTCCCGTGGTGGTGCCCGAGCCCGGTGAGTACGTCGCCGCGGGAGCCGCAGCCCAGGCCGCATGGGCGGTCACCGGCGAGCGTCCCGACTGGGCTATCGCCGTGAACGCTGAGCCGGCCGTCGACTTCCGTCCGATCATTCGCGAGCAGTATCGTGCGGTCGCTGCGGTCTGACGAACTACTGATTCTGACGGAGGTCGTTACTGAAGCCGTGCGCTTCGACCGGAAGCCGATAACGTCCGCCGGAGGGGGAAACGACGCCCTCCACGAGTACGTTTCGGATTCCGGGAGACGGGTTTTCTCCCTCCGGCGGTAGGTAACGGATTCCGCGGGCGATGATGACTCGCTCCGTGGTCGCGTTTCCTATTCCGCGAGCGACAGTTTTGAGCTCCGCCGTACCGCTTCGTGTTCCGCGAACGACGACGACTACCTCCGCGGTAGCTGTTTGGGTTCCGCCACAAACGACGACGCCCTCCGCCGTACCGCTCGGGCATCCGTCGTCCCACTTCGGTATCCGCGAGACGCACTCAGTATCCACCCGACGAGTTCTATAACCGGGACCGCGGTCAGGCGGGCGGCGGACCCGTCGAGGCGCGCACGACCAGGGTGGCAGCAGTGTGTGGGGTGACCACAGGCTCCTCATCGCGCAGAATCTCGACGAGGGTCGCCATAATGTCGCGACCCAGCGCGGCGAAGTCCTGCCGCACGGTCGTCAGCGGCGGGGTGAAGTGAGCTGCCTCGGGGATATCGTCGAATCCCACCACACTCACGTCTGCGGGAACTCTCACACCCCGCTCGGTGAACGCGTGGAGCAGGCCCAGTGCGAGTTGGTCGTTGCCCGCGAAGACCGCAGTAAAGGTGGCACCAAACTCGTCCAGCAGGCGCAGTCCGAGTCGGTACCCGCTCAGCGGTGACCAGTCCGAGACGAGCGGTTCGCGAGCCACAAGACCGTGACGGGAGAGTGACGCGCGCCACCCGCGAGTTCGCTCCGCAGCATCCATCGAATCATCCGGCCCCGCCACATGCAGAATCGAACGGTGCCCCAGGGCGACCAGGTGATCGGTCGCTGCGCGCGCTCCATCGAACTGATCGATCGAGACACTGTGGAACCCGGCCCGACCGCTGCTCTCCACGGCGAGAAGCGGCACACCCAGGTCGATGGCCTGCATGGCTTCGAGGGCACCACGATGCCCGGCGATGAGCACAATGGCTTCGACGTTCTGGCCCAGGAGCAGCTCGACAGATGCTCGCATCGAGCCCGGATCAGCCTCAGCCATACTCGCAATACTCACGGTGTAGCGGGCCTGGCGGGCGGCGTCGTTGAATCCCAGCGCGGTGCTCGACGGCCCAAAGTCGGGGCGGCCCGTGGTGATGAGCCCGATGGTGCGGGACCGCTTGGTCACGAGCGCACGCGCCGCCGTGCTCGGCCGGTAGCGCAATTGGCGGATGGCGTCTTCGACGCGTTCCCGGGTGGCTGGGCGCACATTCGGGATGTTGTTGACCACCCGCGACACGGTCTGGTGCGACACCCCCGCGAGCCGGGCGACGTCGAAGATGTTGGCGGCCCGAACGCGGGACTCTTCGGAGTTCACCACGTCCGCCGACTCCTCTGGTTCGGTTGCCGGTTCGACCGGTAACGGTTCAATTATGCCCGGGCCCGCAGCCACTCATCGCCGGCGCGGGGTCAGCACCCGCTGCAGCAGGATAAACACGAGCAGCAGGGCTCCGATCACAATGCGGGTCCACCAGGAACTCAGAGTTCCCTCAAAACTGATGATGGTTTGAATGACTCCGAGCACCAGCACACCCAGCACCGACCCCAGCACAAAGCCCGAGCCTCCCGTGAGCAGGGTGCCGCCGATGACCACTGCCGCGATGGCATCGAGTTCCATACCCACGGCCGTGAGGCTGTAACCCGAGAGTGTGTAGAAGGTGAAGAGCACCCCGGCGATCGCCGAGCAGAGCCCGCTGATCGCGTAAACCACAATCTTCGTGCGCCGCACCGGCAGGCCCATCAGCATCGCGGACTGCGTGCCGGTCCCAATCGCATACACGGTGCGACCCGTGCGGGTGTAGTGCAGCACCAGAAAGGCGATGATCACCACGGCGAGCGCTACCAGCACACTCGGGGAGATCCGCAGTCCCGGACCCAACGGAATCCGCGCGTTCGCCATCTCGACAAAAAACGGGTCCGTGATCGAGATCGAGTTGGTGCTGATCACGTAACAGAGCCCGCGCGCGAGAAACATGGCGGCGAGCGTCGCGATAAACGGTTGCACGTCGAAGTAGTAGATCACCAGGCCGACCAGCAGCCCGAGGGTGGTTCCGACAACCAGCACCACAACGATCACCGACGGCGGCGACCATCCCGACCGCAGCAGCGACGCCGCGATCATGGTCGACAGCGCCACAACCGACCCGACCGAGAGGTCGATGCCGCCGGTCAGGATCACAAAGGTCATACCTACCGCGAGCACAATCAGAAAGGCATTGTCGATAAACAGGTTGAGCACCACCTGCCCCGAGAAAAAACCGCGGTACCGCATCGACCCGACCCCGAAAGTGGCGATCAGCAGGGCGAGCGTCACCAGCACCGAGGTGTAGCGCGAGTTCGGCACAAATCGGTCAAAACGACGCAGCCCGCGCACCGGCACCTTCGGCTGCGGCAGACGCGGAGACGAGTCGCCGGACGTACGACGGGCATCAGTTGTGGCACTCATCACATGGTCGCTTTCGTCTGTGCTGCGGGCATCGAGGGGGATGGTGCGGGGGTGGATGCTCCGGCGGCCACTCCCGCGACCGGCGGCGGCGTCCGGTGTGATCGACCCGAGAAGCCGCGCACCCTCGGCGACTGCAGCAGACACACCGCGATGACCACCAGCGCCTTGAACACCAGGGTGATCTCGGGCGCGATACCCACCGAGTACACCGTGGTGGTCAGCGTCTGGATGACAAAGGCCCCGATCAGGGTGCCGGTGAGCGAGTACCGCCCACCCGCGAGCGACGTACCCCCGAGAACTACCGCGAGGATCGCATCCATCTCGATCCACAGCCCGGCACTGTTGGCGTCGGCAGCGGTGACGTTCGAGCTGATCATGAGCCCGGCGATCGCGGCGCACACCGCGCTGAAGGTGTAGACGGTCCAAATGATGACCCGCGAACTCACCCCAGCAAGCCGGCTGGCTTCGGGGTTGATGCCGACTGATTCAATGAGCATCCCGAGCGCCGTTTTGCGCGTCAGCACCGCGACGAGGATAAACAGGGCCGCGGCAATGATGATGGATGCCGGGAGTGCGAACCAATACCCTCCGCCGATGACTTTGTAGGGGGCACTCGACACCGTGAGGATCTGCCCTTCGGTGATCAGCATCGCGATGCCTCGACCGGCGGTCATCAGGATCAACGTCGCGATGATGGGTTGGATCCCCAACACCGAGACAAGAAAGCCGTTCCACGACCCGAGAACGAGGGCGAAAACCAGCGAAGCCCCCACGGCGAAGAGCACCACGCCCAGGTCATTGGGGTCCGGGGCATCCCCCACGATCGACAGCGCGAAGGCGCCAGAAATTGCGACCACCGCGCCCACGGAGAGATCGATACCGCGGGTGGCGATCACCAGCGTCATCCCGAGGGCGACCAACACAATCGGGGCGCCGTTGCGCAGGATGTCGATGAGGCTGCCGAAGAGGTGGCCATCTTGGATGCGGATCGAGAGAAATCCGGGCGACTTGATGACATTGGTGACCAGCAGTGCCACGAGGGCGAGCACCGGCCAGATGAGCCGGCTGCGCAGCGCGTCACGCAGCATCCCCGAGACGCGGCTGGTTGATATGGGAGAGGTCATACGTCTGCTCCGCTCGCGATAAGGCTCATAATCTCGCCGACGGTGACGTCTTCGTTCTCGATGTCGGCGATTTTTTTGTGAT
>Ga0247807_10002495_pt1 | contig 10073 bp, 6 predicted proteins | sample UWRJL074202C1_FD_179931 | JGI IMG/M metagenome (GOLD analysis project Ga0247807, IMG submission 179931) | Plant litter microbial communities from Arlington Agricultural Research Station in Wisconsin, United States - UWRJ-L074-202C-1 | ecosystem: Environmental > Terrestrial > Plant litter >...
TACGGCAACGTCACTCCAGAGCGCCGTCGGCGAGGAGGGAGTGGACAGCACGTCAGGCACGACCCAGGGCACGAATCCCTTTTCACGCTGTTCTGCGGCGAGGTCGAGCAACCATGAGCCGAGTACGCCGCGGACGTCATAAAGGAACGCGGCGCTCGGGGCGAACGCGTTGATGTCCCCCGTCCAGCCCAGACGCTCGTCGCGCTGGGGGCAGTCCGTGGGCACACCCACGAAGTTGTCGCGCATCGACCACACCGCATTGGAGTGCAGCTGATTGAGGAGGGGGTTGGAAGTTTCGAGCCAGCCGATGCGTTCCATGTCTGAGTGCACGACGACAGCACGGAGGGCATCGGCGGTGAGTTCCCCCGGCCACCCGTCGACCTCGACGTAGCGAAATCCATGGAAAGTAAAGCGAGGCTCCCACGTCTCTTGACTACCGCGGCCGCGCAATGTGTATCTGTCAGTCGCCTGCGCGGTGCGGATGGTCTCGTAGTCGGCTTCGCCGCCGAGCATCACTTCGGAGTGGCGCAGGGTGACGATCGTGCCCTCTGGCCCCTCGACAGTGATGCGCACCCATCCCGAGATGTTCTGGCCGAAGTCGACGACGGTCTTGCCCGAGGGTGTGCGGATGATCTCGACCGGGGCGAGCTCTTCTATGCGGCGAATCGGTTGAGCCACTGGTTCGACGAGGGACGCGATCGGCCAGTTGAACTCCTGGGTCGGAACCCATTCGGAGTCGTCGAAGCCGGCCCGGTCCCATCCGTCAGGTTCCAGTCGCGCGTCGTAGGTTTCTCCGTCGTAGATGCTGTCAGCGAGGACGCCTCCCGTGGACGAGCGGAAGCTCCTGTCACTCCCGATGGTCTCGATCCGACCGTCGGGATACTCCAGGTCGAGCTGCATGAATGCGGCCGGGTTATCGGCGTAATGGTTTCGCTTGTCTTCCCATCCGAGACGTCCCAGGGCCCAGCCCTGGCCTAGAACGGCGCCCACTGCATTGACGCCAACAGTGATCACGTCGGTGACATCGTGACTGCTGACCACCAGCCTGTGACGGTAGGAGGTCCACCCCGGCGCGAGCACCTCGTCGCCCACGACTGTCCCATTGAGGTGGGGCTCGATCAACCCGATCGCGGTCGTTCGAAGAACGGCTCGAACCGGTGGCTCGACAATAGCGAACTCGTGTCGCAGGTAGGCGGCAGGGTCGCCGGCGGCTCCCAACTCCCGTGCGGGTGCGATGAATTCTGCGATCCAGTCGTGGGTCATCGAGGTCGGCTCCTTTGAGTCGGGAACGGTTTTAGCGGACAGCTCGGACGCGGAGAACAATGAGTCCGGCTAGAACGGTGAAGACACCGGCGATGATGTAGAGCAAGGTGTAGTTCTTGTCTCCCGTGGCGCTGATTCCGATGCCGAGGATGAGGGGCGCGATAAATGGTGCCACCGCTTGGGGGATGGATACGGCGAAGCCGATGATGCCCATGAATCGACCGGCGTCGGTGTCTTTCTGCGGGAGTACGTCGAGCATCAGTGCTTGGTCTACTGCCGCGAACACTCCGATTCCGACCCCGGTGATCAAGGAGCCTGCGTACAGCGTCGGAATGTCGGAGCCGAAAGCCATTGTCACGGCACCGATAGCGAACACCACGGCCCCGACCATCACGAATGTACGACGACGACGCAGCTTGTCGGACAGGAATCCGCCACCGATCGCGCCGAGCGTGGTTGCCGCGATCCCAAAGAGGCTGAGGGTAGCGATGACGGGTGCCACATCGGCGACTTCGACTCCCAGCCGGGAGGCGAAGAAGAGCGCCGAGAATGTGGTGTTCAGGGTCAGACCGAAGTAGAACATGAATCGGCTGAGCCAGACCCAGGAGAAGTCCGGGAACTGACGAGGGTTATAGAGGTACTTGCGGAATACCGTGGAGATCGAAAGCGGACCCCCGAAGTCAAGTGCGCGGCTGTCGGCTTCCTTGGTGAGGAAGACAAAGAGCATCACGGTAATTACACCGAATACGCCAGGGAGCAGGAAGAGCAAGAGTGGGTCGCCCGCAAAGCTACCGGCGATGACGACTCCGAACACGGGCGCGATCTGGGTCGCGAAACCGGTAAGACCGGCTACCTTGCCGCGCTGCGATTCCGGCAGCTTGTCGGCCATCGACGTCTGGAGGTTTTGAAGAACCTGCCCCCAACCGATCTGCGCGAGAATCCAGCCAGCGCCGAGTATGAGCACGCTGGGGGCGAGGGCCATCACGAACAGGGACAAAATTCCGACGAACATGGCGACGAACATGAAGGGTCGCCGACGCCCCCACCTCGTGCGAGTTCGATCGCTCAGAACCCCGAACAGAGGCGCGGTCAACATCACGACCGCTGCACCTGAGCCCAGGGTGTAAGCCAGATATTGCTCCTCGTTGCCTGGGGCCAGAGCGGCAATCCTGATCGCTAAAGAGATTGCGATGGGTGTGATAAACGCGACGAACACGCCGAAGTTCGCCAGCACCAAGAGCCAGATGTAACCAGAACCAACCTTCGTCGGCTCGTGAGACTGCTCGGACGTGATCAGCTCGCCCACTGCGGCCGAAGCCTGAGGGATCACGGGCGAGGATGCCGGCACTGCTGGGCTTTCACCCGGGATATTCGTCATTGAGGACTCCGTTGTCGAAAAAAGATTGCGTGAGCGCTAGCGCGCGCTAGCTACGAGGATGCTACACAGTGGTGCTAGCGCGCGCAAGCTGGAGTTCGTTTATCACTAGCGCGTACTAGCGTTAGAGTTCCGACGGGAAGGCACCAGTGAGTACGACTGACTCGACGAAGCGGGCAACAACCGCCGATATTGCACGCGAGGTGGGCGTCTCCCGCGCCACCGTGGGTTTCGTTTTGAACGCTACGCCAGGACAGACCATCTCTGCCGGCACACGCGACAAAGTGCTCGCGGCAGCGGAACGTCTGGGCTATCGACCGCACCTTGCCGCGCAAGCCCTAGCGTCCGGCAAGAACAGGATCGTTCTCCTGGTTCTGCCAGAGTGGCCTATCGAGTACAGCATGACCCGCCACCTGGAGGAAGCATCGCTCGTGCTCGACGCGGCCGGCTATTCACTCGTGACCATGACACCGCATCCGGGTGGTCGCGCGCGCCCTCTGTGGCAAACACTTCAGCCCGACGTGGTGATGGGAATGGTCCCGTTTACCGATGACCAGTTGCGTGAGATACGCGCGAGCGGGGTCACAAACGTCACCCCGGGGGCCGAGGCCGATGACACCTCACTCGACAGCGCCTTGTTCAGTCAAGGACCCCGACTTCAGGTCGATCACCTTGTTGCTAGAGGACGACATCTCCTGGCGTTCGCTTCGAGCCCCGATCCTCGCCTGGAGAGTCTCGTAGCCTCAAGGCGTCGTGTGGCCGTCAACGCTGCAGAACAGGCAGACATCCATCCCCTCTCCGCTGAAGACGTAAACGAAGAGAACGCATCACAGGTCGTGGCTGAATGGCACGCGGCAGGCATCAATGGGGTCGTCGCGTACAACGACGAAATCGCCGCACTTGTCGTCGGAGCAGCACTTCGGCTTGGGTTGAAGGTTCCAGAACAGTTGGCTGTGGTGGGACACGATGATTCACCGCTCGCTCGTTTGCTGCTTCCCTCGCTCTCGTCAATTCACACCGACAACGTGGGCCTGGGCAGGTACTTTGCAGAAATCGCCCTCAGCGCCGCGGAAGGAAGATCTGCCCCCTCCACAGCCCATGAACCGAAAGTCACCCTGGTCCACCGAGAGTCGAGTTAGCGAGCAGCGAGCAGCGAGCGCCGACGTTACGTCGGCGACGGCCCTTAACCCCGAGAGGGTATCCGCTAGAGTGTGTGCTCCTCGCGGTCGACGCGTCTGCGCACAACCATCAGGGTGATCGCGCCCAGAATGAGCAGCACCAGCGTGCCCATGGGAATGAGAATGGCGACCCGGATTCCCGCTATAGCGAGCGACTGACCCGAACCGGACGTACTCGCCGCCAGCTTGCCCGGATCGGCCTCCGTGTCTGACCAATTTTCTGTGCGAGCGATCGCGCTGACATCCGATTCCGCCGAAAAACGCACGGTCTCGATCGTCTTGTCGGACTGAAGATAATCAGGAAGTTCCGCGGCAATTGCACCAGTAGCGGGAACGAGTGTTAGCGTCAGAAGTAACGCGAGTGCTGCCGCAAGCCACCGTGGAGAATGATCACGCGACCGTGGGGGACGGTTAACGACCAGGGGACGAGTATGCGGACGTGCAGACATAGGTGCAACTCCGGTGAGGTAAGCGGCAAGGGTCGGGCACCCTGGGGACGTGATTACGCTATGTTCCCGAAGCGCGATCAGCCCCCTAACGCGGGGACCTTCACACCCAGATTCACCCTCTAATCGGTAATCCCGAAACTCTTTCACGATCTACAATGCGCGCCGTAATATAACGGTTTCATGTGAGAGAGAATTGTAGGAAGTCAGCTCAACGAAGACCCGATCAGTCGAAAGATGTCTACTCTTGACGCAGTACTTTGTTCCTTCGATCCGCCACGCAATCGTCGCTCGATCCCGGCTCCTCCCGTCACTCGCCGACACCATCCCCTCCCTCACGGTTGTGCACGGGGCGGCGGGAAGCGGCAAATCGACCTACATTACCCAGTACGCGCAGCAACTCGGGGCGAGCGAATCCGCCGTCGTCTGGATCAGCCTCAACTCCGATGACTCGGGGCGGGACCACCTGTGGTCGCGAATAGTCACGACGATGCAGCGCACAGCTGTCTGGGGCGATGACTTTCCTTTCGCCTCTTTCTCAGCGACGGAGCTCAGTCACGAGAAGCTCACTGCAGCGCTTCGCCGGGGATTTGAGACCCTCCCGGGCGTGACCACCATCATTCTCGACGACTACCACCACGTGGGCGATGCGGCAGCCGACGACATTCTCGTGCAGCTCGCGCGAGACGTAAGCCAGCTCCGCTTCGTCATTGGAACACGGGTGGCGGGCACCCTCACGAGTCCCGAGATCGCGGCCTCGATTCCCGTCGCTCTCGTCGAGGCGGACTCAATCGTCTTCAGCGCGGATGACACGGCCGTGCTCCTGGAGCTCAACGGCCTCGGAAGAGACACTCGGCTCGCGAACGAGATTCGCTCGGCCACCCACGGCTGGCCGTTAGCGACACACGCCCTCGTCATCGAGGCTCTGCGTGGCGAAATCTCCGTCGACAAGCCCATCGCCGCGATGCAACCGTCTCGCTTCCTGCGCTCTCTCGTACGCACCAGGCTCGCGCGAGCCACACCTGAGCTGCGAAATTTTGTGCTCCGGGTGTCGCTCGCCGACGAGATCACCGTCGCGCTCGCGGCCGACCTCAGCGCGGTGGATGCGACCCTCGCGCAAGCATTCCTCGACCAGCTCGAGGTCGAGGGCATGGGCACTTGGCAGTACCGCGATGGCGACGAAGTCTTCCGATTCCATCCCCTCCTGCGCGAAGCTCTCGAGAAGGCGGCAGAAGCGCAGTTGTCGTCGACGGAGATTCGTCGCTTGAGAACGACGCTCGCCGACTCGGTCGGCATCGCGCGCCCTGGCCGTGCACTCGAACTCGCGCTGGAGTTGCAGGACTGGGAGCGGATGGATGCCGTGATCCGCAAGCAGTTCCCCACGATCTCATCCACGCGACGAGAGAGCACACTTAAGCTCCTCGAGCGAGTTCCCCCCTCGATCGCGCGCCAGTATTCATCCATTCTTGGCGCCAGGACGATCCTCGAATATGGCCAGCCCGCGACATCCGCAGTGCGATTGAAACGAGCGTTCTCTCTCGTTCTCGACGGCACCCCGACCAAGTCACCCCATGACCGTCTAGCCGATGGGGGCATGAGGATGGCGGCCGCTCGCCTCACGGGGAACGGCGCGAAGGCGCTCGATCTTGCCGAGAAGACTCTCGATCGCATAGACCTCGCGACGGAGACCGAGATCGAGCACCACGAGTTGGTTCTCGCGACGATCCTTAACCAGATCGCCATCACTCTGATTTACGACTGCCAGTTTGATCGAGCTCTTCCCGTGCTCGCGAGAGCCCACGACCACGCCGTTCGCGTCGGCCTGCGCCGCGAGCCGCTGCACGCGCTCGCGTTGATCACACTTACCCATGCCCTGCGCGGAGACATGGTGTCCGCGCGCGCAGAGATTGCGCGTTGCGAAGAGCACGAGGCTCCTGCCGGATGGCGAGACGGCTATCTCGGAGCGGGATATCGCATCGCGCGCGCCCTCTGTTTCCTCGACGAAATGCAACCGGATCTCGCGCTCGCCGAGATCGCCGTGCTCGCCCCTCACGAGCCGACGATCGAGCACTGGCCCTACCTGGCGATCGTTGAGGCGTGGGCAATCATGCAGCGGGATGGTGCCGACGCGGCACATTCCGCGCTTAAATCGGTTCTCTCGCGCAAGCGCTGGCGCCTGCCACCGGTTGACGGACTACGCACGATCTTGACGACGGTCGAGTCCGACATCCTCGTTGCCGCGGGGCAACCGCAGCGAGCCCTGAAGCTCTCCTTGCCCGACTCCCGTTCGTCCACTCTGGGAGCCGATCTCGCTCGCGGACGGCTCGCTTTGAGCCGGGGCGAAGCGGATTCCGCATTTGCCACGGCCACCGAGACGATGTGGAAGGCGACCGGATCACCTCGACTTCATTCGGAGGCGCTGCTTCTCAGGGCGGTCGCCGCGCAACACATCGGGCGCTCCGATCTCGCGGTCGATTCTCTGCAGTCCGCGCTGTCGGTGCTCGACACCAACAAACTGCGTCTGCCCTTGCTCACCGTGCCCCTTGTGACGTTGCGGGCAATCGTGGCGGCCGACACCTCCGGGGCGCTGGATGCCGCGGCTCTCGACACGCTTCCGGATGTCTTCCGTCGCGTTCCGGTGACGGCGACCCTCTCCCCCGCCGAGCTCCGCGTGATCAGGGCACTCGCGGAGACGCCCGAGACGACGGCAATCTCCGCGAGTCTTCACCTGTCGGTCAACACCGTGCGGTCGCACCTCAAGTCCATCTACCGCAAGCTCGGCGTGAACACGCGACGGGATGCCATCACCCTCGCCGCCGATCTCGGCTTTCTCAGCGACACAATAGAAGGGTCCAACTAGTGAGCGCCGCTCGGAGTCCCTGGCAGAGCCTGACCACGCGCAGTTATCTGCTGTGCGCCGCTCTCGGTGCGATCCAAGCGATGACCGTCATTGCGCTGTCTCCCGTCACTGCGGCCGCGGCATCCGTTTCTCCGCCGGTGTACGGGTTGATCAGTGCGGTCATGGTTCTCTTCATCAACCTCTCGGTGCGGCTCATCCACTCCCCCATCGCGGCGCTCATCACGGCAGCGCTCACCTCGATCATCGTCGTGCCGTTCAGCCCGCTCGGGTTCCTCATCGCGATCCCGCTGCTGCTCCAAGGCGCGGCGATCGCCGCCACGCTGTGGCTCACCCGAGGCCGCGGCGCGTGGAGCTATCTGCTCGCCGGAGGCATCGCGGGAGTCGTGGGGTTCTTCGTCGCGCTGCCGGTATTTAGCCAGGACGACCTCGTGCCCACCGTGCTCGCGCTCACCTTCGCGGCGCGCGTTGTGGCCGGAGTCGCCTCGGCGTTGCTCGCCGGCATGCTCGCCCGGGCGCTCACCGCGGCCGGCGTTGGGCCACGCGCGCCGCGCCCGCGCGAGGAGTAGCGCTCGCCTAGTTGAGCGCGGGCAGGTCGAGCGGGATGACGCCCGAACCGTAGAGGTCTTTGGCGAGGTCCTGCAACGTCAGCAGGGTGGCGCGCTGCACGAGCGGTCCGTAAGAGATGCGGGCGATCCCGAGGTCTTCGTACTCTGCAGCGGTCAGCGCGCCCGGAAGCCCAATAACGCTCACGGTGTTGCGTCCGAGCTCTGCGACGACTTGCTCGACCGACTCGCGATCCACAAGGCCCGGGATAAAGACGAGCGCTGCGCCCTCGTCGAGGAATGCCTTGCCCCGCTTGATGGCCTCGGGCAGACGCTCGCTCAGCGGTCCGGTGCCGCGCGCGATGGCATCAGTGCGCGCGTTCAGCTGGAAGGGTACGCCCTCCGCCTCGGCCGCAGCGATGATCGCGCGTACCCGCGCGACAGACTCGTCGAAGGGCTTGAGGCGATCCTCAACGTTCGCGCCGACAACACCAATAGCGATCGCGCGACGGATGGTCTCGCCGGGCTCCTCGTAACCGTCATCCAGGTCGGCCGTGACGGGAAGTTCGGTCGCCTTGACGATGACCTCAACGGCGTCGAGCGCGACCTGAAGGGGCATCCCGCCATCCTCGTAGCCGTGGCTCACGGCGATCGAGTGGCCGGCGGTCGCGATGGCCTTCGTCTCGGGCAGGTCGGCGACGACCTTCGTGGAGATCGCGTCCCAGACGTTCACGACGCGAACGATTTCGGGTGCGCGGTACAGATCGCGGAGGACTTGGGCCTTGTCGACGGTGTTCATGCCTCCACGCTATCGGCTCCGGTTGAGCGCAACCCGTGCGCCCGCAGATCCGGTCAGCTCGCCCCGCGCCCCCGGCATCCGCGCGCACGTTTGTGGTCAGCGCGGCGGATTAATCTTGCGCGGTGACCACAAAGCTGCGCGCTGTGCGCGGCGAGCGCGAGGGGGCTAACTCGGGAGCTGAGCGAGCAGGTGCTGCACTCCCTGCTTGCCGTCCTGGCCGCTGAAGCCCAAGATCACCCGAAGAGGCATCGACGAAATTATCGGCAGCATTTCTTCGCTCATCATCGCCGACGCCTGACCTCCCGCCGAGTCGAATGCCGCGCCAACAACGGCAGCGCCAACCGGGTCGGCCAGCCACTCGCCTAAGGTCGACTCCGAGTCGAGACGGATGATGGATGGCACGGCCAGCTCGATCTCTTCGCTTGCGCGCAAATCGCGAGAGGATGCGCCAACCGAGACGCGGAACGCTCCGGGCTCAACGGCCCACTCGCCATCCAGCCAGAAAGCGAAGGCGCGCTCATCCAGGGCGATCCGCACGCGCGCGCTCTCCCCCGGCGACAGTCGGACCTTCTCGAAACCTTTGAGCTCCTGACGCGGTCGGTCAACAATCGAATCGACGTCAGTGACGTAGGCCTGCACAACCTCGGACCCGGCGCGACTGCCGGTGTTGGTTACCGTCACCTCGACAACCGCAGCCGCGGTGCCCGAGTCCGGGACCGAGACAGCGAGGTCGCTGTACTCGAAGGTCGTGTATCCCAGGCCGTGGCCGAACGGGAAGGCGACGTCACGCTCGACGGCGTCGTACCAGCGGTATCCGACGTAGAGGCGTTCGCCGTAGTGGACAACGCTCCGCGAACCAGGCCAGTTAATCTGTGCTGGGGTGTCGGCGAGACGCAGGGGGATGGTCTCGGCGAGACGTCCTCCGGGTTCTGCTGCGCCGAAGAGCATGTCGGCAGCTGCCGAGCCGCCAGCCTGTCCGGACAACCACATCTCAAGAATGGCGGGAACACGCGAAGCAACGCCATCGAGCGACACCACTCCCCCATTGCTGAGCACAACCACGATCCGCTCATTGACCTCGAGCAGGCGGTCGAGGAGGGCCAGTTGTGCGGCCGGAAGGGTTATGTGGCTGCGGTCGAAGCCCTCAGACTCCTCGCGCTCAGTCAGACCGAGGAAGAGCACCACGGTGTCGGCGTCGCGAGCGGCGTCGACAGCATCCGTGAGCAACTGCGCATCTTCGACACCGTCAAAGCTGAAGCCGGGCGCGAAGACCACCGAGCGATCGGTCGCCGCGGTGATAGCCGAGAGGGCGTCGTCGACGCGCGTCGGGTTGACGTGCGAGCTTCCTCCGCCCTGGTAGCGAGCGGTGCGAGCGAACTCACCGATCACCGCGATGGTGCCGCCGGTCGTCGCATCGAGAGGAAGGATGGCCGTCTCGTTGGTGAGCAGCACGGAGCTCTCGACAGCGATACGGCGAGCAAGTTCGTGGTGAGCGTCGAGGTCGAGCGGCGCATCGCCGCGCTGGTTCAGAAGACGATCGTGAACAGTGAGAACGCGGGACACCGCGAGGTCGAGCAGGGCTTCATCGAGGTCACCCGCACGAACAGCCG
>Ga0247807_10002496_pt1 | contig 10071 bp, 9 predicted proteins | sample UWRJL074202C1_FD_179931 | JGI IMG/M metagenome (GOLD analysis project Ga0247807, IMG submission 179931) | Plant litter microbial communities from Arlington Agricultural Research Station in Wisconsin, United States - UWRJ-L074-202C-1 | ecosystem: Environmental > Terrestrial > Plant litter >...
CCGATTCGCCTTCCGCTATGGGCGCGACGACTCCGGCGCTGTCGACCGCGGCCGATCCGTTGCTCGATCCGAGGTCTGTCAGGCGGATCCCGCCGTCGACGACGTCGAGTCGGGCGTGGGTCTTCGACATCGAGAACGAGCCGTCGGAGACGGCGATGACGGCGAGCCCCGGATGCGCGGGGTCGGCGGTGGGGTTGCGTCCGATGAGCGCCGCCCCGTCTACCGTGTACCGGATCGAGTCGTGGTCGACGAGCAGGGCGCGAGCGGCGGGCCCGGCCGGGGAGGCGACGGTCGCCGCTGCCGGCGTGACGGTCGCAGCGCGAGGCGAGGCCGCGGGAGCGGCGACGACTGCCGCGGGCGCGGGCTGCGCGACCGCGGGAGCCGCGACGGGAGCGGCATCCGCGGCGACACCGGCGGCGCTGCCCACGACGATCGACGATCGCGATCGGCTGCCGGGAACGAAGGCCACTCGGCCCTCGCCTCCCGTGGCGAGCGAGGGGACCTCGGTCTCGGCGGGCTGGCCGGCGCGCTCCAGCTCGCGGCGCGCGAGTCGGAGCGCCTTCGCGTCGAAGGGGTCGAGCCCGGCGCGCACGTCGAGCAGCCAGGTTCGGCCGACGGCGTCGAGCCAGCCGCGGCCGGTGTTCTTGCCCGCCCAGAGCGGCGACGCAAGCAGAACGAGTCCGCCGAGAAGGGGAACCACGGTGGCGGCGACGACGAGCACGAGGGCTCGCAGTGCGACCCGCCCGAAACCGGGCTTGCCGAGGGTGTCCACGTTCACCGAACGGAGGCCGAGCATCCGCTTGCCGATCGTGACCCCGCGAAGCCCGTGCACGACGATCTGCACGAGCATCAGGATGAGGGAGAGGGCGTAGCCGACGACGGTCAGAACGATCGACAGCGTCGGAGGCGTGTCGCCGGCCAGCAGCGCGCCGATCACCACCGGGTACGAGACGATCCCGGGTATCGCCACGATCCCGACGAGCAGCGCGTCGATCAGGAAGGCAGCCGAACGCCGTCCCAGCGGCGCGGGCAGCAGTCCGAGGCCTTCGTTACTCACAGGCAGTCCCCCATTTGTCGTGCCCGAGGGGCAGCTGCCAGCTTAGCGACAGCTCGCCGCTACCTCGATGGGGAGCCCTGCCCATCGCCGCGACCGTGTAATGCTCCCGCGCCGCGCCCGAAACAACGTGGCAACATCGCGCGGTTAGAGTGGGGCCATGGGCGACCTGTTCGATGACTATGGCGCCACCACCACGCGAAGAACCGGTGCGGTGGCGTTCGACGAGATGTTCTCCGCGCCGGGGCAGGCGAGGCCGCCGTACAAGGCGCTGCACACCGCGCTCGCGCAGATGACGCAGGACGAACTGCGGGGCCGCACCGACGCCCTGGCCAGTTCCTACCTCGCCCAGGGGGTGACATTCGACTTCGCCGGCGAGGAGCGTCCGTTCCCGCTCGACGCGGTTCCCCGGGTGATCGAGCAGGCCGAGTGGCTCGAGGTCGAGGCGGGCATCAAACAGCGCGTCAAGGCGCTCGAGGCGTTCCTCGCCGACATCTACGGCAAGCAGGAGGCCATCAAAGACGGTGTGATCCCGGCCAAGCTGGTGACGAGCTCGAGCCACTTCCACCGCGCCGCGGCGGGGATCGAGCCGGCCAACGGCGTGCGCATCCAGGTGAGCGGGATCGACCTGATCCGAGACGAGCAGGGCGGATGGCGCGTGCTCGAAGACAACGTGCGGGTGCCCTCCGGCGTCAGCTACGTCATCTCGAACCGACGGGTCATGGCGCAGACCCTGCCCGAGCTCTTCGTGTCGATGCGGGTGCGCCCGGTGGGCGAGTACCCGCACAAGCTCCTGCACGCGCTGCGGGCGAGCGCGCCGGAGGGGGTCGACGAACCCAACGTGGTCGTGCTGACCCCCGGCGTCTACAACTCCGCCTACTTCGAGCACACCCTGCTCGCCCGCCTGATGGGCGTCGAGCTCGTCGAGGGCCGCGACCTGTTCTGCTCCGGCGGCCGGGTGTGGATGCGCACCACGGCCGGGCCCACCCGCGTCGACGTGATCTACCGCCGGGTCGACGACGAGTTCCTCGACCCGCTGCAGTTCCGCGCGGACTCGATGCTCGGCAGCCCGGGACTGCTGCTCGCCGCCCGGCTCGGCAACGTCACGATCGCCAACGCGGTCGGCAACGGCGTCGCCGACGACAAGCTCGTCTACACCTACCTGCCCGACCTCACCCGCTACTACCTCGGCGAGGAGCCCATCCTCAAGAACGTCGACACGTGGCGTCTCGAAGATCCCGGGGCGCTCGAAGAGGTTCTCGACCGTCTCGACGAACTCGTCGTCAAACCCGTGGACGGCTCGGGTGGCAAGGGCCTCGTGGTCGGCCCCGCGGCAACCGCAGACGAACTCGCGAAGCTGCGGGCCAATCTCCTCAAAGACCCACGCGGCTGGATCGCGCAGCCCGTCGTGCAGCTGTCGACGATCCCGACGCTCGTCGACGACGGGATGCGCCCGCGCCACGCCGACCTTCGCCCGTTCGCGGTCAACGACGGCAACGACATCTGGGTGCTGCCCGGCGGGCTCACCCGCGTGGCGCTGCCCGAGGGCGAGCTCGTGGTGAACAGCTCGCAGGGCGGCGGCTCGAAGGACACCTGGGTGGTCGGGCTCGACCCGCTGCAGGTGTCACGGCACAGCATCCAGGGCCTCGTCGCCGACCAGGCGTCGTCGACCCAGGCGATCCCGATCGTCGCCTCCGAGCACCTGCAAGACCACTCGCCGCACGACGGCCCCCGCGGCAACGGGCAGCAGGAGCAGCAGCAACAGCAGCAAGGAACGGTCCCTGAGCCTGTCGAAGGGCTCGGTCGGGTCGCTTCGACGGGCTCAGCGACCGAGGGATCGACCGCACGAGGAGGCACATCATGCTGAGCCGCATCGCCGAGAGCCTGTTCTGGATCGGCCGTTACATCGAGCGCTCCGACGGCACCGCGCGCATCCTCGACGTGCACCTCCAGCTGCTGCTCGAAGACCCGTGGATCGAGGAGGACCTCGCCTGCCGCTCTCTGCTGAGCGTGATGGGCAGCGCGGTTCCCGAAGACCAGGTGCTCACGCGCGCCGACATCCTCTCGATCCTCGCGGTCGACCGTTCGGAGCCCGCGTCGATCGCCTACTCTCTCGGCGCCGCCCGCGAGAACGCGCGCCGCGCCCGCGAGATCGTCTCGACCGAGCTGTGGGAGTGCCTGAACACGACGAGGGCGCGGATGCCTCGCAAGGTCTCTGGAGACAAGGTGCACGAATTCTTCGGCTGGGTGCGCGAACGCAGCGCCCTGGCCGTCGGCATCATCGAGTCGGCCACAAGCCGCGACGAGGCGTGGCAGTTCTTCACCCTCGGCCGCAGTCTGGAGCGCGCGGACATGACCGCGCGCCTGCTCGCGACCCGGTCGCTCACCGAGGCGAGCGGCCCCTCGTGGACCACGATCCTGCGCAGCTGCGGCGCCTACGAGGCCTACCTGCGCACCTACCGCGGCGTTCCGAGCGCACGCAACGCGGCCGAGTTCCTGCTGCTCGACCGGCTGTTCCCGCGCAGCATCCTGTTCTCCGTCTCCCGCGCCGAGGCGTGCATGCGCGACCTCGAACCGCGGGCGGAACGCGTGGGCGTCTCCGACCAGGCCCAGCGCCAGCTCGGGCAGATCCGCAGCGAGCTCGAGTACCGGCCGATCGCCGAGATCCTCGACGACCTGCCCCGCCACATGGACAACGTGCAGGCCGCCACGAGCGCGGCCTCGGAGGCGATCCGCCAGCGTTACTTCCCGACCAACGCCGCGCCCAGCTGGGTGGGGGAGAGCTCATGAACCGCCTTCGCATCAAGCACATGACGGGCTTCCACTACGGCGGCGACGTCACCGCGTCGTACAACGAGGCGCGCATGCTGCCGGTGAGCGCCGACGGCCAGCTCGTGCTGTACTCGCACGTCGAGATCCTGCCGATCTCCAGCCAGCACAACTACGTCGACTACTGGGGTTCCCGCGTGTCGTCGTTCGAGATCCTGACCCCGCACAAGGAACTGTCGCTCACCGCGACGAGCCTCGTCGAGGTGCGGCCGCGAGTGCACACCTCGGAGAAGCTCTCGTGGGAGGCGCTCACCGCTCTCGCGGAGACCTCGACCGCGTACATCGAGCAGACGAACCAGACCCGCCGCACCGAGCCGCCCGCCGACGTGGTCGCGCTCGCCGCCGAGATCGCCGGCCGCACGGCATCGCCGTGCGACGCGGCGCTCGAGATCTGCACCGCGATCGGCGACGCGGTGGAGTACATGCAGGGTTTCACCGGCGTGCACTCCACGGCGAAGGAGGCCTGGGAGCAGCGCAAGGGCGTCTGCCAGGACATCACGCACCTCGCGCTCGGCGCGCTGCGCTCCGTCGGAATTCCGGCGCGCTACGTCTCCGGCTACCTGCACCCCAAGCCCGACGCCGCGGTCGGCGAGACCATCGCGGGGGAGTCGCACGCCTGGGTGGAGTGGTTCTGCGGCGAGTGGCGCGGTTTCGACCCGACCAACCTCATCGACATCGGCGACCGCCACGTCACCGTGGGCCGCGGGCGCGACTACAACGACGTGCCCCCTCTGCGCGGCGTCTACGCCGGACCGTACGGCAGCGAGCTCTTCGTCAAGGTGGAGATCACGAAGGAGGCGTAGTCGGTACCGCCTCGGAGAGGCGGCGACAAGCGCGTCGACGAGCACGATCGCACTCACGACCACGTAGATCCGCTGGGACTAGGGCAGTCGGCCGTCCGAGGCGCCTACTCGGCGTCGACGTCGGCCTCCGCCGAGGCATCCGCCCGTTTCTGCCACGGCCACCGCCCGGTGATCTCGAGCTCGAGGGAGAAGCTCAGAAACGTGCGGATGAGCACGATGAGGCCGAGCACGGCGACGCTGTCGAGCGTGGGCGCCACGGCCACAGTGCGGATGATGTCGGCCGCCACCAACAGCTCGAGCCCGAGCAGGATCGAGCGCCCGAGGAATCGGCGGAACGGCGCGTAGACCGGCCCGGAACGGCGCAGTGCGGTGCGCAGGGCGGAGGCGCTCGCCGCTATCGCACCGACCACGATCACCGCTACGCCGGCCCCGTCGATGATCTGGCCGACGAGCTCGATGATCTGCTGGAAAGTCATGATCCGTTGCTACACCCGCCGTGAGCGCAGGGTGGGCCGACCCGCCGCAAGGGCTTGTCCCGCCGTTCGGATGGCGCGAGCGTTTAGCCATGACGAAGAGCACAGGAGGCGTCGACGAGGTCTGGAAGGACTTTCACGAGGCCGTGAACATGACCGCGTCGCAGATCGACAAGTGGCTCGACACCGAGGAGTCGAGATCGGTCGGGCAGAAGTCGTCCGACGGCGCGGAGTCGGTCGGCCACCATTCCGGCCGCAAGATCGTGACGATCCTCGGCAAGAAGAAGGCCGACCTGAGCCACGGCGACCTCGAGTGGATGCGCAAGGTCGTCGGCTACGTGAAGCGCCACGGCGCGCAACGGCCGGACGGAGACATCGAGCACTCCAACTGGCGCTATTCGCTCATGAACTGGGGCCACGACCCGCTCAAGAAGTAGGTCACGCCCTCCGCGCCACCGTCTCCTCCACCGCGAGCTCCTCTTCGGCCGCGGCCCGGTCGCCGGGGCGGCCGACGCTGTGCGACAGGACCAGGCGGATGCGACGGGTCGGGTGCCGACGGAGCCGCAGGTCGTTCGACACGACCATCCAGACCAGGCCGACCAGCGCCGCGAGGATGCCGGAGATCGCCGCGACGCCGATCGCCCAGCGCGGACCGAAGACGTTGGCCACCGCGCCGACGATCGGGGCCCCGAGCGGGGTGCCGCCGACGAAGATCGCCATGTAGAGCGCCATCACCCGTCCGCGCATGACCGGCTCGGTCGTGGTCTGCACCATGCTGTTCGCCGTAGTCATAAAGGTGATCGACGTGAGGCCGACGAGCACGAGCGAGATCGCGAACGTCGTGAACGTCGGCATCACGGCCGAGATCGCGCACGCCACGCCGAAGGCGGCGGCCGAGACGAACACCACGCGCATCTGCGGCTTCTCGCGCCGGGCCGAGAGCAGCGCGCCGGTCACCGAGCCGATCGCGAGCACCGACGAGAGCAGGCCGAACTCGCCCGCCCCGTGGTCGAACTCGACCCGCGCCATGGTCGCGGTGAAGATCGCGAAGTTGAGGCCGAACGTGCCGACGATGAACACCGCCACCATGATCGCCACGATGTCGGGCCGGTGCGCCACGTAGCGGAAGCCCTCGAGCAGCTGCCCGGGCTCCCGCGGCGCCCTGGCCGCCACCCTCAGCTGTCCGCGGCGCAGCAGTGCGAGCGACAGCAGCGTGGCGGCGAAGGTCACGGCGTTGATCAGGAACACCCAGCCGGCACCCACGGCGACCGTGAGCACTCCGGCTGCCGCCGGTCCGACGAGCCGGGCGGCGTTGAACGAGGCCGAGTTGAGGGCGACCGCGTTGGGCAGGTCCTTCTCCGAGACGAGCTCCGACACGAACGCCTGCCGCGCCGGCGCGTCGATCGCCGAGACCACACCGAGCGCGAGAGCGAAGGCGTAGACGTGCCACAACTCGGCCACCCCGAAGAGCACCATGGTGCCGAGCGCGACACCGAGCATCGCCATGAGCGACTGGGTGAGCATCAGCAGCCTGCGGCGGTCGAACCTGTCGGCGATGAGCCCCGACCACGGCACGAGCAGCAGCTGCGGACCGAGCTGCAACGCCATGGTGATCCCGACCGCGACGGCGTCGTTGTCGGTGAGCATCGTGAGCACGATCCAGTCCTGGGCGGTCCGCTGCATCCAGGTGCCCACGTTCGACACGAGGGCACCGGCGAACCAGAGCCGGTAGTTGACGCCGCTCAGCGAACGGAACATGGCACTCACTGGTCGGCGAGCCTCCTCAGGATCGTCTCGGCCGCATCGAGCGTCGCCCGCTCGTCGGCGCTGAGGGTGTTCAGCCGCGAGGCGAACCAGGCGTCTCGGCGGCGGCGGGTCTCCTTCACGAGGCGACGGCCGGCATCCGTCACATCGATCGCGACCTTGCGCCCGTCGGTCGCGTCGGCGACCCGGGTCACGAGCCCCGCCTCGACGAGCGCGTTGATGGTGCGGTTCATCGACGGCGGGGTCACCCGCTCGTGCTCGCTGAGCGAGCCCAGCGTCTGCGCGCCCTCGTTGGCCAGCATGAACAGCACGCTGAGCTTGCCGTCGCTCATGGCATTGTCGGCGCGCTCGGCCCGCACGCGGCGGGCGAGACGCAGGATCGTGTGCCGCAGCTGGTGGCCGAGCTCGTTAGTCATCGATTGTTAGCATAGTCAATTAGCCATGCTAAGTAAATGGGCGAGATGACTCGCGGATGCCGCGTGCTCGGGCATAATCGCAGCATGAACCAAAGCGCTCCCACCCCCGTCATCGTCGTCGGCTCGGTCAACATGGACCTGCTGTTCACCGGCCTCACCGCCATCCCGAAGCCGGGCCAGACGGTGTCGTCCGAGACGTTCCGCATCGTGCCGGGCGGCAAGGGCGCCAACCAGGCGGCTGCGGCGGCCCGGCTCGGCGCCGACGTGCGCTTCGTGGCGGCCATCGGCACCGACGAGCTCGGCGACCAGGCCTGGGCCGCGCTCGAGTCGGCCGGCGTGGGCCTCGAGCACGTGACGCGCGTCGCCGAGCCGACCGGGGTCGCGGCCGTGGTCGTCGACAAGGCCGGCGAGAACTCGATCATCATCAACCCCGGCGCCAACGCGACGGTCGCGGCATCCCAGGCCGCAGCGATCGCCGAGCTCTACGCCGGCGGACCGGCCGTCGTGCTCGCCTGCCTCGAGGTGCCGATCGACACCGTCACCGAGTGGGCCCGCATCGCGAAGGCCAATGACTGGACCTTCGTGCTCAACCCGGCGCCGGTGCCCGCCGAGGCCCTGCCCGCCGAGCTGCTCGCCCTGGTCACCATCATCACGCCCAACGACACCGAGCTCGAGCAGCTCGGCAGCATCGCCGACCTGCACGCCACCGGCATCGAGACGGTCATCGTGACGCGAGGCGGCGACGGCGCCGACCTCGCACGCGTGGGGGAGGAGCCGCATCATCAGGATGTGTTCCCGACCAGGCCGGTCGACACGACCGGCGCGGGCGACTCGTTCAACGGCGCTCTCGCCGCGGCCATCGCCGAGGGCCAGGACGTGCGCGACGCGCTGCGTTTCGCCGCGGCCACCGGCTCGCTGTCGACACGGGCGATCGGCGCCCGCGACGGACTGCCGACCCGCGCCGAGGTGGACGAGCTGCTCGCTCGCTGACCTGCGTACTATTACCCCAAACAGGAGGCTACGGTGCCAACTTTCACGGCAGCACGACGAGAGCACGAATTCGTCGACGCGCACGGGGTGACGATCCACTACTACGTGTGGAACGTCGCCAAGCCCACCGCCATCGTGCAGCTCACGCACGGGCTCGGCGACCACGCGGCACGCTACGAAGACCTCGCCCAGTACCTCGTGCAGAACGGGTTCACCGTCTACGCGACCGACCAGCGCGGCCACGGCCGCACGGGCGCCCGGCAGCACGGCGGCGACCTGTCGAAGCTCGGCCGGCTCGGCGAGGGCGGCATACGCGCGGTCGTCGACGACGCCCATCAGTTCACCGGGATCATCCAGGCCGACCACCCCGGGGTGCCCATCGTCTACCTCGGCCACTCCTGGGGCTCGATCGTCGGCCAGATGCTCGTCAACGAGCACGCGGACGACTTCGCCGCCGTCGTGCTCATCGGCACCGCCTACCGTTCGCCGCTGCACATGAACGCCGGCGACCTCAACAAGAGGCACAAGACGCTCGGCACCACGCGGTTCGAGTGGCTGAGCCGCGACCCGGCGGCCGTGCAGGGATTCGCCGACGACGAGTACACCTTCTACGCCGACGCCTGGGGCCTGTTCGGCCTCGACGGGCTGCGCCTGTACGGGCGCCCGAAGAAGAACCTCCCCGACATCCCGCTACTCATCATGATCGGCGAAGAGGACTCCCTCGGGGGCGAGCGCAGCGTGCAGATCCTCGCCGAGAGCTACATCCGTCGCGGCGGCCTCACCCACGTCGAGATCATCGTCTACTCCGGCGCCCGCCACGAGATCCTCAACGAGACCAACAAGACCGAGGTGTACGCCGACCTCGTGCACTGGCTCACCACCCACATTCCCGAGACAAGTTAGGCTTTCCTAATACCGTAGGGAAAGGCGCGACATGCACGGCGAATTCAAGGTGCCAGGGGGCAAGCTCGTAGTCGTCGACCTCGACGTCGTCGACGACACGATCACCGGGTTCAGGCTCGCCGGCGACTTCTTTCTCGAGCCGGACAGCGCGCTCGAATCGATCGACGCCGCCGTCAACGGGCTCCCCGCAGACACCGACGCCATGCGTCTCGCCGCCGCCGTGAAGAACGCGCTGCCCGAGGGCGCCGTCATGCTCGGCTTCAGCCCGGAGGGCGTCGCGACCGCCATCCGCCGGGCCCTGCAGCGCGCCACCACCTGGCGCGACTACGACTGGCAGCTGATCCACGGAGAGTCGGCACCGCCCGTGCTGCAGATGGCCCTCGACCAGGTTCTCGCCGAAGAGGTCGGCGCCGGGAGGCGTAAGCCCACCCTGCGCATCTGGGAGTGGAACGAGCCAGCCGTCGTCATCGGCAGCTTCCAGTCGGTGAAGAACGAGGTCGACCTCGACAAGGCCGCCGAGTTCGGGTTCGACGTCGTGCGCCGCATCAGCGGCGGAGGCGCGATGTTCATGGAGGCCGGCTCGGTCATCACCTACTCGATCTACGTCCCGGCCGACCTCGTGCAGGGCATGAGCTTCGCCGACTCCTACGCCTTCCTCGACGACTGGGTGCTGCAGGCGCTCAAATCTCTCGGCATCGAGGCCAGTTACCAGCCGCTCAACGACATCACCAGCCCCACCGGCAAGATCGGCGGCGCCGCGCAGAAGCGGCTCGGCAACGGGGCCGTGCTGCACCACGTCACCATGAGCTACGACATGGACGGCGAGAAGATGGTGCAGG
>Ga0247807_10002499_pt1 | contig 10061 bp, 10 predicted proteins | sample UWRJL074202C1_FD_179931 | JGI IMG/M metagenome (GOLD analysis project Ga0247807, IMG submission 179931) | Plant litter microbial communities from Arlington Agricultural Research Station in Wisconsin, United States - UWRJ-L074-202C-1 | ecosystem: Environmental > Terrestrial > Plant litter >...
CGACGCCGCGCTCGTCGAGCAGAAGATCACCGGCACCGAGATCGCCGTCGGCATCATCGACACCGGCGATGGGCCGGTCGCCTTGCCCGCGGTCGAGATTGAGCCCGTATCGGGAACCTACGGCTTCGAAGCGCGCTACAACGCGGGGGAGACCAACTTCTACACTCCCGCCCGCATCACCGCAGAGGCGGCAGAGCGAGCTGCTGAGCTGGCGTTGGGCGCCCATCGTGCGCTTGGCCTTCGACACATCAGCCGCATCGACATCATCGTCGACGGCGCTGGCACCCCGTGGTTCCTCGAGGCGTCGACGATGCCCGGCCTCACCGAAACCTCGCTCTTCCCGCTCGCGCTGGAGTCGGCTGGCCACGATGTCGGCTGGGTCTACTCGGCGCTGGCCGAATCGGCTATCCGCGAAGGTAGCTAGCCCGTCACTTGAAGCCGGGCTCGCCCAGCTCACCGAGAATGCGGTTGAGGTCACCGACCGACGCGAAATCGATGGTCACGGTGCCCTTGGAACTGCCGAGCGCGATCTTCACGCGCGTGTTCAGGCGATCTCCTAGACGCTCCGCAATCTCATCCAGCTGACCCTGGCGGCCTCCGGCTGCCGGCTTGGCTGCGCGAGGCGCTTTTGTCGTCACCTGACTTGCGGCGGCCTCAGCGGCGCGGACCGACAGCTCTTCGTTCACGATCTTCGTCGCGAGCTGCTGTTGCGCGCTCTCGTCAGACAGCGAAAGGATCGCCCGTGCATGCCCGGCGCTGAGCACACCGGCAGCCACCTTGTTCTGAATACCGGTAGGCAGACGCAGCAGGCGCAAGGTGTTCGTGATCTGCGGGCGTGAGCGGCCGATCCGCGTGGCAAGCTCTTCCTGCGTGATGCCGAAATCGGCGAGCAGCTGCTGGTAGGCCGAAGCCTCTTCTAGCGGGTTGAGGTTGGCGCGGTGGAGGTTCTCGAGCAGCGCGTCCCGCAGCATGTCCTCATCTGCGGTGTTCTTGATGACCGCGGGAATGGTGGCGAGTCCGAGCGACTTCGTCGCGCGCAGTCGTCGCTCACCCATGATGAGCTCGTACTGTGGACCGCCGTCTGTCGCTCCCTGAAGCGGGCGGACCACGATCGGCTGCAGCACGCCGATCTCGCGAATCGAGACGATGAGCTCCTGAAGCTCCTCGTCACGGAATTCCGAACGTGGCTGCTGGGCGTTGGGCACGATGTCGTCGGGCGAGAGGTTCGCGAGGCGAGCACCAGGCACAGCGACGAGCGACTGATTGTCGCGGGTCTGCGCAGGAAAGAAGACGTCGACGGGACGCGAGTGGTCCTCTTCCTCGCTGCCGGGAATGAGTGCTCCGATGCCGCGGCCGAGTCCGGTGCGCTTGGGTGCTGCCATTATTCGGGTGCTCCTCGTCGTGCGATCTCCGCTGCCGCCTCGAGGTACGAGAGGGATCCGGGGGAGGTGGGGTCGTAGCTGATCACGCTCTGGCCATAGCTGGGCGCCTCGGAGATGCGAACCGAGCGGGGGATCACCGTGTTCAGCACCTCCTTGGGGAAGTGCTCTCGCACATCGTCGACCACCTGGTTAGCGAGATTGGTACGCGCGTCATACATGGTCATGAGGATGGTCGATACCTTGAGCCGCGGATTGAGGTGCCGCTCGATCAGCCGGATGTTGTTGAGCAGCTGGCTGAGTCCCTCCAATGCGTAGTACTCGCACTGGATCGGAATGAGAACTTCGCCTGCGGCCACGAAGGCGTTGATCGTCAACAGACCAAGCGATGGCGGGCAGTCGATGAAGACGTAGTGGAAGTCGAGGTCGGACTGCCCAAGAAACTCGTCGAGTGCGGAACGCAGACGCTGCTCACGCGCCACGAGCGAGACAAGCTCGATCTCCGCGCCCGCGAGGTGAATGGTGGCCGGCACTCCATATAGCCCCTCGAACTCCGGGCTCTTCTGAACTACCTGCGACATTGGCTCGTCATTGATGATGACGTCGTAAACGCTCACGGTCTCCGCGCGGTGTTCGATCCCCAAAGCGGTGGATGCGTTTCCCTGCGGGTCGAGGTCGATAACAAGAACCGTAGCTCCGGCGCGTGCGAGCGCGGCGGCGAGGTTGACGGTCGACGTTGTCTTGCCGACGCCGCCCTTCTGATTTGCAACGGTGAACACGCGGGGCGCTGGGGGGAGGGGGAGATCGGTAGCCGCGAGTGCGTTGCGGCGGCGATTAATCTCGGCGAGCTCGCGAGCCAGCGGGGTCGAGTTGTCGAATGACGTCTCGATTGCAGGGGCAACGGACGTCTCAGCGGCGTTCTCGTCGTCGGGATGTTTCACGTGAAACCTTCTTGATTGTTTGTCTCAGTCATGCACGCTGAGAGCGTTGCTCTAGCACTCCGTGGAGCGTGGCAAATGATCAGTCAACTGTAGCTCGAAAGACCCGAGTGACCTCGGGGGTGAGTCCCTCGCCAAGCACAAGCACCTCGCTGTGGAGGAGATGCGCCTTCCGGATCGCTTTCTGGGCGGCCTCCATTTCGGCGTGAACGCGCTCACCCTTCATAAAGATCATCTCGCCGCCGTACCGCAGCAGGGGGAGTGTCACAGGAATGAGCTTCACGAGCGCCGTCACCGCGCGCGCCGTCACCTGATCGAGCGGCTTGTCGAGCCGAGCCTCTTCCGCACGGGCACGGACGACCGTCACGTTCTCCAGGCCCAACGCTGCAGACTCCGAGCGGAGCCAGTCCACCCGTCGCTCCATTGGCTCAATGAGCACGAGGTGCGCATCCGGTCGGGCGATAGCGAGCACGAGGCCGGGAAGTCCCGCGCCGCTACCGACGTCGCCTACTAAACCCGGGCGGAGCAGTGGAGCGAGCAGAGCACAGTTGATGATGTGCCGCGTCCATAACCGGGGGAGCTCCAGCGGCCCGATGAGGCCGAGCTCTTCTCCTCGATCAGCGAGGTCGTTCGTGTACTGGCGAGCAAGTTCGAGGCGATCGCCGAAGAGGGCAGAGGCGACATTCGGCTCGTGCTCAAGGTCGGGGTGATGTTTCACGTGAAACCTTCCGGTGGAAACAACGATGGCGTCGGGTAAACCCGACGCCATCGAAAGATTGAAAACTAGGCGCGGGTGATGACCGTGTGACGGTCGCGGCCTTCGCCCTCGGACTGCGAGACAAAGCCACGCTCACCGACAACGTCATGAACAAGCTTGCGCTCGTACGACGACATGGGCGGAAGCGCTGCGGACTCCGCGCCCGCCTCGATCCGCTCGATCGCCTTGTCGACAAGAATCGTCAGCTCCGCAACGCGGGCCTCGCGTGATCCGCCGACATCAAGGATGAGGCGAGAGAACGCACCCGTCTTGGTCTGTACCGCGATGCGGGTCAGCTCCTGCAGTGCACTCACCGTGTCGGGCTTAGCGAGGATGCGCAGGTTGGCGTTCTCGCTCGACGTCACCGATACATAGGCGCGGCCACCGCGAGTGTCGATCTCGATGTCGCCATCAAGATCGGCGATGTCGAGCAGCTCCTCGATGTAGTCGGCGGCGATCTCGCCCTCTTCTTCCAACTGGCCGGTCGAACGAACCTCCGACTCCTCGGTGTTGGGGCTGGACTCTGCAGTTGCGATATCGATCTCGGTCACGTCACTCACTTTCGGTTTCCGCCCGACTTCTTCTTCGCGCGGTTCTTATTGACGGGCTGCTGGCGCTGAGTCGTCTTAGGTTCTTCAGCGACGACTGCTTCGGGGGAGTCCTCGACGAGCGTGATGCCACGGCGCTGGCGGCGGCGGGCAAGACGGGCCTCGCGCGCGAACGCTGCTTCGGATCCCGGCGTCGGCATGTTGCGGATCACCAGGAACTGCTGACCCATGGTCCACAGGTTCGACGCCAGCCAGTAGAACATCACGCCAATGGCGAAGGTGAAACCGGAGAAAAGGAAGACGAAGGGGAGTAGGTAGAGCAGGATGCGCTGCTGACGGTACATCGGGCTCGCCTTGACCTCGGGCGACTGGTTCTTCGACATGATCTGCAGCTGCGTGATGAACTGCGATCCGGTCATAACGACGACCATGATCGCCGCGATGACGATGACCGCAACGTTGCCCTCTGCCGTGCTGATGGCCAGGTGCAGGGGAGCGATGTCGAAGAGGGACGAGGTGCCGAAGGACTTGGACAGCTCTGCGTTGAGAAGGCCTACTCCGGCCGGGTGGCCCTTGGACTGCGCGTGGTTGAGCGTGGTGAACAGGCCGAAGAAGATCGGCATCTGCAGAAGGAGGGGAAGGCAGGAGCTGAGAGGGTTTGTACCTGTCTTCTTGTACAGTTCCATCGTTTCGCGCGACATGGCCTCACGAGAGAACTGATCCTTCTTACCCTTGTACTTGTCCTGGATCTTCTTCAGCTGCGGCGCGACCTCCATCATTCGGCGTTGGCTCTTAATTTGCCGAACGAAGATGGGAATGAGGGCCGCACGCACCACGACGGTGAGACCAACGATCGCGAGAACCCAGGTGATACCTGCGTCCGGGTCGAGACCGATAGACGTGAAGATCCAATGCCAGAAGACGAGGATCGCCTCAATGGCCTGTTTGATCGGCCAGAGAACGAAGTCGATGGGGTTAGTAGGCAAAGTCAGCCCTTTCCGTGGCCATGTGCAACAACAAATCCAAAGCCCGTCACCGCAATGTGCTCATGCTCACGAACGGGTACGTCATCAATTCCGCCCTCGGCCCACGGGTGGCAGCGAGCCAGGCGCAGGCTTCCCATGCCGACTCCACGCAGCACTCCATAGTGCTGAATCGACTGCATGGCGTAGGAGGAGCAGGACGGGTAATAGCGACACACGTCGCCGTAGAGGGGAGAGATTACCGCGCGATACCCGCGAAGGATAACGACACAGACGTTACGCGGAAGCAGCCAGATGAACTGCAGTGCGCGCCTCATCGCGTCGTGCCTTTCTGAATACCGGTGGTGATCTCCTGGTGGAGGCTACTCCACGAGAGCTTCTCGCTACCTGGAAGCGCACGAACGACGACGTCGGTTGCCGCGAACCCATTGGAAACGAGTTCGTGGCCGATGGAGCGCAGCCGACGCCGCATCAGATTGCGGGTCACCGATCCACCGACGGTCTTCGCCACGACAAACCCAAAACGCGCTGGCTCAGAGCCAGCGCGTTTTGCGAAGTAGACGACCGCATGGTCTGTCGTCACCCGCTTGCCTCGACGCATCGTGGCGCGGAAGTCCTCAGCGCGCACGACGCGGTTCGGTTGAGCAAGCACAGCTAAGACCGGGACCGGTGCGAAGGGTGTTACGCGGAGAGCTTGGTGCGACCCTTGGCGCGGCGGGTCGCCAGGATGGCACGGCCGGCACGGGTGCGCATGCGAAGACGGAAGCCGTGCACCTTGGCACGCTTGCGGTTGTTCGGCTGGAAGGTTCTCTTGCTCATAGCTGTATCTCCAAATACCAGCCATAGGAAGCCGGAAAAGTGTGGGATGCCCGAAGGCGGAAGTCAACTGGTTAAAAATACGGGGTTAAACCCCTGCGGTCAAACCATCCGCACACAGTCGCACATTATCCACATGTTGATAAATAGGGGTTGGTAACGACACGAGGTCACGAACTAAGGTAAAGCGACGCCATTCCCCAAGGGAATTAGCGACATCTACTTCTACTCGCAAGTTATCCCATGGTGGATAACTCTGTGAATAACTGCTGTTTCGAAAGGGCATGATGAGCGATCCGGTTGACCCAACTCAGGGCATCTGGCAGTCGATCCTCACGCAGCTCACTGCCGACGATCGCATAACGCCCCAACTGCATGGCTTCATCAGTCTGGTCGAGCCCCGCGGCGTCATGGCCGGAACCCTCTACCTTGAGGTTCCCAACGAGCTCACGCGCGGAATGCTCGAGCAGCGCATTCGCCTTCCTCTACTCAACGCGATCGCAAGCCTTGGTGATGACCAGGAGGTCACGAACTTCGCCATCGTGGTCAACCCAGAAATCCAGCACGACGCACTCGACGAGCCGGCGGAGATTGCCGAGCAGTCCTACATCGAGCCGACAGTGGTGTCGGCCACGATGGATATGCCGAGCCGTCGCTCCGACTCGCGCCTCAACCCCAAGTACAACTTCGACAACTTCGTCATCGGCGGCTCCAACCGCTTCGCGCACGCCGCCGCCGTTGCTGTGGCCGAGGCGCCGGCGAAGGCCTACAACCCACTCTTCATCTATGGGGACTCCGGGCTCGGCAAGACCCACCTTCTTCACGCCATCGGCCACTACGCCGAGAGCCTGTACCCGGGAATCCGCGTTCGGTACGTCAGCTCCGAGGAGTTCACGAACGACTTCATCAACTCGATCGCCAACAACCGGGCCAGCGTCTTTCAATCGCGGTACCGCGAGATCGACATCTTGCTCATTGATGACATCCAATTTCTTCAGGGCAAGGACTCCACGCAGGAAGCCTTCTTCCACACCTTCAACACGCTGCACGATCACAACAAGCAGGTGGTCATCACCAGCGACCTGCCGCCAAAGCACCTGACTGGATTCGAAGACAGGATGCGGTCGCGCTTCGAGTGGGGACTCATCACCGATGTGCAGGCTCACGATCTCGAGACCCGCATCGCCATTCTGCGCAAGAAGGCTCAGAGCGAGAAGTTCCAGGTCGGCAACGAGATTCTCGAATACATGGCATCCAAGGTGTCATCGAACATTCGCGAGCTCGAGGGAACTCTCATTCGCGTCACCGCCTTCGCCAGCCTCAATCGTCAGCCGGTCGATCTCGCTCTTGTGCAGACGGTACTCAAAGACCTCATCACCCTCGACGACGACAATGTGATCGCACCGGTCGACATCATCAACCACACCGCCGACTACTTCAAGCTCTCGGTTGACGATCTCTACGGCTCAAGCCGCTCGCAGCAAGTCGCGACCGCTCGGCAGATCGCCATGTACCTCTGCCGCGAGATGACCAACCTTTCGCTGCCCAAAATCGGCCAGCTCTTCGGCAACCGAGACCACACGACAGTGATGTACGCGAACAAGAAGATCACCGAGCTGATGAAGGAGCGCCGCTCCATCTACAACCAGGTGACCGAGTTGACCAGCCGTATCAAGCAGAACCACCGGTTCAGCAAGTAGTCGAGAGTTTTCACACGGTGTGGAAACCCTGTGGATAACTGTGGAGACGCGCCGGTCGCCCTGTGGGTGGAATTACAGGATCTGTGGAATCGACCTCACGACCGGTCCGTGGAATTCACATCCGGTCGCCTCGCAGCCCACAGCTGTTCAACAACTCACACGGTTGTAGTTTCCAGTGTCTGAATCGCGCAAATGAAGTTATTCACAGTTCCCACAGCGGTTAATGTCTTTATCCCTTTTAAACCCTTGATTGGGAGAGAGATAACCTTGGAGTCCAGTCTTCAAGCCGCTGTGCCAGTATTAACCGGCCAAGCACCATTCACCGCGACAGGGGATCCCACGTGAAGTTCCAGGTCAACCGAGACACTTTCAGCGAAGCTGTCTCTTTCGCGGTCAAGTTGCTCCCGCAGAGAACGACACTTCCGATCCTCAGCGGTGTGCTGATCGAGGCAACGGATGCCGGACTCACTCTTTCGTCCTTCGACTACGAAGTCTCCGCCCAGACCGAGATCACTGCCGAGGTTGATGAGCCGGGCAAGGTTCTCGTCTCTGGTCGTCTGCTTGCCGAGATCGCCAGTCGACTTCCTAATGCGCCGGTGAAGTTCTCTTCCGATGAAGGCCGCATCTCTGTCGTCTGTGGATCGGCCAACTTCACTCTGCCTGGTATGCCCGTCGACGAGTACCCAACTCTTCCGCAGGTCTCCGAGCAGTCGGGTGTTCTTCCCGCAGAAGCCTTCTCTAACGCCATTGCACAGGTTGCCGTTGCGGCATCGCGCGATGATGTCACCCCGGTGATCACCGGAGTGCAGCTCGAGGTCAGCGAGAACAGCCTCTCTCTCGTGGCGACTGATCGCTATCGTGTCGCAGTTCGCGAGATCGAGTGGACAGGCGGGGAATCGGTGAAGGAAGGGCTCACCGCCCTGGTGCCGGCGCGCACTCTCATCGAGATCGGCAAGACCTTCGGTCACAGCGGATCAATCTCCGTGGCTATCACGAACAATGACGAGCGTGAGCTCATCGCGTTCCAGGCCGACAAGAAGACCGTGACCTCCCTGCTCATCAAGGGCAACTTCCCACCGGTCAAGCGACTCTTCCCCGAGGTTGTCGACAATTACGCCGTCATCAACACGGCCGAGCTCATCGAGGCCGTTCGCCGAGTCTCGCTGGTGCTCGAGCGTGAAGCAGCACTGCGTTTCACGTTCACCATCGATGGGCTCACCCTCGAGGCTGTGGGTTCTGAGCAGGCCCAGGCCTCAGAGACGATCGACGCCTTCTTGACGGGAACCGACACGGTGGTATCGCTCAAGCCGTCCTTCCTGCTCGACGGCCTGAGTGCCGTGCACTCCGAGTTCGTGCGAATCTCGTTCACAAAGACCGACAACCCAAACAAGCCCGGCCCGGTGCTTATCACCAGCCAGTCCTCGAAGGACCAGCCGGGAGCAGACAACTACAAGTACCTCCTGCAGCCCAACCTGCTGCTTCGCTAAGAAAACCAGAACAGAAAAGAAGTACCGCCGTGCACATTGGCCTCATCGGACTCGGCAAGATGGGCAACAACATGCGTGCGCGCTTGCGCAACGCTGACATCGAGGTAACGGGTTACGACCCGAACCCGGCGGTCTCTGACGTCGCCTCACTCAAAGAACTCGCCGCGGCGCTACCCGCACCGCGGATTGTGTGGGTGATGGTGCCGTCTGGTGCGATCACGACCTCGGTGATCACCGAGCTCGCCGAGGTGCTTTCCGAAGGTGACCTCGTGATCGAGGGCGGCAACTCGCGCTTCACCGAAGACTTCAAGCACGAGGCACTGCTCGCCGAGAAGGGGGTCAAGTACCTCGACTGCGGTGTGAGCGGCGGAGTGTGGGGCCTCGAGAACGGCTACGGCCTGATGGCCGGAGGTGCCGCATCCGATATCGAACGCGCAATGCCAATCTTCGACGCGCTGCGTCCGGAGGGTCCGCGCGCCGAGGGATTCGTGCACGCCGGCAAGGTGGGCGCCGGCCACTACGCCAAGATGGTGCACAACGGCATCGAGTACGCACTCATGCAGGCTTGGGCCGAGGGTTACGAGTTGCTCGCCAAGCGTGATGACATCATCCACGACGTCACGGGTACCTTCGAGGCCTGGCAGCGCGGAACTGTCGTGCGCTCCTGGCTGCTCGAACTGCTCGTGAAGGCGCTCAAGGAAGACCCCGATTTCACTGACATCGAGGGCTACGTCGAGGATTCGGGCGAGGGTCGCTGGACTGTCGAGGAGGCACTCAACAATGCCGTCCCCGTGCCAACGATCAGCGCGTCGATCTTCGCGCGATTCGTTTCCCGCCAGGACGACTCCCCGTCGATGAAGGCCGTCGCGGCGCTTCGCAAGCAGTTTGGTGGGCACGCCGTCCGTAAGGCCTGACCGTGCTGGTTCGGCATCTCAGCCTGCGCGACTTTCGTAATTACGAAACCGCCGAGCTCGCGCTCGAGGCGGGACCGAACCTCTTCGTCGGCAGCAACGGGCAGGGCAAGACCAACCTGGTCGAGGCCATTGGCTACCTGAGCACCTTGGGCTCCCACCGGGTATCGATGGATCACGCGATGATTCGGCAGGCCCAAGATTCGGCGATTATTCGCGCGCGCGTCGAGAACGGCGAGCAGTCGGCGCTGCTTGAGGTGCAGTTGAACCGGTCGTCACCGAATCGTGCGCAGGTGAATCGCTCGGCGATCAAGCCGCGTGAACTTCCTCGCTACTTCTCGAGCGTGATCTTCGCACCGGAGGACATCATGCTCGTCCGGGGCGATCCGGGAGGACGCCGGCGGTTTCTCGACGAGTTGCTCGTGCTGCGCAGCCCCCGGATGAGCGGGGTCATGGCCGACTACGACCGCGTGCTTCGGCAACGCAACACGCTGCTGAAATCCGCGCGCGCCTCGAACGTCTCCCAGCTGACCACCCTCGAG
>Ga0247807_10002501_pt1 | contig 10059 bp, 6 predicted proteins | sample UWRJL074202C1_FD_179931 | JGI IMG/M metagenome (GOLD analysis project Ga0247807, IMG submission 179931) | Plant litter microbial communities from Arlington Agricultural Research Station in Wisconsin, United States - UWRJ-L074-202C-1 | ecosystem: Environmental > Terrestrial > Plant litter >...
CTCATTAAGATCAGTAGTAACAATAAATTCCTTTATTTTACCAGTCCAGTCTAAAAACGTTTTGCTTGTACGTCTATAAATCCAGTTGTTTTCTAGTTTTACATCGTACCAAGTCTCATCACCTTTTTTATCATCTGTTTTAATAACATCAATAACTTTTAATGAGTAAAATTCAACTAATTTATTAGGATGCTCTTCTTCATCCTCACCACGTAACTGATAGTAACCTCTTTTTTGATTAAAATTTAACAGTAACCAGGCCAATTCTTCTTTTTTGATTTTCTCTGTTAAGGCCTTATGCCGTAAATAATAAATTGTCCAATCATGAGGGATCTTTTTATTATTCTCCAGCAGCTGAGGTTGGTGCTGTGAAAAATCTTGAATCATCTCACTAAATGAATCTTTAAACAAGAATTCATATTTTTTTAAAATAGGATTGAATACATAGGGTAACTTAGGCTCTGATTGAGGAATGAATTGACCTAACTGTTTCTCGAAGTCAATCTGATCTGCATAGTGTGTGGGTAAAAAACCTAAAATATTTAATACTCTGTGCAGCCTTTCTCTACGTAATAAATCTCGTTCTCTTAATATTCTTACACTTCTAAAGCCCGTCTTTTGTGCGGTTTGAGAGATAGAAACTCCACTATCAAATTTCCCTAAAATATCTTGGGACATTGGAAGAATACGACTCCCTGAACCAAGTATTTTTCCTCTACTTTCATTTTTGTCCAGTTTAATCAATGACCAGCCTATAGAATTAGTGCCTATGTCGAGCCCTAGATTTATCGCCATATGTAAATTTAATTTGGTTTTTTAATATAAATAGTTTTCCTTTGAGATGAAAGCAAATCACAATAAGGATTATTCCGTTGTGAAAACATTTAAGGCGGGGCGACTCGCCTTTTTTTTATGAAAAACTTTTCTTTTATTTACTTTTGGTGTCAATATTAAAATATTAGATAATTTTTCTTTTAAGTGACCTTTTTGTGTAATAATGTGAATTTAATAATTAAATTTTAAAAAAAGAATAAAATTTCTATTGGTTTATGATCTGAACTCATCTGTGGATGAATTTTCTATCGCGTATCTATTGCTAAATCGGGAATTGAGTATTACAAAATATTTTGATTAGAAGAGATCGGTATAATTACTTGTAAATCGAACATAAAAATTACTACATAAATTATTGGACGTCATGATAAAAAGAACTCTTTATTTCAGTAATCCGGCCTATATAAGTTTAAAAGAAAAACAACTGATAATTGATCTTCCACACCTAAAAATACTAGGAGAAACAGAATCTAAAAAGACAATCCCAATTGAAGATATTGGTGTAATTTTACTTGACCACCCTCAGATTACCATTACTCATGGCTGTATATCCGCTTTGCTTGATAATAATTCAGCGATAATTACTTGTAATAATACCCATCATCCTACAGGAATGATGTTGCTGATTGATGGACATAATACACAAAGTGAGCGCTTCAGATATCAAATTGATGCATCTCAGCCTTTAAAAAAACAGCTTTGGCAACAAACTATACAAACTAAAATATTGAACCAGGCAAATGTACTAGCAGATCGGAATATAGCACATGAAAATATGATCTATTGGGCCAGATCAGTACGTTCCGGTGATCCTGATAATTATGAAGGGCGCGCTGCTGCATATTATTGGAAAAATGTATTTCCTAAGAAAGTTGAGTTTTTTCGTGGCCGTGAAGGAGATCCACCTAATAATTTACTTAATTACGGCTATGCTATATTAAGAGCAATTGTGGCTCGTGGACTTGTTTGTTCAGGTCTGATTCCGACATTAGGCATCCACCATCGAAATAAGTATAATGCATATTGTCTCGCTGATGACATCATGGAACCTTATCGTCCTTATGTTGACCTCATTGTTTTGAAGATCATTGATAATGGGGAGAATTTTTTGGAATTAAGTACTTCTATTAAATCCCAGTTATTGGGAATAGCAACTGTTGATGTGCAATTTGAAAAGAATAGGAGCCCTTTAATGGTTGGTGTACAAAATACTACTGCATCTTTAGCTAAATGTTATGAAGGGATCTGTAGGAAAATAAACTATCCTGTTATGAGAAATTTCAGTGCTAAGAAAGGAATTAATTTTAAAGAACCTAATGAAGAATATCCTGATGAAGTGAACGAAGAGGAGATTGAATAAATGGAGTAATAATTATCTTTTAATAAATGCGATTTAATGAATATCGAATTTTGTGGATACTAGTATTTTTTGATTTACCTACAGAAACAAAAAAGGATAGATATATCTATAGTAAATTTCGTAAAGATATTATGAAAGATGGCTTTTCCATGTTTCAATTTTCCATATATCTTCGACATTGTAGCAGTCGTGAAAATGCTGATGTACATATTAAACGAATAAAAAAAAATCTTCCATCAAAAGGTCACATTGGTATTATGACCATTACTGATAAGCAATTTGGAATGATGGAATTATTTTATGGAAAGGAAGAAAAAGCACTTCCAGATACCCCGCAGCAATTAGAATTGTTTTGATATTATAAGTTTAGAGATCCGGAGTGCCTAATTTTTTAATTCTAAAATTTGGTTTAAACAACTGATATTTAGCATTTTATATTATGGTATGTTGTTGTAAATATCAGTTGTTTAATAATTGAAAGCAAATCACAACGCCTCAATAGTTGTTGATAGACTTGTTTTTGTTGTTGTAAATATCAGTTGTTTAATAATTGAAAGCAAATCACAACTTACTGTTTCCGCTTCCTAATATAGCGTAAGTTGTTGTAAATATCAGTTGTTTAATAATTGAAAGCAAATCACAACGCCTTAATAGTTGTTGATAGACTTGTTTTTGTTGTTGTAAATATCAGTTGTTTAATAATTGAAAGCAAATCACAACTCTGAATAAAAACGGCCAGGTTAACGAATCGTTGTTGTAAATATCAGTTGTTTAATAATTGAAAGCAAATCACAACTTTTTCATATCCAGGGCCTAAAAACTTAAGGTTGTTGTAAATATCAGTTGTTTAATAATTGAAAGCAAATCACAACACATTGCAGGGTAATCTTTGCAAATATCTTGTTGTTGTAAATATCAGTTGTTTAATAATTGAAAGCAAATCACAACTATGCCTCAAAGTATACTGTCCTTTGATTAGTTGTTGTAAATATCAGTTGTTTAATAATTGAAAGCAAATCACAACTAAAGGGATGTTTATTCAGATCCTCTAACAGTTGTTGTAAATATCAGTTGTTTAATAATTGAAAGCAAATCACAACTCGCCTGTATCGCGACCTTATTTCTTGTTGTTGTTGTAAATATCAGTTGTTTAATAATTGAAAGCAAATCACAACTGGCTCCGCGCTCTCTAATAGCCCAAGTTAGTTGTTGTAAATATCAGTTGTTTAATAATTGAAAGCAAATCACAACTAAGTCTAATGCGTGATCTAATATCCCTCTGTTGTTGTAAATATCAGTTGTTTAATAATTGAAAGCAAATCACAACAAGGTTGGACATACTTATATGTCTAAATCAGTTGTTGTAAATATCAGTTGTTTAATAATTGAAAGCAAATCACAACAGTACAACAGCTACAGTTTCAGCACCTTTTGTTGTTGTAAATATCAGTTGTTTAATAATTGAAAGCAAATCACAACAGTTGATGAGGTACATTATTTTTGCTCCCTGTTGTTGTAAATATCAGTTGTTTAATAATTGAAAGCAAATCACAACTCTGACAACGTAACATCATTCGTTGGATAGTTGTTGTAAATATCAGTTGTTTAATAATTGAAAGCAAATCACAACCAAGGGACAGCGTGAGGCTTTAAACCTTGAGTTGTTGTAAATATCAGTTGTTTAATAATTGAAAGCAAATCACAACCGGTGCGCACGTTAGGGTTGTTGCGGTTGTGTTGTTGTAAATATCAGTTGTTTAATAATTGAAAGCAAATCACAACTTGGTGCGCCTACTGGTTTCTTGGTATTATGTTGTTGTAAATATCAGTTGTTTAATAATTGAAAGCAAATCACAACACCTTTAGACTCATGCCCTATATGATTGCAGTTGTTGTAAATATCAGTTGTTTAATAATTGAAAGCAAATCACAACTGTCTACCGGATCGCTAGCTTCACCATACCGTTGTTGTAAATATCAGTTGTTTAATAATTGAAAGCAAATCACAACGAAGACTTCATGTTTAAATATCCTGTCTGGGTTGTTGTAAATATCAGTTGTTTAATAATTGAAAGCAAATCACAACTAGAGATACCGATACCAAAGGGAGATCCTAGTTGTTGTAAATATCAGTTGTTTAATAATTGAAAGCAAATCACAACCATGGTAATTATGCTATGCGGGTGAGTACTGTTGTTGTAAATATCAGTTGTTTAATAATTGAAAGCAAATCACAACGGGAACCAAACAAGGATTAATCAATTAAGGTTGTTGTAAATATCAGTTGATTAATAATTGAAAGCAAATCACAACTGTGTTGTACAATACAAATGTAAAGATTGAGTTGTTGTAAATATCAGTTGTTTAATAATTGAAAGCAAATCACAACTTCTTATAGCTGTAGTAGACATCGTAAGTCGTTGTTGTAAATATCAGTTGTTTAATAATTGAAAGCAAATCACAACGAAATCAGTGACGCGTAACCTGTAGCTTCAGTTGTTGTAAATATCAGTTGTTTAATAATTGAAAGCAAATCACAACTTTTCTACAGCCAAACCGGTCGTTAAAGAGGTTGTTGTAAATATCAGTTGTTTAATAATTGAAAGCAAATCACAACACTGATAAGTAATGGAAAAGCTGAAATCATGTTGTTGTAAATATCAGTTGTTTAATAATTGAAAGCAAATCACAACGGATGGTTGCCGTTGTATCAGTAACAGTAGGTTGTTGTAAATATCAGTTGTTTAGCAATTGAAAGCAAAGCTTAATATTTCAACGTCAACTATGAATACAAATACTCAAATCCATTATTCGCGGCAATAGTAATCAAAGGATGAATATTATCCTTAAACCTATTTTTAAGATCTTCCTTGCTTAAGTTATTCAACAAAGATAAATCAGGCAGAATTGTTAAGTAATCTTGAAGTAGCTTAGTCTTCGGAGAATAGCTGAAAACAGCTCTCAAAGCCAACTCCTGAAGATCAAAGTAATCGTCAAAATATTTATCGAAAACAGGGAGCTTGTCCGACTTACTACAATTGAATCCCTTGTCTGCCGGAATCAAATTCCAGATCAAATCATGTGAGACAAATGCAAACGGAACAAAGTGGTCAACAGCGTATTCATTAATATTGAGAAGGTTCTTCGTATATATACACTTTACCGGACCAGTTCTTTCAATGACAATGTCCCAAAACTCCTTTCTAGGTTTTAAAAGACTATTCCTATGAGGTGGTTTAAATAACTTAGTTGCAATATCTGGTACGTTAGGATTACGCTTTTGCACATATAAACATAAATGCCAATAACAAAATGCTTTTAAGATTCCACTATTCTCAGTTAAATATGTAATCCATTTAGGATTGATAATTACAGAATGCTCATCTACAGCATAAAGACAATCGTTAGTAAACAGTTGAGATGATTTATAAATGTCCTGTTTATTTCCCTTTATGCTACTAAACCAAGGGCTTAGGAATCGATAAGGTACTTCTCCATCAAAGTGCCTTAAAGTTTTAATTGTTTCTCTTCTATCAGAAGATACTAGCTTTTGGACTATTTTATCTTTTTTCTCATCTATAGCAAGTCCTTCTACTTCGATAATTAACTTAATCGCGTTTTGAAACTGATCTTGTACACCAAAAGACAGATTGAAATAGTTAACTGTATACCAGGCATTCGCAACCATCCTTGCAAAAATAGACTGTTTATCAATTATATGATTACCTTTTTCAATTGATTCAATAATTGAAATGAACCAGTAAAACTTATAAGTGGCTACTGTATTCTTAAAACAAGAAGATAAAATGTGAATAGGCAGAGTCTTATCAGCAGGTAAGTTATTCATTAAAATGTAAAGGGTTAACGCTAATTTGTGAATATAATCAAAATTTTAGTTTACAATAGGTTTCTTCCCGTTTTCAATTTTGATACTGTCTACTAATTTTTATATAAGATATAACTCAAAAAATATTATAATGAAAACACTATTTACCGAATGAATTAGTGATTTGTGTATGATTAATTATGCTTTTAGGGCAATTTAGACTTAGCTTCTCATCTCATCAGAATAAGACTCTATCTGGAGAATAGCTGGTAAGAATTTAAAAATAATTGATAATGGTTCCGGTCAGCTTACGCTTACATGTTATATTTCTATTACACTAAAGTTTTGGATCTGACCTCGACCCGAGTGCCACGGATACAAAGTTTAATGTGACTATCCGAACAAACAATTATGAGTAAGCTGAGAGGGGGGGGACAAACATAATGGTAGGTACAAAAAGGTGTTTCCACAGGTTTTTAAAAGAATTGACAGTTTAGATAACTGCCAAAAAAGAAACTTAATCCATTTCATTAAGGATGCCAGCCGGAATCAAGTAATGCACTATCTACGGTTTTTTTCTGGATCTTACTAAGATTAAAGCAAACAATAAGCTGCCTCCATGCTTATGATAACATAAGAGGCAGCTTATTTTTGATTTATTAATTTGCTTAATTTGGGGTAGGGGTTGGACCCTGACCTCCAGATTTAAAGTACTCTTTGTCAACATAGGTTGTGAGTTGGCCTTGAAACCTTGTGTCATTCTGATACGAATGGACAGGATGGGTTTGATTTATATTAAAAATGCGAATAAAGTTTTTTAATTCTGTTGCATTTAGCGTAGACGGATAAGGCACTTCATGCTGGCTCAAAATCCAGCTTTTTACTACGTTGATGTAGTTGTTGAATTCTGTAAAGGTGTAATTGTAGATGGGCGTGTTTGGATTGCCTGTCTCTGGCGGTGCATAACTCTCTAATTGCCCAGGGGTCGGATTCTCACTTTCCCATATCATGCAAAAAGTAAACTGTGCAACCATGATCGTAAGTCCTGCCCCGGATGCTGCCTTAAGTCCAGTTTTGAGAACCGCTCCTGCAAACCATCTAAAACCAAAGGCAGAGAGTGCAGTTCCTATTTCTGCCATGGTCAATGCGCCAACAAGCCTGGCCATAGCACCCATTGGAAGCCCTAATGCAGTCAGGGCACATTTCAGTATGCTCGAGCCTATTGATCCTTCAACTATTGGTCTTGGAATATTATATATATTGTTAATCAGTAAAGCTGCGATAATTATTTTTGGATCGTCATTTGTAATAATCCCAAGTGATGCTTTTAAATTATCAAGAATCTTTGCCTGTTCCAGTATTGCAATACTGGAAGTTAGAATCTGGCTATATGCAGGTCCATTATGGTCTAAGGAATACAAAGCATTCAGGTTTAGACTCGGCACAGCTTGTACACTGGCTACCAGATTCTGATTCAATACTGCGTCACTTTGAATAGGAACAGGACTGATAGAGGTGGGAATTTCAGATCGATTATTCTGTTTTGGATATTGCCCATTGACAGTATCGTTTTTGCTGCATGAAGAGCTGAATAACAGCCCTAAAAAGAAGAAGGGTAGTAAGATTTTGTATTTCATATATATTTGTTTAGTGTAATGACTTTTAAAAATCCATTAAGGATGGATACGTGCAGGATTTTCAAAACAGGTACTATTGAAATCTCTCTCTAGCTCCCTTTGGATGATCGTACACTAAATATTGTAATGAAATTTGTAGGATCACTAATCCCAACTAGTTTTTCATGAGCTGAATTATGGTAATTTTCAGGAACTAGACCTCATAATTAAAGGGGGGTGATTTCAATGGAACAGCGGGGCGGTATAACTCCAGAATGAAATAAAGTAAATTTTTGAGAGGTTTTTATTCATAAAATGATTGTTAATTTAATCAATTATAAATAAAATTTAATTTTATTTCCAAATTTATTACGTCAAGTATTAAATTAGCGATGCAAATGGTTAAATTATCGTGGTTTTTGATCTATACACCATATTGAAGCCTCGGTTCTAGCAGATCGGTTTTAATTTATTTAGTAATATGTTGTGCTACAGGGTTATTTCTATGGTAATCTTTGATGTAGCTGATTAAACTCCTTCTTTGACATTCACTCAGGCTATCTAATTTTTTATTTCCGTGATCTCTAAGCATTGGCTCTTTAATATAGAGGTTATTGTGCTTCGTCTTAAATATGTAATTACTCAATTTCAGGCTGTCTGTTGCAGCTACTTCAGAAAATGCTGGTAATTCTGGAAATGATCGTTTGTCAGTCAGCGTATGACAGCCTGAACATCCTACATCAGATAATATAAAGCTTCCGGTATACTGTCTTAAATCTCCACAAGTATCAGTTAATGATTTAGCCGGTTTGGTCGCTTCTTTCGGTGGGTTGCTTGTGCATGCCATCACAACACAAATAAGTACGCTACCTAAACTTAGATTTTTGAATTTGAAACCATTCTCATTTAATACATTAAACTGTTTTCCTGGTTACTTTTATCTGTTGCTTTTGATGCAGGCATCGCTTATGCTTCAACCGTATTTATTTTTGCTTCCAGTTCTGCGATCAATACCGACTTAACAAGGGTAAATGCATAGTCTTTGGCTTCAGCAAATGAAATATCATATTTTCGGACAATATCCTGCATATTTTCTGGAAAGCGGGATAGCAGTTTATCATAATACTCGTCTAAAACGTTAGGGGCTGGCATTTCGAAGTTTATTCTGAGCTGAAAACGTCTCAAAAGTGCGGTGTCAATAATTTGAGCATGATTAGTGGCACATAGCAACAGTGCGTTCTGAGGATAATAATCTATCAATTGTATAAGCGTGTTGACAAGCCTTCTCATTTCCCCTACATCCTTATCATCATTGCCACGGGCTTTGCCTATCTGATCAAATTCATCTAAGAAAAGAACTGCTTTTTCCTGGGCTGCTTTGTCAAAAATCATTTTGATGTTTTGCGATGTTTCCCCGATTTTTGAACAGATAATATTGCTAAGGTTGAGGATGAGTATATTTTTACCAAGTGCGTTTGCAATGGCTTTAGCAGTTGTGGTTTTACCACAACCCGAACTTCCTTCCAGTAGTATCTTATTATTAACAGGCAACCCATATTTGTTCAATTCGTCGATGTAACTATGTTCTTTGATCAGCTGTACAAACTCTTCTCTGTTAGCATGATCAAGAAATAAATCGTTCAGTGATACTTGTTCTTTGTCGTTAATAATAAGGTCGTATATATTCATTATCTTCTAATTCTTTAAAAATCCATATGGTTTTGCCCGCAATTTACATATAGTTAGAGCTATGGAATTATATAATGGTATAGTTGTATAAAAACAGATGGTTCAGATGTTGATAAGCCTTTTCACTTTATCCATTATGGACAGGCAAGCCATATTTGTGCAACTCGTCGGTGTAATCATGCTTCTTTAATAAACTTTATAACTTCTTATAGCTAATATAGAACGAGACAAAAGGGTAGGTCTGTGATGTGTAAGTGATCTATGTTGGAAGGGGGTTGGTAGGGCGATTACCCCTACCAACCCCCTTCCAACATAGATCACTTATACATATTAACTACTTTCTTTTCTTGCCTTGACTTATTCGTGATATTTTTTATTTAAAAATAAAATACTTATCTTGTTAGAAATGTAAAGGCTTTTATGTAATAACTATAACCATGGCAATACTTGAAATTGAATCGAACAGAGGTTTTATTGGAAGGGTAGGTAATACGGTTACTTATCTGTTAAATGGACAAATTGTGAAGCGTACAATTGGAAAAAGTTCCAAAGCGCCTACTGTTTCTCAACTTTTAGTAAGGCAGAAAACTAAAATTATTACTGGATTTTTAAATCCTTTGAAAGAATACATTAATTTTGGATTTGAGTTTGAAGCCAGGTTAGTGCAGAAAAAAAGCGCCTATAATATAGCTACTTCCTATAATTGGTTAAATGCCTTAACCGGGGAATACCCT
>Ga0247807_10002502_pt1 | contig 10058 bp, 9 predicted proteins | sample UWRJL074202C1_FD_179931 | JGI IMG/M metagenome (GOLD analysis project Ga0247807, IMG submission 179931) | Plant litter microbial communities from Arlington Agricultural Research Station in Wisconsin, United States - UWRJ-L074-202C-1 | ecosystem: Environmental > Terrestrial > Plant litter >...
GCCGGTTAAAATATCGTAAAAGGCGTTGGTAGCTAAGCTGTTTTGCGAAAGAACAGCAATTTTATCGCCTTTGCTAACCATAAAGTTAACGTTCTTGAACAGCACTTCGCCGTTTAAGGTCTTGCTTAAATTTTCTACCTGTAAAATCTGGTCACCCGCTTCACGGCTTTGTTGATTAAACATAATAGCCGGATACTTGCGGTTAGATGGTTTGATCTCATCCAGGTTAATTTTATCTAACGCTTTTTTACGGCTGGTAGCTTGCTTTGATTTTGAAGCATTAGCACTAAAGCGGCTAATAAATTCCTGCAGTTCCTTTACCTTATCTTCCAGTTTCTTATTCTGATCGGAGCGTTGCTTTAAAGCCAACTGGCTTGATTGATACCAGAAGGTATAGTTACCGGTATAAATTGTAAGCTTGCCAAAATCAATATCAACTACGTGCGTACACACAGTATCTAAAAAGTGCCTATCGTGCGATACCACCAATACAATAGCCTCGTAAGCTGCCAGGAAATCTTCCAGCCAGCTAATGGTATGAATGTCCAGGTCGTTGGTTGGCTCATCCAGTAGTAAAATATCGGGTTTGCCAAAAAGGGCCTGGGCCAGTAACACCCGTACTTTTTGTGTAGCATCCAGCTCTTTCAGCAACTTGTAATGTGCATCTTCTTTAATGCCAAGGTTGCTCAACAGGGTTGCTGCATTACTTTCGGCATTCCAACCGTCCATTTCTGCAAATATATTTTCCAGTTCGCCGGCACGTTCACCGTCGGCATCGGTAAAATCTTCTTTTAAGTAAATGGCGTCTTTTTCCTTCATGGTATCATAAAGCTCCTTATAGCCCATCAATACCGTTTCTATAACCGGAAAATCATCAAACTCATAGTGGTTTTGTTTGAGCACGGCCATCCGCTCGCCAGGGGTAAAACTTACCGATCCTGTGGAAGGGTCAATTTCGCCCGAAAGGATTTTTAAAAATGTAGACTTACCGGCACCATTGGCGCCAATAATACCATAGCAGTTGCCTTGCGTAAATTTTAAATTTACATCTTCAAATAAGGTGCGCTTTCCATAACGCAGAGATAAATTGGAAACTGTAATCATGCCGTTCCTTTAAAAGAATATTGTGCAAAATTACGGTAAAAATGCCACAATTGCGCGCTTTGGGTAAGCAAATCGACAGTAAGATCCCGTTTTTTCCTTAACGTGTATGGGTATTTAATGATGTAGGGAATTTGAATTTTACAACGCTGTTTGTAGTTTATTATGAACTTTTAATGTTAGCTGGAATATTGCTGAAAAAAATGGAAAAGTGTTACAATAAGCGCTTGTTTTGAACTATTGGAGTATGGTTTGCGTTTATATATGTATAAAAGATACACATTATGTTAGCAGTTATCGCAGGATTAATAGTTGTAAATGTAATAGTTGCATATTACAACGCACAAAGCAAAAAGGTTATTTAATTCATCTTACCAAACGCATGAAGTTGAAAAACTACAGCGTCGATCTATAAAAACATTCAACGGGCCTGGTTACCATAACCAAGCCCGTTTTTTTTATGCACTAAAATTTATAATTGTTGTTACTTACCCCATTCAGATGGGTTGCTGCGCCACTGGCGCAACAGGTCCATGCTTTTGCTGTTGATGTATTGCTTTTCTTCGGCAAATTTTAGCATGGCATTGTAATTAGAAAGGGTAACGTAGCGGCATTTGGCTTTTTTAAAGTTTTCGTCGGCTACATCAAAACCGTAGCTAAATATAGCGGCCAGTCCGGCCACTTCATAACCGGCTTCGCGCAAGGCATCTACCGCCTGTAAGCTGCTTTTTCCGGTCGAAATTAAATCTTCAATAACTACAATACGCTGACCGGGCATAATTTCACCCTCAATCATGTTGCCCGTACCATGCTCTTTGGGTTTAGCACGTACATATATAAAGGGTAAGCCTAACTCTTGTGCTACCAGCGCACCCTGTGGTATACCTGCCGTAGCCACGCCGGCAATACAACCCACCGAGCCAAATTCTTCCTGAATAACAAGGCTTAATTTTTGCCTGATGTAGGTGCGGATAGAAGGATAGGATAATGTTACACGATTATCACAGTAAATAGGTGATTTCCATCCCGAAGCCCATGTAAAAGGATTGTCGGGTTGTAATTTAATTGCTTTAATTTGCAACAGAAATTCAGCCACTTGCTGTTCAATCTCATTTTTATTAAACATGGCACTAAAATACAGAATTTATATCAACCAAAAGGTGATTTTGATAACAGAATCGGCCCCTGCGCAGGTTGACATGTACGAACAGCTTGACCAGCAATCGTTTGATTTGAAAACGTTGTACAATAAAATAATAGGGAACAACCCAAAGTTGTACTACTACGTTTTATGCGATGATGCCAAGGCTTTTCTTAAAAAAGTGATGAAAAGCACCACGCTTATTGAGGCGGCAGGCGGTCTGGTAAAAAATGGTAAAAAAGATCACCTGTTCATTTTTCGTAACGGCAAGTGGGATCTACCGAAGGGTAAGCTCGAAAAAGGGGAGAAGCCCAAAGAAGGTGCCGTGCGTGAGGTAGAAGAAGAATGCGGTATCGCTATAGATAAATGTGGTAAAAAAATAGTGAACACTTACCATGTATATACCATTAAGGGCGAGGTAGTGCTCAAAAAAACGTATTGGTATAAAATGAAGTACAAGGGTAAAGCTAAATTAAAGCCGCAAATTGAAGAAGGCATTACCGATGTACGCTGGATGGGCCGCAAGGACATTGACCTGGTGGCAGGCAATACTTTTCCTTCTATTATGGATGTATTGTTGAAACGCGATTTGCTTTCAGATATTCCAGCGCCTCTTTCGGAATAAACTGGCTTACATCACCGTTGTGACGCAGTACTTCGCGCACAATGGTAGAACTGATAGAAGAGTAGCCCGGCTTGCTTACAATAAAAATGCTTTCAATATCGGGGGCCAGGGCGTGATTCATTTGCGCAATGGCTTTTTCGTACTCAAAATCTGATACGGTACGTATTCCGCGGATCATGTAACCGGCGTTAATACTGCGGCAAAAATCTACCGTTAGGCCTTCGTAGGCTATAATATGAATTTTGGGTTCCATCTCAAAAACGGCACGCAGCATTTCCTGCCGTTGGGCTATGCTTAAAAAGCTTTGCTTCGAGCTGTTTACCCCAATGCCTATATACAACTTATCGAACAAACTTAACGACCGTTTTACAATATCAACATGTGCTTTGGTAATAGGGTCGAACGAGCCGGGGAACAGGGCAATTTTCATGGGTTGCGTTTGGTATAGTAACAGCAAATTTAGATTTAATTTCTTGATTTTTGATTTTCAAAAAGTTGGACAATTTTTTGAAGCTGAATTTTTATAATTAACCCATCATGCAATCTGTAACCCACGAGAATAAAACCTTTGAGAAAGTAGTTTACACCGGCCAGGTAATCAGGGGTCGCGAGTTTCAGGATTGTACCTTTAAGCAATGTGATCTTTCCGGCAGCGAGTTTTCGGGTAATAAGTTTATCGATTGTGTGTTTGAGGGTTGTAACCTCTCGCTCATGAAACTGGGCAACACGGCCCTGCAAAGCACAACCTTTAAAGATTGTAAGATACTGGGGGTTAACTTTCATGAATGCAGCGATTTCTTATTCAGCGTTTCCTTTGATAATTGTATTATCGATTTTGCATCGTTTAATGGAAAAAAGATGCCCAAAACTACCTTCATGAAATCTTCACTGAAAGAAACGAGTTTTATGCAGGCTATTTTAACCGGGTCAAAGTTTGAGCAGTGCGATTTGTTGGGTGCCATATTTAACCGTACCGATCTAAGTAGCGTTAATTTTGTTACTGCCTTGAACTACACTATCGACCCGGAGGTCAACACCCTCAAGAAGGCTGTTTTTTCGGCTGAAGGTTTGGCGGGTTTATTAGCAAAGCATCAACTTAAGATTGTGTAGTGCTGCTTCACAAAAGGTAACTAAAGAGTATTCCATCTTACGTAACAAGTTTATCACAAAGTGTAATGATGGGTTACTTTATAGCCATCACGGGTATCAATATAAAATCATTTAAACTTTCAACATTATGAAAATGAGTAACTTATTGGTGCTCCTGGCCGTGCTTTGCCTTTTTGGAGCCTGTAAAGGTGGTGGTAATTACGAGCCTGTAAATAATAAAGATATAAGCACAGCCGACGTAGCGGCTGCCGACTCCACGGAAACAAAACTTGTTAAAACGGCCGAAATGAGTATGAAGGTAAAAGATGTTCCGACCGTGAGCGAAAGCATTGTAAACCTTACCACCAAATACCGCGGCATGGTAATGCACCATCAAATGCAGTCGGACGAGTTGCGGTCACAGGATATGCCTTTAAGTAGTGATTCGCTGGTGAGGGTATCGGTTATTCACACTACGGCTGGCATTACGGTCAAAATACCATCAGACAGCCTGGAACAATATATGACCCGTGTAGAAAAGCTGGGCCTGCATGTAAATGTAAGGCGTATGGATATTGAGGACAAAACGCTGGACTACCTATCGTCGAAATTAAAACTAAACAGCAGAAATCAACTCATCAGTCAACAAAAAACAGGTAAAGTAAAGATCAAGAATCCAGCTGATGTGCTTATGCTGAAAGATGATATGGTGGATGAAAAGATCAATAACAAGAGGATAGAGGATGCAGCCAAGAACAGTGTAGTGGATATGAGCCTGTACCAAAGCGATACCATTATTAAAGAACACATTGCTAACAATGATACTGCGGCTTACCAGCTGTCTTTCTTTAAACGCCTGTTTTTTGCCATAGTTAATGGCTGGAATTTGTTTTCAGCCTTTATTATAGGTATAGCCAACCTGTGGCTATTTATACTGGCCGGACTTGCAACATGGATGTTGATCAAAATTTATAAACGCAAGGCTATGCCCGATGTAAACACAATTTAAAATATCTGCATTGGCATGAAGAATATTAGCCAAACATTTTTATTTTTGCAGCAACATAATTGTCAAAACTATGAACTCGGTAGAAAAAGCTAATTCATTAAATATATACGTAATTATAACTATTGCTGTTATTGTAGGCATTGTAGGCGTTTTCTTCCGCTTTTTGGATGAGATATTTGGCCACGGATTTATTTTTACCAGTGCATCTAACATTATCCTGGTTATAGGTATTTTAATTGCATTAAAAGGTGTTTTTACAATATTAAAAGCGTAATAAACTTTTCCATACTTAAAAAAGGCTTCCTGGTTTTCAGGAAGCCTTTTTTTGTTGCAGCGCTTCTAAAATCATTCCAACTTTACTTGGGATGATAGCCTGCTTCGATCAAAATTTGCTGAGCATCCTGCATGGCTAACAGTTGCTGAACGGTAGTATCGGGATGTTTGATGATATATTGCCTGATAATTTGCCAACCTGTCCAAACTGCCAGCTTTGGTGCCGATTCATTTTTTTCGCCCAAGCCGGGGGTAAAAGGAGCCTCGTTCAAATATTTTTGCAGCTTGGGGTAGTCGGTTTCGTATAAAAGATTTTCCTCGATAAAGTAGCCCCAAATATTGGCTTCGAAAACCTGGCACCATTGCATTTGCTGTGCGGTGTAGCCTATCTTCAGGCTATCGGGCACGTTGGGCAGCAGCAGGTCCATAATGTACATCATTTTGCCCTCGTAAACCATTTTAGACAGTAAAGATCTGTCACTACTGCGCTCCGGGAACATATCCTCCCGTAAAATACCTTCAACCACACGTGGTGCTATGTTTTCGGGTGTAAACCGGCGCGACAAATAATGTGGAAACGTTTTGATCAGCGCCGGGTAAAACTTAGAGCTGGCTCCTAAGAACATATCCAGCCCAATGCCGAAGTAGCCATTGCCTAAGGTAGTTTGAGCCTGGAAACCTGAAAAATAAGCATACACTTTAGGCAGCTGTTTTTTGGGGAAATAATATTTAATACGCTTAAAGGCATCAGTAAGTTCCTCTTCCTGTTTACTGAGATCAGGGTAAACAGAATCTACTTCGTGCTTTAAATCCTGATAAGGCTTGCCGGCAAAAACCTGGCGCAGGTTGGCGAAATAAGTAGTATCGGTTACGGTACCGGCATTTAAAATACGTTCAATATAATCGGTATAAAACGGGCCGTACTTGCGTTGAAGTGCGGTTGCCTGCTGCAGCATAGGCTTTTTACCCAGTTGGTCAAAGTCGTGGTCAAGCCGCTCAATGTGCACTTTAAGGTCAATGTTGCTAACATCTACTTTATTCTTCCCATTGTTGCAGGAAGCAAGTAATACGGCAATAAAAAAAAGCGCATAAAATTGTTTTAATTTGCTGTTGCAGAGTATCCTCATATTACTTTCAACAAAATTAAAGGTTTATGGTTGGATTTATACCCGCAACAACATACAAAAGAATACTATGAAAATTGCATTGGCCCAGCTTAATTACCATATCGGGAACTTTGATTCGAATACTACCAAGATAATTGAAGCCATAAAAACTGCCCGTTCGCAAGGTGCCGACCTGGTTGTTTTTGCCGAACTATGCATAAGTGGCTATCCCGCCCGCGATTTTTTAGAGTTTAAAGAGTTTATAGGTTTGTGCGAGCAATCGGCTCAAACCATTGCCACTGAGTGTACTGGTATTGCCTGTATCGTGGGTATTCCTACACATAATAAGAATCGCAGCAAAGGTGGTAAAGACCTGCATAATTCTGCCTATTTTATTGCTGATGGCAAAGTGCAACAGGTGATAAATAAGGCCTTGCTGCCTAATTATGATGTGTTTGACGAGTACCGCTACTTTGAGCCGGAAACCGAGTTTACCTGCGTAGAATACAAAGGCCATCGTATAGCTTTAACCATTTGCGAAGATCTGTGGAATGATATAGAAAATCCGCTATACATTACCCGCCCTATGGATAAGCTCATGGAGCAAAAGCCCGATGTGATGATCAATATTGCAGCCTCACCTTTTGCTTATAACCATGATGAGGAGCGCATTGCCATACTGAGCGATAATGCTAAGCGCTACAAGTTGCCTTTGTTTTATGTGAACCATATAGGTGCGCAAACCGAAATTATTTTTGATGGCGGATCGTTAGTGTTTGACAACCAAGGGAATGTAATAGATGAATTGCCGTATTTTAAGGAAACAATTGCTTATTACGAAGTAAACGAAGATGCTACTATTACCCCGCAGCAACCGGTAACATTAATGCCCGAACGCGAAAGTGACATAGCGCAAATACACCAGGGCTTAATATTAGGTATCCGTGATTATTTTTATAAATCGGGGTTTAAGCAAGCTATACTGGGTTTATCAGGGGGGATAGATTCGGCCGTAGTATGTGCTTTAGCCGCAGAGGCTTTAGGCGCTGAGAATGTGATGGCCGTGCTTTTGCCTTCCAAGTATTCTACCGGTCACTCCATTACTGATGCCGAAGACCTAGTTAAAAACTTAGGTTGTATGACCGAAACGGTTGAAATAAAGTCGATTACCGATGCCTTTGAAACCGCCCTGCACCCGCAGTTTGAAGGCTTGCCCTTTAATATAGCCGAAGAAAATCTGCAGGCGCGCAGCCGTGCGGTGGTACTCATGGCCATGTGTAATAAATTTGGTTACATCCTGCTTAATACGTCAAATAAAAGTGAGGCTGCGGTAGGTTATGGTACGCTGTATGGCGATATGTGCGGCGGTATATCCGTACTGGGCGATGTTTATAAGACACAGGTCTATCAGTTAGCTAATTATATTAACCGTGATAGGGAAATCATCCCGCAAAATTCTATTGTTAAACCGCCTTCGGCAGAGTTAAGACCCGACCAAAAGGACAGCGACTCGCTGCCTGATTATGATACGCTCGACACTGTTTTGATGGAGTATATAGAACAACGCCGGTCATCTGGCGAGATCATTGAGCAGGGGTATGACGAGGCTACCGTGCGCCGGGTAATTAAACTGGTGAACACCGCCGAGCACAAACGCTACCAAACGCCGCCCATTTTGCGGGTATCGCCCAAGGCATTTGGTATGGGCAGGCGAATGCCAATTGTAGGAAAATACCTTTCATGAAACCTCACCTAAATGCATAAAATCTTTAAAAAACTTCATATTTCTTCAAAAAGTTAGATGGGTTGATTGGATAGGTAAGGATTATGTGATTTGAAGCAGATCCCCGAACGGCCTGAATTTGTTCTGAAAATATTTCCTGATTTTAAGGATAAGAATGTAACAAAAGGTAGGACTTGAGAGATAAAATCAGGTATGCTTTTTGAGTTAAAATAATTGCATGGCATATTAAACCTTTGTGCTTTGCGTTGTCTAACATATACTATCAAAATACATCATGAAAAGATTACTGCATATAGGGATGGTGCTAACGCTGATTACAACGTTAGCAGCCTGCTCAACCGGCTATAGGTATTACACCGCCGGTCACGATGAGCTAAATTTACAACAGTACAAATCATTCGCTTTTGCACCGCGCCAGTTGCCACGCAAGCCCGAGGGTGCCATTGCAGATAAGCGCGCTTTAGGGGCACGGTTAAACTATGTAAATAACAACCGTTATTACAATAACCCCGAGGCTATGCAAAAAATTATAACGGCTACCCAGGCTGGCCTGCAAAGCAAAGGATTAACTTTACAAGAGGGTAATGCCGATTTGCTGGTACGTTATTCTACCCTGGTAGACCGTGGCACACGCACAAACTACTATTCGCCCTATTATGGTGGCTTTTATGGCTGGGGCTTAGGTTACGGCTGGGGCCGGTACAGGTTTAGTCCGTTTATGTACGGCGGCTGGGGCGGCTACGGTTATGGCGGCGGCTACCCATCGCAAGAACACTTTAAAGAAGGTGTATTAGCTATTGAGCTGATTGATGCCCGTACCAAAGAACCGGTTTGGATAGGCTACGGCAGCGGAGAGTTAAGCCGCGACCCGCAAAAAGTAATTGCCCAGCTACCTAAAATCGTGGAAGATATATTAAAACGTCTTCCGGTAAAATCTTAAATAGTACTGTTGTTGTAAAAGGCGCCTGTTGATAAAGCAGGCGCCTTTTTACATATTACAGCATATTCAGCTCCTTTTAAAATAAATACTTTATTAACTTTTGATTTAAAAAACTACCTTAGCCACCTACTTGCACGGGGTGCTTTCTGAAAAAGAAGGCTGAGATAATACCCGATAAACCTGATACGGATAATACCGGCGTAGGGATGCATGGGCTCAATGTTATTTCCAGCGCAGCTGTTTGATGATATAAAAGCCTTGTTTCTGTACCCGTGTTAGCGGTGAGGGAGCAAGGCTTTTTTTATTTAACCGCTAAACAAATGGAGCTCGAAAAAAACAACAGCTTTGGCCTGATGACCAAAAGCCTTACCAACTGGCAGGGGCGTAAAGAATGGTTTTTTAACCGCGAACACACCGACACTTACGAGCAATGGTACGAAGGCCGCTACAAACGGGCCGAAGTATGGCAAAAAAAGGTAATGGGCCAGTTGCTGGGCAAAGACCCGCGTGTAAAAGAAATGCTGGAGTTTGGCTGTGGCACCACCCGCTTTACCCGCTGGTGGCACGAAATAGGCATCGACGCTACCGGCGGCGATCTGTCGCCTTTTATGCTGGGCCAGGCCGTCCACCTTTTTAAGGGCGATCTGGTAAATGCCGATTCGCACTTTATGCCTTTTAAGGATCATACCTTTGATGCCGTAGCCTTTATAACCACGTTTGAATATTACCGCGATCCGGTACAGGTAATACGCGAGGCCGCCCGGGTGGGCAAGCATGGTATTGCCTTTGGTATGATGAACCGCAACTCACCCAAGGTATTGCGCAGGCGGGTGCAGCAAATGTTCGGTAAAAATCCATTTTATGTAACGGCTACATTCTATACGCCCTCCATGCTGATAGAAAAGATTGATGAGGCGTTAAAAGGACGCCAGTATAGTTTGGAGTGGACATGCACCGGCCTGCCCGAATGGTTCCCTGTACAGCAATGGAGCGTGCCCGTGGGCGATTTTTTTGGCTTGTATGTAAAACT
>Ga0247807_10002506_pt1 | contig 10054 bp, 9 predicted proteins | sample UWRJL074202C1_FD_179931 | JGI IMG/M metagenome (GOLD analysis project Ga0247807, IMG submission 179931) | Plant litter microbial communities from Arlington Agricultural Research Station in Wisconsin, United States - UWRJ-L074-202C-1 | ecosystem: Environmental > Terrestrial > Plant litter >...
CATCTGTGGCGTCGGCGCCCTGCTCGCCGCGTTCTTGCTCTTCCTCGTGCCGAAGTTCGCGTTCGCGGACGAGAGCGTCGAGGACGTCACGCCTTCGGCGACAGTTCTCCCCTGATCACCTTGTGCGGCGCCGCCTGCGCGACCGGCTTGATGGTGACCAGGTCGAGGTTCACGTAGAACGGCAGCTCGATGGCGTGCACGATCGCCTCGGCGATGTCCTCCGCGTAGAGCGGGTTGGGCACGTTGTCGTAGACGGCGTCGGCCTTGGCCTGGTCGCCTGCGAAACGCACGAGCGAGAACTCGTCGGTCTTGACCATGCCGGGAGCGACCTCGAGCACCCGGATCGGCTCCCCCGCGAGCTCCAGGCGCAGTACAGCGGTGAGGGCGTGCGCTGCGAACTTGGCGGCGTTGTAGCCGCCGCCACCCTCGTACGCGACATGGCCGGCGATCGATGTGACGTTGAGGATGTCGGCGCTCCCGCCGTCCGCCGCAATGGCCTTGCGCAGCAGGGGCAGCAGTGCGCTGGTGACCCGCTTCACGGCGACGACGTTGATGTCGTACATGCGTACCCAGTCATCCGCCTCGCTCGACTCGACACTGGCCAGGCCGAACGCCCCGCCGGCGTTGTTGACGAGGGCGTGCACGGGCCCGAGCTCGGCGAGATAGTCGCGCAGGGCATCCACGTCCGACTGCGAGGTGAGGTCGGCCACGAAGACGTCGGCACCGGTTTCGGCGGCGAGCGCCTCAAGGCGGTCGGCGCGACGGGCGACGCCCACCACGTCCCACCCGTGGTCTCGGAACAGGCGGACTGTGGCCGCGCCGATCCCCGAGCTGGCACCGGTCACTACAACGCGTCGAGAAGTCATGGTTCAAAAATACCCTCGGTATGCTGGCACCGATGACCGACGCGAATGCCACCCCGACCTCGCCCGCTGCCTCAGCCCGCCGCCGGGTGCCGCTCTGGGACAACGCCCGCTTCCTCTGCGTCATGCTGGTCGTGATCGGCCACGGCATCCAGCGCCAGACGGCCGACTCGAACAACGCGCTCATCGTTTACCTGTTCATCTACGCGTTCCACATGCCCGCGTTCGCCATCATCAGCGGCTACTTCTCCAAGTCGGGTTCGCCGAACGGCCGCCAGATGAAGAAGGTCATCACCGACATCCTCATCCCGTACTTCATCATGGAGACGATCTGGACCGCGGTGCAGTTCTTCGTCGAGGGCAAGAAATCGTTCAACCCGACGGAGCCGAGCTGGACGCTCTGGTTCCTGCTCGCGCTCGGCATCTTCCGGCTGATCCTGCCGTACCTCGCGCTGCTGCGGTGGCCGCTGCTGTGGGCCGTCATCCTCTCGGTCGGCGTCGGCTACTTCGACAACGTGGACTCGACGTTCTCGCTCTCGCGCGCCATCGGCATCCTGCCGTTCTTCGTGCTCGGCTGGAAGGCGCGCGAGTGGAAACTCGTCGACCGCTGGCGCAACGCGGAGAAGACCACCTGGTGGGTCCGCGGTCTCGCGGCCGCCGTCTTCGCCGCGTGGCTCGCGGTCATCGTGGTCTTCGTGCAGCAGTTCCGCGAGATGGACCTGCGCTTCTGGTTCTTCTACGACGACTCGTACCGCGGCCTCGGCGAGGACCAGTGGTGGGCAGGCCTCGTGCGGCTCGGGCTGATCGCGCTCGCGGCGCTCCTGAGCGCCGCGTTCCTGGTGCTCATCCCGCGCAAGGAGACCTGGATCACCGGCTTCGGCCAGGCGACCATGTACATCTACCTGTTGCACAGCTTCATCCTCTATCCGATCCGCGAGGCCGGAATCCTCAAGGACGAGCACTCCTCCGCCGTGTGGCTGCTCGGGATGATCTTCGCGTGCATCGCGATCTCGATCGTGCTCACGGCATCGCCTATCCGTTGGCTGTTCCGCCCGATCGTCGAACCGAAGCCCGACTGGCTGTTCCTGAAGTCGCTCAACGAGCCCGACAAGCCGGGCCGTGTCGACCCGACGGGCTCCCGCCGCAGCTAGCGGTTACGGGCGGCGCGCCACTCCCGGAACGCCTTCCACGCGCCCGTGCACCACAACGCGAGGATCACCAGCAGCGGCTGGAACAGCAGCCGGATGCCACGCGCGAGGTCGGTGTCGAGACCGAGCGAGTCGGTGCCGGTGACGAACTGCGAGATATTGCCGGGGAAGATCGCGATGAAGAACAGGGCGACGATGAGCCCGACCCACACCCGGTAGCGCTTCAGGAACAGCAGCGACAGACCGAGCACGATCTCGACGACCCCCGAGGCGACGACGACGAAGTCCGCGTCGATGGGCAGCCAGGTCGGAACCTGCGCCTGGAAGGCGTCACGCGCGAAGGTCAGGTGCGAGATTCCCGCAAGGGTGAGGAACAGTCCGAGCAGGATGCGCGCGATGGTGGCCATGGCGAGAGGCTATCCCGTTACGTCGTGTGTCTACCTGTGTTGCCGGGTGCCCGGCACCTCCTTAGGCTCGCTGCAGGTCATCCCGACCCCCATTTTTTCGCGAGTCAGATCAAAGGAGACGCCATGAGCGACTGGAAGTTCGAAACCAAGCAGGTTCACTCGGGCGCAGCTCCCGACCCCACGACCAACGCCCGCGCGACCCCGATCTACAAGACGACCTCGTACGTCTTCAACAACGCCGAGCACGCCAAGAACCTGTTCGCGCTCGCCGAGTTCGGCAACATCTACACGCGCATCCAGAACCCCACCCAGGATGTCGTCGAGCAGCGCGTCGCGGCACTCGAGGGCGGTACCGCAGCCCTGCTGCTCTCGTCCGGCCAGGCCGCCGAGACCTACGCCGTGCTGAACATCGCGCAGGCCGGCGACCACATCGTCTCGTCCTCCTCGATCTACGGCGGCACCTACAACCTGTTCAAGTACACCCTCGCGAAGCTCGGCATCGAGACGACCTTCGTCGAGGACCAGGACGACGCCGAGGCCTGGGCCGCAGCAGTACGACCGAACACGAAGCTGTTCTTCGCCGAGACCATCGGAAACCCGAAGATCAACATCCTCGACATCAAGCTGGTTTCGGATGTCGCTCACGAGCACGGCATTCCGCTGATCGTGGACAACACCATCGCCACCCCGTACCTCATCCGTCCGTTCGAGCACGGAGCCGACATCGTCGTCCACTCCGCAACCAAGTACCTCGGCGGTCACGGAACGGTCATCGGCGGCGTCATCGTCGACGGCGGAAAGTTCGAATGGTCGAAGAACGTCGAGAAGTTCCCCGGGCTCACCGAGCCCGACCCGAGCTACCACGGCGCCAGCTACACCGGTGTCCTCGGCGACTCGATCGCGTACATCATCAAGGCGCGCGTGCAACTGCTGCGCGACCTCGGCGCGTCGATCTCCCCCGACAGCGCCTTCCACCTCATCCAGGGCATCGAGACACTGTCCCTGCGCATCGAGCGTCACGTTTCCAACGCGCAGACGGTCGCCGAGTGGCTCGACAACCACGAGGACGTCGCCTCGGTGAACTACTCGGGCCTGCCCACGAGCCCCTGGTACGCGGCCGCCAACAAGTACGCCCCCAAGGGTGTCGGCGGCGTGCTGTCGTTCGAGCTCAAGGGCGGCGTCGATGCCGGTCGTGCCCTCGTGAACAGCGTCAAGCTGTTCAGCCACGTCGCCAACATCGGCGACGTGCGCAGCCTGATCATCCACCCCGCCTCGACCACGCACTCGCAGCTCACCCCCGAGCAGCAGCTCACCTCGGGCGTCACCCCGGGGCTCGTGCGCCTCTCGGTCGGCATCGAGAACGTCGAGGACATCCTCGCCGACCTCACCGAGGGCTTCGCGGCCGCGCGGGCGGCGGCTGCGGCGAACGCTTCGGCCTAACTGCACCCATCGTCGAAAGTGCTCCGACCGTCCGCGGTTGGAGCACTTTCGCCGTTCGGGGGGACGTAACAGAGCGGAACGCCTCCCGGAAACGCGGGATACTGGGGGAGACATGGACTGGCAGACTCCCGAAGACACGGTGCCCTCGGCTTTCATCACCGAGGCGAACGCACGCTCGGTCGCGGGCAAGCCGTCGGCGACCGGAGCCTGGCGCGATGGGGACAACCCCGGCGACCGCCGTTTCCAGTCGATCGGGAGCCTCGACCTCGAGCGCGGCGGTCGACTTCCCAGTGTCCGCATCGCCTACGAGACCTGGGGCGAGCTCGCGCCTGACGGGAGCAACGCGGTACTCGTGCTGCACGCGCTGACGGGCGACTCGCACGTTGTCGGTCTACCCGGCCCCGGGCATCCCACTGCCGGCTGGTGGTCGGGAATCGTCGGCCCCGGCAAGGCGATCGACACCGACAAATGGTTCGTCGTCGCACCGAACATGCTGGGGGGATGCCAGGGCTCGACCGGCCCCGCATCACACTCGCCGAGCGGGTCCGAGTGGGGCGCGAGCTTCCCGTTCGTGACGATTCGCGACCAGGTCGCGGCACAGGCGGAGTTCTCCACCCGCATCGGCGTGGATCGCTGGGCCGCCGTTCTCGGCGGGTCGATGGGCGGCATGCAGGCCCTCGAGTGGGCTATCGGGTATCCGGAGCGGGTCGAGAGGGTGGGGATTCTCGCGGCGCCGGCGATCTCGAGCGCCGACCAGCTCGCTCTCAACTCGGTGCAGATCGAGGCGATCCGCATCGACCCCCGCTTCGAGAACGGCGACTACTACGAGGCGGCCGAGGGCGAAGGTCCGTACCGCGGCCTCGCGCTGGCCCGGCGTATGGCGCTGCTCAACTACCGGTCGCCGAGCGAGCTCAACGACCGGTTCGAGCGCAGCTGGCAGAGCGGGCTGAACCCGCTGGGCGGCGGTGGACGGTACGCGGTGGAGAGCTACCTCGACTTCCACGGCAACAAGTTCACCCGCCGCTTCGACGCGAACAGCTACATCACCCTCGTCGAGGCCATGAACTCGCACGACATCGGCCGCGAACGCGGCGGGGTCGCGAGCGCCCTCTCCCGTGCGACGGCGAGGGCCCTGGTGCTCGGCATCACGAGCGACAGGCTGTTCCCGGTCGAGAACCAGGTGCACATCGCGCAGCACCTGGCGAACAACATCGACGGCACGAACGCCGTGGTGATCGAGTCCGACTTCGGGCACGACGGCTTCCTCATCGAGGACGCCGCGGTCGGTCCGCATTTGCGCCGGCTGCTCGCCTCATAGCACAGCCCGAACTGGGGTGACGGCGGTCACAGACCAGTCTGTGCCGAAGGCTACAGTGGGAAGCCGGGGGTATCGATGGCCGACACTGCAACGAAACCGCGGACTCGCTCCGCGGCCCTTCGTGTTGCCATCGTCGATGACCACCAACTGGTGCTCGACGGCCTCACCGCCCGGCTCGCCCCCCGCTCGCTCGGCATCGACGTCGTCGCATCCGTGTCGCGCTGGGCCGACCTGCTCGGCCACCCGCAGTTCCCGGTCGACGTCGTGGTGCTCGACCTGAACCTCGACGACAGCATCGCCGTCGACACGAAGATCCGCATCCTGCGGACCGCCGGGGTATCCGCCGTGGTGATGAGCCGGCACGCCGACAGCGCGTCGGTGAACTCTGCGATGCAGGCGGGCGCTCTGGGCTTCGTGCCGAAGACGGAGTCCTCCGAAGAGCTCATCGCCGCCATCCGCTCCGCCGCCCAGGGCGACCGTCACCTCTCCTCGACCTTGCAGAGCGCGCTCGACGAGTTCGCCGCAGCCCCCGACCCCGGCCTCGGAAAGCAGGAGCTCCGTGCCCTGCTGCTGTACGCGACGGGTCGCTCGATCCGCGAGGTCGCGGACGAGATGGCGACCACCGACGAGACGGTGAAGTCGTATATCAAGCGGGCGCGACGCAAATACCTCGCCGTCGGCACCGACCTCGGCACGCGCGTACTGCTGCGCCAGCACGCGATCCGCGCCGGCTGGATTTCGCCCGAATAGTCCGCTGGCTACCATGAGCGCATGCGATTCGCACCGATCCTCGCAGCGATCCTGGTCCTCACCGGGTGCTCCGCCGCGCCGCCCGTCGCGCTGCCGGACGGCGTGACGATCGCCGTCCTGCAGAATCGCTCCGACTATGCGAGCCGCACCCTCGAGATCTCGGTCACCAACGGCTCCCCCGACCCGCTCCAGCTCGAGACGGCGGCGTTCGATTCGCCGCGGTTCACCGAGCCCGCAGAATGGTCGCGCGGCACGACGCTGGCGGCATCCGCGACCGTCAACCTGCGCGTGATCCTTCCGTCGTCGGTGTGCGACCCGGACGACGATTCCGATCCGACGGTGACGGTCTCCTTTGTGACGGTGGATGGCGCTCGCGGCCGCGACACCGTGGTTCCCACCGATCCTCTCGATCGGCTGGCGACCATCGCGCGCGACGACTGCCTCGGCCAGGCCGTCGCGGCGGTCGCGCCCCTCGAGATGGCAGAGAGCCTCGCCTGGACTCCCGGCGCCCGGGCCCCGGCCCAGCTCGGCCTGTTCGCCACCCCCAACGCCGCGGGCGGGAGCCTGCTGATCGAGAGCGTCGACCGCACCGTGCTGCTCTCGGTGGTCGCGGACGGCAAGCCGGTCGAGTCACTGCCGATCGACCTGCGCGTGGCCGCCCCCGACGTGAAGGGCGGAGCAGGCGTGGACTTCGTCCCGGCCCGCTGTGATCCGCACGCGGTAGCGGAGGACAAGCGCGGCACGTTCTTCCCCGTGCATGTGACGGTGACCGACAAGCACGGCGCCGAACAATCGGGCCTCGTCTACGTACCGGTGACCGACGAGGTCAGGGTCGCCATCTACGACTACATCGCCGACTACTGCGGCTACTAGTGCCCCGTTAACGAGAGGCGGGGACCGTGGACGATGTCCACGATCCCCGGCAAACCCCCCGGTTTGACTGGTCCTGCACTATGGGAACCAGGTGAAGCACGGCGTCGGGCAAACACCGTTTGATCGTCGACCCGCAAGCGGATCCCGACCGGTTCTAACTGTGGCAACTGCGAACAGTGCGCCCCTCTTGTAACCCAGCAAGCTGTGTACCTCATGACTGTACCCCGGGTATTGTGCCCCAATCGATGGGTGTGTTACCCCCACTTATGGTGCCAACATGTGTCAGCATCTACGTGGGCACACAATGCCCGCCACCCGAAATCACGGCATTTACGAGCGGAACGCATGGATCAGATCCTCAAGGAGAGAGATCGACTGCTGCAGAGAACAGCCCGTTTGTTCGGTCTGAGCTTCACGGTCATCTCGATTCTGTGCCTCGCCGTACCCGGATCCATCGACGCCGTGGCCTACGCCGTGGTCCTTCCGCTCTACGGGCTGCTCGCCACCTTCCAGTACTTCATGGGCCGCAGCCGCTCCCCCGGCTGGCTCCTCGGCATCGTCGCGACCGGCCTCGCGATCATCATGTCGATGACCCTGCTCGTCGACACACCCACCCAGGGTGCACAGTCCGCGATCACCCAGCTCTCCGCCGCCTCGCTCGCGTGCGTCGCGATCGCCCTCGCCACCAGCCGCCCCCGCCTGTACGTGCTGGTCGCCGCCGTCGCCGTCGTGGCTACGGTGACCACGGTCCTGACCGCCATGTGGCAGCCGCCGATCCGTACCCTGCTGCTCATCCTCACCGGCTGGGTGTTCGCCACGATCGTCGGCGTGTGGATCAGCGCCGGTGTACCCCAGGCCGCACGCCGCATCGCGAGCATCGGCCGCGCCCACCGCGCCGAACGGCAGGCCAGCGAGCTGGAGGCCCAGCGCCGCCAGTCGGCCCGGCTCCTGCACGACACGGTTCTCGCCACCCTCACCCTGCTCGCCCACTCCGGCGTGGGTGTGGCACCGGCAGCCCTGCAGCAGCAGGCGGCGGATGACGCCCGGCTGCTGCGCCAGCTCCGCCTCGGCGCGACTCCTACTCCCCAGTCCTCCGGCGACTACAACCTCGAACCCGTCGAGGAGACGGTGCTGGGCACCACCCTCGAATCGGTCAAGCAGCGCTTCGGGCGGATGGGCCTCGAGGTCAGCTGGCACGGTACCGGCCAGGTGCTCCTGCCCAGCGACGTGCTCGACGCCTTCCTGCTCGCTCTCGCCGAGTGCCTCGAGAACGTCAGGCGCCACTCGGGTGTCACCGAGGCGCACGTCACGATCATCGACGACGCCACGACGGTGCGTGCGATGATCACCGACGCGGGTGTGGGATTTACCCTCGACGACGTCGACTCGGCCCGCCTCGGTTTCAAGGAGTCCGTGGTCGGTCGCCTCAAGGAGGTGGGCGGTCACGCCCGCCTGTTCTCCGCACCCGGCTCGGGTACAACAGTCGTTCTCGAGGTGCCGCGATGACCTATTCCCCTCCCGACGAGTCCACTCTCGGCGTCCTGGTCGGCGTTCGCGAGAACCGCGCCCTGCGCACCAACCCGATGGCCCGCGCGAGGCGCCAGGATGGCCAGCACCGCGCCAGCCTGGGCACCGCCTTCATCGGCATCGGAGCGGCGCTCGTCTGCGCCCTGCGGGCAATCTACGGCTTCAGCTGGTTCGTCTCGCTCTGGTCGACGTACCCCAACCCCGTTCCCGCCCTCGCCGCGTGGATCCTTCTCATCATCGTTCTGGTCACCGCGTTCGTCACGACCCGGATCATGGGCGACCACCTGCCCGACTGGATGTTCCTGGTCTTCGTGGGATCGCTCACCCTCGTGATCGCCCTCGACCTCCTCGCCGTCTGGGACCTGCACGACATGGGCCGCTACGCGACGGCCTCCCTCACCGCCGCCATGTCACTGCTGCTGGTCATCACGTTGCGCACCACCACCAACGTGCTGCTGGTCACCGGCATCTTCGGCGCGGTGATCGCCGGGGCGATGGTCATCAACACTCCCCTGACCGCGCACAACGTGCCCACCCTGATCACTTCCCTCGGCTTCGCGATGCTGCCCGTGGTGATCGGCGTTTCCGTGGTCCGCGGCTTCCGCCGGATGGTGCAGGTGGAACTCGACCGGGTGCTCGTGCAGAGCACGGTGTCCGCGCCGCGCTTCGCGGTGGGCATGCTCGCTTCCGAAGAGCTGGCCAGGCTCGACCTCGCGGCCGAGGAACTGCTCGACTCGGTGGCCACCGGACGCAATCCCCTGCCCCTCAAGCCGAAGATCGCCTCGATCGCCGCCTCGCTCGCCACCGAACTGCGCCTGCACCTGATCGAGGGTCGCCGCGAGACCTGGCTGTACCACGCGATCTCCGAGTCGGAGATGCTCGGCCGGTCCGTCACCCTCGTCGACCGCGGCAGCCTCGCGGGTCTGCTCGATGCCAACCAGCGCGACGGCCTGCTGGCAGCGATCTGGCTGCTGCTGAGCGACAACGTGCGCCCGAACACCAACCGCACCGTCAACGTGCAGGTGGGCCCGATCGAGCAGGCGAAGCAGCCAGGCATCGGCCAGAAGCTCGGTGTTCCCATCGTCGTGACCACCAGCAACGTCACCCGCAACCGCGTCGATCCCTCCACCTGGGACGCCATCCGACGCGTGGGGCGATACAGTGACACCACCCAGAACGCCAGCCTGCGGGTGGATATCGAGTGCTTTGTCGACAACCCGGCCGACGTTTAAGGAAGATGAGAAGATGACTTTCGAGGAGAGAAACACCGTGTCACAGACCGATGCCCGTATCCGTTTGGCCATCGTCGACGACCACCGGATGATCCTCGGCGCACTCACCGAGTGGATCAAGAGCGCCCAGGACATCGACATGGTCGCCGCCCTGCCGAGCTGGCCCGAACTCCTCTCGCACCCGGCATTCCCGGTGGACGTGGTGCTGCTCGACCTGGACCTCAAGGACAACATCCCGATCTCACTCAAGATCTCCACCCTCAAGACGATGGCCGTGCGCGTGGTGCTCATGAGCACCTACTCCGAGCCGAACGTGGTGCGCGAGGCCCTCGCCGCCGGCGCCCTCGGCTACCTGGTGAAGACCGAGGAGGCCGACATGATCGTCGAGGCCATCCGTTCCGCGTCCCGTGGCGAGGCCTTCATCTCGGCGGAACTCGACCTCGCACTCAACTCGGGCGAAATCGGCGGAGCACCCAAGCTCAGCGCCCAGGAGCGC
>Ga0247807_10002510_pt1 | contig 10032 bp, 5 predicted proteins | sample UWRJL074202C1_FD_179931 | JGI IMG/M metagenome (GOLD analysis project Ga0247807, IMG submission 179931) | Plant litter microbial communities from Arlington Agricultural Research Station in Wisconsin, United States - UWRJ-L074-202C-1 | ecosystem: Environmental > Terrestrial > Plant litter >...
CTATTGCTCTTGCTGAAAAAGAGGCGAAAGCAAAGAATACTGTAAATAAAGCCACGTTAGATGAAAAGATTCTACTTGCTGAAACAAATAAAAAATTAAAAGAGGAAGCAAAGGAAAGATTAGGATTAATAGGCAATTATCAAAAACTAACTAACGCCAGACTAGACGCTCAAAAAAGACTAGGAGAATTACTTTCTGCTGAAAAGAAAAATATAGCTGAGGTTATAATTGCTCAAAAAGAATTTGACAAACTAGATGCTAGGGTTAAAGCAGTTGACGCTGCTCTTAGAAATTATTCAAGAAACATTGGTAATTATCAAAGTGCTTTAAAAGGTTTCAATGAAACTTTAAGAGATTTAATGTCAACCTTTGGTATTGCTACCGGAATTGCTCTTTTTGGTCAGATAGTTAAAGATGTTTTTGGTGTAATAAAAGATTTTGATCGTCAATTAATTGCTGTAGGGAAAACAACTAATATTTCAGGTGAAGAATTAAAGCAATTTGGGCGTGAAGTAGTTGAACTTGGTGATAAAAGTAATGGTGTCACAGTTGAAGGATTAATAAAGTCAGCTGAGGTCGCAGGACAATTAGGTGTGACCGGTACCGCTAATATTTTAAAGTTTTCTGAGGCAATCGAAAAGTTAAAGCTTACTTCTAATATCATTTCTGATGAGGCTGTTGGGCAGTTCGCTAAGTTTATTCAAGTTTCTTCTGATAGTTTTGAAAATGCAGACAGGTTAGCTTCTGTTATTACTCAATTAGGTAACTCATTTGCAACAACAGAAAAAGAAGTTCTTGCCAATGCAACTGAAATTCAAAAAGGTGTTGCAGTATATAATACTTCTGCTCAGGGTGTCTTGGCACTTGGTGCGGCAACATCTACATTAGGATCTGAAGCCGAAGTTTCTGCAAGTTCTATCCAAAAAACGTTTGGTGTAATCAATAAAGCAATCGCAACAGGGAAAAATTTAGATGCTGTTTTAAAGCTTACAAATTTAACTCAAAAAGAACTTTCAAAACAGTTCAACAAGGATGCTACAGTAGTATTTCAAAAATTTATTCAAGGTTTAAATAAAGCTAAAAAAGAAGGGCAAAATTTAGCAGTTGTTTTGGGAGAGCTGCAATTAGATGAGGTTAGATCATTTAAAACAATTGGATCTTTAGCGGCGAATTATGGTGTGCTTGAGAGCGCAATGGAACAGGCGCGCGAAGAATACATTGAAAATATTGCGTTAAACAAAGAAGTCGAATCTGCATCAGAGAGTTTGTCGTCAATTTTAGGAGATATTAAAGATAGATGGGAGGCGTACATCTTAACTGCTGATGATGCAAATTCCGGAAGTGCTTCCTTAGCCAAAGTGTTAAAACTTGTACGTGATAATCTTAAGGATGGAATTGATTTCGTAGTCAAATTTGGTACCGTGTTATTAACGTTCATTGGAGTTATGAAGATGGTGAACTTTGTAACAACATTATGGGGCGCAATTCAAACTGCTGCGACCGCTGCTCAAATAAGATTTGCACTGTCAACTGGTATTGGTACAAAATCTATTTTGGCACAAGCTGCTGCCGCAAGAGCCGCTACTACAGCACAGCAAGGATTAAATGTTGCTATGACAGCAACTCCGTGGGGTTTGGTTTTAGCGTTTCTATCAGCTGCAGTTGTTGCTTATATGGTTTTTAACGATGAGATGAGTGACGCGGAAAGAAACATTCAAGACATTATTGATGCTAATAAACAATTAGAGGTAACTGAAAAATCCTATGCTGATGCTCGTGATAAAGCGAACGACGCAAGATTTAAAGATATTGAAAAAGATATTCAACTTAGAAAAGCACAAGGCGAGAATTCGGATAAGTTGGATAAAGAAGAAATAGCCAGAAAAAAGAAATTACTTGAAGCAGGACTTGAAATATATCTCAATCTTAAAAAAGCTGAAACTGATAGAACTGCAACTGAAATTAATAGTTCAAGGCAACGTATTGTTCAGTTACAATTAGAGCAAAAAGTTCTTGAAAATAGTGGATATAGAGTAAGTAAAGAAGGAAACACCACGGAAGAGATTGATGTTCTTATTCGATTAGAAAAGGAAAAACTAAACTTGAAAAAAGCGTCTTTAACTAAAAACTCAAAATTAACTACTGAAGAAGAAGCTCGCTTGAATAAACAAATTCTTGATTTGGATAAAGATGCGGCTATCAAAAATGCAGAATTTAAAGCAGAAGAAAGTAAAAAAGCTAGAGCGGCCCGATTAAAAAGACTAAAAGAGTTATACGATTTAGAGAAGAAAGCGCTTGATGATTTGTACAAACTTGAACAATTTAGAATTCAGGTTGCAATAGATGTTGATGAAGAAATTCTAAATAATGAAAAAGCAACTTACGATTATAGATTAGATGCTCTTGCTGATTTCATACAATTATCAGCTGAAAAGAGAAGGCATTCTGCTGCTAATGAATTATCTAAACTTGGAAAATACAATGAAGAAACTGGAAAACTGGTTCGTGAATTATCTGATTTAGAAATTAAAACTCTTTTAGAAACAGGAACAATAAAAAAGAAATTGACTGATGAACAAAAGGAAATTTTAGAAAAGTTTCAAGATGATCAAAAAAAGCTAACTGCAAAAGGAGTAAAGGAGCGTCAAAAAATAATAGATAGTGAAGTTGAAGAGGTTAAAAAAAGGATTGACGCTGAGTTGTTACGTCAGGATACAGCACTTCAAGATAAATTATTGATCGAAAATGAGACTTTTAAAACAGAGTATCAATTAGCTGGTGATAACTATGCATTATTAGAAAAAGCTAAGAAAGATCATGAAGAGCGAAAGTTAAAAATAGCATCTGATGCAGCAAAAGAGGCTTTACACGTCCAGATTGATAGTATTAAAAAATTACTTGATGCTGAAAAATCAAGAGGTGACGGATCTGCAATTTCAATTGATAAAATAAAAAAATTAGAAAACGAATTAGCAACTTATAGAAAAGAATTAAGCATAGAGCAAACAGATTCTGACAATTATAATAAAGAAAAAAGAATAGAACTAGAGAGAAATCAGATTGATAAAATCAAAGAAATGTCTCAAGAACTTTACAGTGTTTTAATGGATTTAGGCAATTCTATTTTTGAAGGAAGGATCCAAAACATAGAAGTTGAACAAAGTCGCAATGACGAATATTATGCTAAGCTAATTGATCTTGCTAAAAATGATGAACGACAAAAAAGTATTCTTGAAAAGGAACGTGACAAAAAGAATGATGAGTTAGAGAAAAAGAAGCGGAAAGAACAACATAAACAAGCGGTCTTTAACAAAGCTTCTGCGATCGCGCAAGCTAGTATCAATACAGCATTAGCAGTTTTGGCAGCTTTAAATACACAGCCTTTTTTACCAATGGGACCCATAATGGCGGCTCTGGCGGGTGGAATTGGAGCAATACAAATTGCAGCCATTGTTGCTACACCAATTCCTAAATACAAAGATGGTCGTAAAGGTGGTCCTAAAGAAGTCGCAATGATCAATGACGGCGTTTCATCGAATGGTAATTATGTTCAAGAGGTTATTGAACGTAAATCTGGCTTGATCGAAGCGCCAACGGGGAAGAATAAAATTGTTCAGTTGTATGAAGGTGATAATGTACATAAAAGTGTTGGGGATTGGAACAAGATTCAACGTGCTGCAATGATTTCAAGTTTGAATATGGAAGGTAGAAAAATGAGCGACTTTCAGGCTACTCAATATTTTGCGACTGCTTATGGTAAAGAACTGGTTGAAGAAATGAAGTTAACTAGGAAAGCAATTCAAAATCAAAAGCAACCTATTTTCCAAAGTCAAAAGGTTGATATACCTCATTCAGTTTGGAAATCTAAAAACGTTAATTGGTCATGAGTAATATTAATCCACAATATAACGATCGCGTACAATACATTCTTCGAAATAAGAATTTCGGGAATATTGTAACAGTTGAGCCAATTGGATGGCAAACAGATGAAAAGGAATATGCCAGACACGAAAAGTATCATGGCATATTTCCTCGATTCTCTAACTCTTTAAAATTTGTTGGAGATGCGGCAGACTATTTAATTCTTATAGACTCTATTGATGGGATTATGGCAGATGTTGAATTGATCAGAAATGAAAAGCATCCACAAACAGATATTTGGACATTGACGTATTCCGGCTATCTAGATTTTTCCACATTAACAAAAGAAGGTAAAGAAATATCAATAAAATTTAATTCTGGAGGGTTGGAACAAGATTTGAAAGCCCGGGAAAGTGACAGTGTTGAGGTTGATAGATTGACCACAATGAATGATTCTGTTATTCCGGAACTAAAAACGATCAATGTCAATTTGGATGGACGAAAAATATTTCTACAGACTAAATTTTCTACAAGTGTCACAGATAGTTCCTTAAAACTTGTAAGCAGTTCTAGTGATGGAAACACAAGAGGTGTTGCGATTCCTGTTCCTTTAACTTTAGTCAATAAATCCCATGAATCAGCTCAGGCTCCTATTTCCGGAACTGAGCACGGGGATAGTACTTGGACACGTGAAGGTGATGGCGAAGGATCTCTTTTGTTTTTTGCAATTTCGGATAAGGATAGAGAATTGAATATCAATCTTAAGCTACAATTTAACGTTAATATTTTTGCGTTTAAGGATATAGATAATTTTAAGTTTTATGTTAGAATTGCCACTTTTAAAGATTCCGGAGAATTGAAATTTAAGCAAAATAAGTTTCTGTTTGAAAGCACTAGTTACAATGATCTTCATTTAAAAACCTTCAATGTTAGTATCAATGAAAAGTTCACTGTTTTAAAAGGGGAAAGCTTGGCGTTAGTTTTTGATCAAAATGTTGATTTTAAAAATACTTCATCACAAAGATTAGAAATTATTGTTTCAGATATAGTTGGCACAATGGATGTTGACGAAGATAGTTTCGAGGATAAATCGACTACAAAAGCAATTTTAGCGCATGAATTAGCTGATCGCCTGATTACAATTGCAACCAACAAACAAGGTGTTTTCTACTCTGATTATTTTGGGCGTAAAGATTTAGGATATCCTGTTGATGGTCCTGGCGCTTATGTTGCCTTTACACATGGATTTTGGGTAAGAAGATTTGATAAGTTGCCATTGCCAAAAGAAGAAACCAGTACACAGACGAAAGTGACTAACTTATTTAAGCCATTGACAACATCAGTTAATGATTTCACTACTTCTAATACTGCAGCATTCAATATTGGTCTTGGAATCGAAAACTATAGCAATAAAGAGCGGGTGAGAATTGAAGAATTAAGTTTTTTCTACAATAAAAACGTCACAATTCGACTTCCTAATCAGGTTCAAAAGGTAAAACGACAAAAAGCAGTTGATAAATTTTATTCATCCATTCAGGTTGGTTACGAAAAAGGAGGGGACTACGAAGAAGCATTTGGACTGGATGAATTTAATGTGAAATCGAATTTTTCTACTTATATCAGTAGGTTGAAAAACGAATACATTCAAATTTCAAAATATCGTGCTGATAGCTATGGAATGGAGTTCGCTCGAAGAAAACCGATATCATTAAACAATACGGAGGATTCTACTTATGATGAAGACATTTTCTTTCTTGATCTCAAAAAAGGAAACTTTAATACATATAGTCAGCGTAAATGGCAGGATGATTTTGCAAAAGCGCCTACTGGAATTTTCAGCCCGGAAACTGCAACTAATCTAAGATTGTCACCAGTAAACTGCATGTTGCGCCACGGATGGTGGATTTCAGCCGGACTTATCAAGTATGCAACTCAAAAATTAAAATTTGGATCATCTACTGCCAATAGGCAATTAAAAACTCAATTGATTGGCAGGCTTGAGTACGCGGAGAATGGTGATATCATGAATTCTGAACTTCAAAAAGCAAGATTTGAACCGGAAGAAATAGAGTTTGAACATGTTTGTAATTTCGATGTTATGCAGCAAGTTAACGGAACAACATTTATTCAAGGTAAAAAAATAATAAATCTATACGGTCTAGTTGAATTTATAAATGAGGATGGTGTAAAAGAGAAGGGTTGGCTACTGAATTTAAAGCCAAACGGAAAAGGAAACTGGAAAGTATTAAAACTTAATAATTAAACTATGGCCAATTCAAAGATAACATTAGATTGGATGTTTGTTTCTGCACTTAACAGTGAGTTAAATATAACTGAAACAAAATTAGGATTAAATTTAAATCAAGTATTTAAAAATTCCCGTTTAGCAAGTGGACAAACGGAAAGGCCACTTTATATGATTGATAGAGATGAGTATAGAGGATATATTTCTGATTATTATGAGTTAGCATTTAATTTAGATTATAATACTGGTTTTTTATTTACAACTACCAAAATTGACGGTCCTGCCAATAGAGGTATAGGTACCGTGATTATTGAAGCAAATTATCCTGGTGCAAACTTTGTTATAACTAAAAACAATGCTAGTGTTATAGGAAACATTGAAAACGAACCTGCAGTTGATGAAATAAGAATATTGAACACTTCTTTTTCTGAAGCTTCGTCAAATAAATGCCAAAATGTAAAGGTAAATGTTTCTACAAATATACTTGCAACAAGAGTTCTAAGCCCAGTTTCAATTAATCCAAATAGCAGTAACCCATTTTCTTTTGATTATTTAAGAGGTGGGTCGATCAATATTACTGTTCAAGATGCAAATGGCAAACAGGCAATACAAACAGTTGCTTTGCCAAGTATGTTGAATGCCAATAATTTTGATGTTGCAATAAATAACAGTCCAAATGGTGCAACCGTCTTAGTTGATAATGTAAGCACAACAGGATTAGTTTTGCAATATTCATTAAACAATGTTGACTGGCAAAGTGAAAATTACTTCAATGGGTTAACGCCAGGTGACTTTACATTGTATGTGCGTGATCAATTTGGATGTTCCTTTTCGAAATCATTTACAGTTAATGAATTTGGCATTTACACTCCATATTTTTACTTATCAAAGTCTAATTCGATCAGAATGGCAAACGTCATTAATTGGGGGGATTCTGCTAATTATAAAACAGATGAGAATACATTGAGCTATCAAGTAGATGTTCTTTTACCATATAAGGAAGTGCAGCAATTTCAAAGTGCAGATATTCCTCAAACGCAATTCAAGTCAAATTACGAAACCAATACTGCAGTTGTAATTAAAGCAGATGGGACTGAAGTAGATGTTCCTATTGAAAAGAAATCAAGCAATATCGGTATCAAAGATAAGCGTGATGCGCGTAAATACAGTTTAGGTAACGGAAAGACCGGAGTTTATTTTCTATCCGGGAACAGATATAATTTTGATACTAATGTGATAATAGAGCCTTATGCCTTGAATGGACTATTGCCGGAGTGGGGAGTTATTGGAAATTACATCGTAATCGCTAATGCGTGGTTTTTGATTGAAGAAGTCTTTTATGATGAGACGAAAGACGCTGAAGTTATTGTGTTTTCTCAAAACTACACTGGTGCAGAAGTAAATATTGTTGTAGGATCAATTTACAATCGATTTAACTATGAAGTTTATGAGTATGCAATTGATATGGTTGATTATATTGATCAATATCTTCAGGTGAAATTAATCAATTCAGATCCTAAATTCGGCACATTAACCCATTTAAGCGAGCAAATTTGGTGCAAAGTAAAGCATGAAGATGTTTTAGAAATAAAATATTACAACACTACTAATACAGATGTATTTTATGCAACAGGTATTGAATTTTTAATTAGGATTCCGTACACTTTCGTTAAAGGTAAAATTGATGAAGAAAGTGAAGTTCATAAAACTGACACAAATTCAATTTTGCTTAGTGCTGAGCTTTATGAAGTTGATGAATTTATATTTGAACCAGTTACAAAAGAGATCTGGAGAAAATTGATGTTCGCACTATCTCACGAAAAAGTTTGGATTAACGGAGTGGGTTATGTCAAAAATGGAAGCTTTTCAACTGAAGGCCCGTTAGAACAAACTAACCTTTATGTATTAACTGCAAACATGCTAAAAACTGGAAATGTGTATAATTCACAAGGAAGTGGTAATCTTGATTTTAGTGGTGGTGATGTTGAGGTACCAGGATTAATTTCTACTGAATCCGGATTTATTAGCTATATATAAAATGTTAATTATAATCACTTTACATCTATTTTTTTTTGTTTTTAGTTTTCTTGTGGGTCGGTTAGTTATTCTATCATTTCAGCATAAAGTAGACAAACATTTTTTTCTTTATACAATATTTGAACAAAGCCACACTGTAATGAAGTGGCTTTGTTGTTAGTATTATTAATTATTAGCAAGTTATCATCATATTTCTAGTCAGAACTCAATAAATTAAATGATGTTTAAGCTTGTCCATGAATTAGAATAAATGTACATTTTTAAAATCTATTAATAAAATGTAAAAAAAATCGTAAATTTATTTTTTTTAACTGTAAATCTTGATTATGAGCAGAAAATATCACTTATCATACAATGCTATTGATTTTAACAGCGATTTTGACGGAAATTATAATGAAACGAAAAGATTCATATTATGTGTCCTTGCAAATACTAATTACCTAAATCTTTATTCTTATTGTGAATCGACATTCATAATTGAATATTTAGAAATACAACCTAAATTATTTGCATATGTGAGACAAAATATTGAAAAACATTTCTACTATTCATTGTCATTAGTAGACATAAATGAAACAGAACATGCAATAGGTCATAATCGGAATATAAATCATGCCTTAAAATTGCAATCAGAAATTAAAAATTTATCGTATAACGATCTAAAGAAAATTATTACCGCTTACTAATAAAAAACAATTTTCATGAGTAGAAAGTATCATTTTTCTTATGATGTAAAAAACATAAAAGAAGACTTTAATAATGATTACACGGAAGCTAGGAATTACTTAATCTGTGTACTATGGCATACGCCAATTATTGATATTAATAATATTTCTTCATATTGCACGTCAACGCTAATTATTGAGTATGAAGAAGTAGAGCCTTACTTATTTAGTTATCTAAAAATAAATCTTGGAAAATATTTCTTCTATTCCATTTCATTAGTAGAGACAACTGATTCCATTTATGATTGCATAAGTCATGATCCTAACATGTCTATAGACATAAATTTAAAAAAAGAGATGCTTGAAATTTCCTGTTCTGATTTAGGAAAGGAAATAACTCCTTACTCAATTAACTCTCAAAATGACTAACAACCAATCTTGTCTTTTAAATTATCAAACTTAATTATAAATTTTTCTAAACTTTTGGGCACAGTCTAGTTATTTAAGAGTCTGTATTGTTTTTAAATTTGTTTTTTCAGTGTAAAGTGTATACATACATATAAAATAAAAGCCTCTAGTGATAGAGGCTTTTGCTATTTTTTTAGATCCTTAATTTGATTTCCGTCAACATGTACACTTCTATTATCGTGATAATGGTGATGATGGTGATGTATAATTGTAGTTGATTTATCAACATACGATGAATTATTGTCGTTGTCTGGAAACATCACATTTCCAGCAGCTTTGCCAAGCTTCCAACAGCCTCCAACAATAATTATAAATAAAAGTATAAGTAACATCATTGAGAAAATTTATTAAAAATTAAGCTATTATGTTATTTTATTTCTTATTTAGAATGATTCTAAATAAGAAAATTATTTCTACTTTTGTTAGATTAAATAATTATACATGGCAAGTTTAGATTTCATTATAGAAAGATTATCAGCAATTTCAAAAATGCTAAATGCAATTGGTACAAATGCAAAGAAAATTGACGAATTGCCAGCGCAAACTTATCTCGATTTAGCTTCAAGAATTCACGTATCGAGATCTGGTATTTCAGAGCGAATAACTTTAGGTCAAATTATAGATGCTGTTGAAAACGACAATTTTGACGAAATTGTATCTGTTGGAAATCCTGTAATTGTGTATAATGAAACAAAAGCCTTAAACGAGGTTATTGTACCAACAACTCCAATACCTACTTGGAGAATTAACAATGTT
>Ga0247807_10002513_pt1 | contig 10023 bp, 9 predicted proteins | sample UWRJL074202C1_FD_179931 | JGI IMG/M metagenome (GOLD analysis project Ga0247807, IMG submission 179931) | Plant litter microbial communities from Arlington Agricultural Research Station in Wisconsin, United States - UWRJ-L074-202C-1 | ecosystem: Environmental > Terrestrial > Plant litter >...
CTGTAGCCGGGCCCAATCGTAGCTTTACCATCTCCATATACAAATTTCACAGCCAATAAAGTAAACGCTTGCAAAGGGATAACATCGTACCCACGAAACGGCTGGCGAAAATATGAAGGTAGACGATATCTTTCACGGCGTTGGCAGCTAACGTTAATCCCAGTGTGATGAACATCCGTTTACAGAACCCGATTGCCGAACACCTTACTATGCCATAAAATATCTGGGAGAAGATTACTTATCAAGGACCTCTACTCACGCTATGTACAAAAGGAGAGGTTCCTCTGCGTAAACGTGTGATAAGCTTCTTGTATTCTGATAAGTCTAAGGAAGAAAGCTCTCCGTAGGGAGAAATCTAGTTATAACTAACTAATGGGGATGTGCATTTCTAATAGAAGTTAGGGATGTCTTACTAAAGCACTGCATATGAATAATGGTCAGTTTCGCGCTGTAAAAGCAGATTAGTCTATCTATAATGAAAGCTTAGGTAAATCAAACTTGCAGCCAGAAGTGGAGAAACAGCACCGCAGGTAGGTTTTGCTATGTAAGGAGCACGAAGAGTATATGGAATGGGGCATGTGATTATAATGCTAGAATCGTAAATTGAGGCAAAATCTCATCGCCACATGACGTGAGGGGTGTAAATTGATAGCTGTTTCCCTGATAAAGGTGAAAATCGTCCCTAGAGGGCATATACGTATAACATATTGTACATAGTTATATGAAGCAACTAAATGAAAAATTAGAGATTAGTTAGTTGAGTTCCTTAATTCAGCTAATTATCAAATTTCACATTTCAATTACTCTTGAAAGAGATATGCTAGTATTAGTTGAAAGGATTTCCAACATTACTTATGGTATTTGTAATAGAGAGTATATCCTATATATCCTATTTTCTGAGCGCTGCGGCTTGCCCCCTGGTTTCTTGTGGATTAAACCCTGGTAATTTGTCCGCGGCTAAGTCATATGACTGTCATCACAACAAGATATCTTACATGTACTCTACTGTTGCAAACATTCGCAAACTCACCTCACCCTAATTAATCTATACCGCGAAGCTAAGTAGCTGAATGGGGTGAAGAGTAATCGTCATAGATCCTATGGCTTCTACCCAGGTTACCCTCATTTTCCCGCGGGTCTCCCTTGAGCAACCTCGACCACCGAAGGTAGCAATTAAACCACTCGCGAGGCCCCCTATAAAGCCAGATGACCGATCCGAAAAGAATTCCAGAGCAAGGCAAACTACAAGAAAAGGAAACTTCAAGTCAAGGGCAGGGTGCAGGACTTGCAAGTAATAAGTACTACCTCTACGCTTATGCACTTAACTCAACTCTATCTAGGCTAAAGCATTACAAATGTGATGAGGCTCGTCCATTCTGTGGTCGTTGCGCAAAAGCAGAATGGAAGTGCGAATATCGATCAGACACCTCTGGTAGACCCGTAGTTGGCCATACACAAGTCAGCAAATTAGCTCCTAAACCAGCGTTAGTACCAATCAAAACCAACCCTGATGATGGGAATTATCTGCAATATGCCCACTCACTGTATAATCACAATCCCGTCGCATCATTTCAGATACCACTTTGGTCATTGCTTCTCCAGTTGGCGCAGTGTGAGCCATGTATTCGGCACATCACTATAGGGACAGTCATGATGCATCACGTCTCTGCGGGTGGGACTCAAGATCCAAAAAAGTCAAATCGTCAGCAAATACTTAACGCCGGCCTTGGCCACTACGGAAATTCTATCAAAGCTCTTCAAAGGCTACTCAATAGAGCAAATGGTAAAGCCGACAAAGCAACGTGGGAGATTTCAATCTTGGCAAGCTACCTTATGTCGTCCTTTGAGACACTGGTTGGTGATGAAGAGAGTGCATTTAATCAAATGCAAAGCGGATTCAATCTTGTCAAAAATCGCCTAGTGGATCATAAATTTGATGCAGAACATGCTGGGAATCTGGAGGAGCTTGCATATGCTTTCAATCGACTGGACATTCGACTGAGTACCTATGATGCCAGCTATCACACAAAAGCTTTGATAGAACCAAAAGTTCCCGAAAGTTTTAGGACATTAACACACGCAAAGCATGTGCTGGAAGCCATCATCCCTAATATTCTCGTGTTGATAAGAATTCCCAGTCAAGAAACCAATATACCAAGAACATTTCCTGGCGAGAATATTCCACCAGAGGTATTGTCCAAGCTCAAGGGGTTTAAAGATCTGCTTCAGAAATGGTTTCAGAACCTTAAGAAGCTCAGTGCCACCCTCGGCCTCAATCTTTCCGCGCCCGCATTTGGTCCTCTAAATATCCGTGCTCATTCGTCACACCACGTCCTGATGAATCAGTACTGGATGTGTGTTATCTGGCTGGAAACAGCTTTCTCAACCTCGCAAACAGCTTTCGACCCCTTCTTTCCTATATTTTCGGAAATCACGAGACTCGCTGAGCTTATCATCACAATGCAGCCCGAGCGCCAATGTCTTTGGCAAAAGCATAAATTCTACTACACGGCGGAAACGCCCTTCCTGCATCCACTGTTCTATACAGCACAGAAATGTCGAGATGGTCGTCTTCGACGGCGGGCTTTGCATTTGCTCAAATTGGCAGGGAGTGAAGGGGTTTTTGAAGGTAGAAGCTCGGCGGCGGCTGTTGAATGGGTCATTGAACAGGAGGAGGCTGGTCTACCAGAGGGAGTTATTGGAAGTGTGGATCCGAATAGTGGAGGGTATGTAGAGGAGCGATGGAGGATGAGAGGAGCAGATATTAGGATCAATCGGTTGGCGAAGTCGTTAGATATCACGTGTACCAGAGTTGGAGCTGATGGTGTTGAGGAAGTGGTTATGGGCAAAACTACTTGGATACAACGATGCAATCATCATCAAAAGCCTAATATCGTGGAGGATTCTAAAAAAGATTTACAGAAAGCATCGTTCTTTGGATGACGGTCAGATTGATGAACCGTGTGGATGCTGTATGCAAGTACTCCAATATTCTAAGCTTCTAAATCCTAATACATATTATATGAAGTGAAATGCATGTATTCATCTTCAATAAAACTCCATCAAATCGGTCAATTGCTTCAATTATATCATCTATCAGCTATTCTAATGCGTCATGCGGTGGATCTCCATAGTCGATTATTGAGTATTAAACTGTATTGGGGATTAATCTCTCCGCAGTTCTGACATGACACGATGTTCCATCTCTTTTGGATTGGCAACAAATGGCTCAAGGAAGTTATCAAATAGATTCTGCCAAAGCGCCTGCCTCGCGCAACATTTGAGCTATTTCGAGTTCTTCGTACTCTATGGCACGGGCTAACGCTGTGACTCCATTCCTATCACGTCTATCATTGTGCCATAGCTCGAGGACATTTGCACCTCTCTTGAGCAAGAAATTAACCATTGCAATTTCTCCATTCTGGCTCGCAACATGTAACGGAGGCTGCTTGAACGAAACCATAATGAAATCAGCTTCCTCGATTCCCTCTAACCAATCATCTCCAGTTCTGTAGCGTTTGCGAGGAGGATGCCTTCCATTCAGCATTGCAGTAGTATCAACTTGTAGTCCTGATGGTTGGGGGTGGTCAAGCAAAACTCGCGCTACGTCAACATGCCCGTTTCTCGCAGCGTGGGCTAGAGCAGAGATAGTTCTGGTTGCTCCATTATCAAGCAACAATGGTAGTATTGAAGCCCTCCCACAAAGAGAAGCAAGTTCCACAATAGTGCGAGGTCCATCCCTTTTGCGGTCTTTATGATCCAAAATGTCGTTGTACCAGATCATAATCCTGGGGTCGCCATCCAAAAACAATATACGCCGAGCTATACCTTCATGGCCATACTCTATGGAAGTAAGGAGTATATCGCTATGTAGCACAATCAGGTAATTTGGATCTGTGAATATACAGAGGCCAAGCAGCTTCATCGCCAGCTTTTCGTGACCTCCCCTTACAGCTTCAAGCATTGCAGTCCGCATCGTTACCTTCCTTGGTTTGATCCCGTATTTTGGCTTCAATAGCAAAAATACAATATCATCATAACCACCATAACATGCCTTGCATAAAGCGGCTTTTTTATTGTTAACTTTCGGGAATGTTTCCTGCTCATCGTAAAGGTTGGGATTTGCACCATTTTCTAAGAGTAGCAATACAGCGGCGTAATTTCCTTGCTTTGCTGCCTGCTCAAGAGCAGGTCGGAAGAATCCACTTTTAGCATTGACGTCTACGCCATAGTTTAGGAGTTTCTGAATCATCACCACATCACCAAGAAAAGCGGCGACAACCTGTTTTGGAATTGTCAGCGAGAGTACCCAGCTATGAACACTTTTATATAAGTGACCACAGGAAATAGCTCAACATAGAAGTTTAGACGAACAATGGCGTTATTCTCAACGGGAGTCTTAGCGATGCGATATCGTCGATCAGCCTCACCGGAAGCTTTACTACTAGGATCAGTTGTCTTGAGAAGATATTCATGTCTTTGTGTTGATGACCGCTGGCGAGGATGGAATGATAGTCGATCTCCAATATCAACATCCGCTGCGCACAGCGCGTGACTATATCGGTCTTTCTGTTGCTCTGATTGGTTGGGATCAAATAGCTTCAGGAAGTTCACGGTTTCAACTACCATCGAAAAGAAGCGACTATGTGTTGGATCTTGACGACCGAATCTCCATAATAGAATTCTGGTGATTATGTCTCTACTGAATGATGTGGCAGATCCTTCAACTGGCGCTTTGCTAATGGCCTGGAGAATGCTTTCGGCAAAGAATTCTATCAGGTTAAATATTGATTAGAGAGCTTCATTCATAAATATCGACTTTACTCACTGTTAACAACTCTTAGACGAATCAACTTGCGACACCCTACAATATCTACGGCAGCATCAATGATTCCCTGAATTATCTCCAAAGGTAGGTCCATCAAGCTTGAGATAGAACCCCCATTTCCTGAATACGAAATCGTGGCCATGGCTTAGACTGGTGTGATGAATGAATATATGAGGAAAGTTAATCCAAGTATAAGTTTAAATAAAAGTTGGAGTCAAGATTTTGGATCGAAGCATCCAGCCTACTGTAGCCTAAAACATTGGCATGTCGTCGTTATCGTCGTTTCACAAGCGAGCCACAAAAAAAGTACCAGTGACTCATGTATACTCCTCAATCTGAGTTACTTTGCCTTTCCTTCATTTCACCTTTACTAGGTTTCTTTAGAGGATCTAGAATAATTCACGAAGAGAGAAGCAGGTGGCTGCAACGTTGAGACAAGCCTTATTGACTTTTATGGGTATCCAGTCACGTGAATAAGAGACCTTTCTCTGCATTCATTTTGAGATACTGCTGAAATGAACTATTGATATTACGGACAAATTCTAAGCCTTGGTTTGGATGTTTTCTTCTGCATTAGTTGTGACTATCATAATACCTGATAGCCAGGTAGCTACAAGCGAACGATGTAGCCAGCGATTTAATTTATCTTCCAAGTCTCTGATCCATGCTACACCATGGCCACTAAGCCTACAGCCATCAGCGAAGCGGTTTTAATTCTGTGAACTTTTATTGGAGTAAACTGCTCTTTATTTTGATTATATGCATTTACTACCTAGTTATCTGTCAACCCAACCATTTTCAATGAATCCTCCCATAGCTTCGCTTCCTTCTCTTTATCATAGGCCCAAGGCGAGTGACCTGACTGTCCACCAGTGGATGGCTCAGCTGGTTGACAATCATCTAGGTATATCCTACCTTTCCCCTCAAATTCCTTTCCAACAGCTGCCAGAACCTGTGTAGCAGCCCCTTGTTCAACATTCTTCATATATCTTATGGCAAATTCATCCTCGAACCACTGTTTCTTCTGTTCTTCCGAGATAAACTTTTGCAGACCGGACATAATTCCACCTGGGTGGAGAGACAATCCGTGAAGACCTTGGGCTCCTAACTTGTTCTCAATTTCATTGGCCATGTAGATATTGGCAGTCTTGGATTGGCCATACCCTCCCCATGCAGTGTAACTCCCGTCTTCAAACCCGTAGTTACCAAATTGAACCTCACCAGCACGGTGACCGGAGGATGCGACGTTAACAACACGTGAGTGGAACTCTGGCGTGGAAGAAGCGAGTAGGGTATCTTTTAGTAACATGAAGAAGAGGAAATGAGCCAGGTGATTTGTCCCAAATTGTGACTCAAAGCCGTCGGCAGTCTTCTCAACGGTCGGTACAGCCATTATACCAGCGTTGTTTACAAGAACGTTGAGTTTGTCACTCTTGCTCAAGAAGCTCTTGGCAGCTGCCCGAACACTGTCAAGAGAATTATTGTCCATTTCTATCAGCTCGACGCGGCCGGGTTCAAGAAATGATTTGCAAGCTTCCTCGCCTTTCTTCAGGTTTCGTGCAGTGAGGAAAACTTTTCCTCCGGTAGCAGCAAATGCACGGCCAGCCTCAATTCCAATTCCAGAAGAAGCTCCAGTTACTAGAAAAACCTAGAGATGCACGTCAGTGTGATTTGTAACGTTACCATTGGTGGCACTACCTTGTCGGTCATCGTACCCTCACGATCATTGTCCTTGATGATTTGGAGAGCCGTAGGGCGTGCATCGCCTGGACCTTTGAGGTTCTCTGCTTTGTGCACCTCTGAATATCGACCTGACATATTTACTGATGAGTTTGCGAAGGTTCGGTATTTAACCAAAGAGGGAGATAAATATGATGCGCGGAGTGAGTGCTTTGTGATAAATGATAAGCTCATGAAGATGTGACAAGAATACTTGATTATTGCTGGGGATAGGTTCTTATTATATAGTGAAGGACATCACTCTCAGATGAAATGTAGACTTTAGGCTTACCCTTGATAATGAGCTAGTGGGATCCACAATGTAAAGTTTCCCTGGTGCCTGAAATAGACGGTGTAATGCTCATCATATAACTAAGTATTACGGAGTATCCTGCCAAGTTTCCAATGCTCCATGTGTAGATAGGAGATAATATAACAGAACCAACATGAGCAAAAACCCTGGTAATAAAGAATAACATATATGGTGGCGTTAACTAACAGTATTCCATGCAACCTGCTTATGGCCGCTAACGGTTTTAATGCACTGTTCCACAATTCCCGGCGTTAACAAACCTTTCCTCCAGTTGCCAAGCATCGTGTGGATTCCTTCCGGACCGATCCAACCACATCTGTTCACATTTAATCTCACCTGTTTTGCACAATACTGCTACTGCACATGGTGTATCGAGAGTCACTTCTGCCTATATGAGTATTTGTACAAGTATTCCAGATTCCCCAACGCCATTCCTCCATCAATGTTAAACACACCATTTTCAAAGTCTAGTAAGACCTCCCTCTGATCGTTTGGATCTTATCACATCCACAACTATGTTACAATATAAGCCCTTAATTTTCATCTTCTTTCTCCGATTCTGAAAGTTCAATACTATCTTCATCAATGCTGTCGTACTCATCTATCTCGACTAGTCCCTCAATCTGGCGAATAACGTCTAAGATTTGACTTAAGATCAATCTTAGATCATTCAAATCCGAAAGCTCTTCATGCCATGCTTTGGAATGAGATGCATACTTCGCGAAAAAGTCCGTAGATTGCAACTTGCTAAGGTGAACCTCAACAATGTCTCGTAGACATCCAGACCCGTCCTCCAGTTGACACACAAGTGCGTTTGCAAGCTGGATGCTTTTCACTCCCTTGGACCAATCAAAGATGAGCTTGCAGATATCTGCATATAATTCCATATCTGCGTTGCGAACGGTACTCAACTGTTGCCAAATTGTACGGCGGACGTCAGTGAGATTATCTTGGCGAGTCTCTGCGACAAGACGAAATACCTCAGCGATGTCTCCTCGCTCTCCTTCCTCGTCCGAATGCTGATATTTCTCACCTGAGCCTATATTGTGCATTGGATAAAGCTGCTGACTCCGATGAACTTTAGATTTAGTGCAGGCAAAAAAGGCAGCTCTTTCCAACATCTCAATTTCCTCTCCAACTCGTTCATATAGGTCAGCATACTTTGCCAAGGACACTGTTACTCCAGTATCATCAACGTCAACATTTCTTTTCAGATCGTCTGGATGACTCTGTAGCATAGTCTATGCAATGATCAATTCCACAGTGTCCATGTGTACAAGACCATACGTATGACTTACCTTGAGCTCTGAAGCATGTGTTCTTTTGATTTCTAGAAGACGTTGAAGGCGTTTTGTAGCATCAAGATCCTTGACCAAAGCACACAGACTTTTTCGCATAGCTTCGACAACAATCTCATCATTATCCAGCTTGGTTTGCGACAGTGGGACAGATATCTTGGCGACCTCGCGCTTAGTTTCCTCTGCTGTGAAAACAGCCTTGGTTTCTGTATTCTTTCTGACAGACTTTTGAGGACCCAAGTGCGACTTATCATCTTTCTGCTCAACAAATTCCGTTTTCTCCCGATTTTTGTGCTTCTCTTTCTTTCCAAAACCAGCAAACATAGAGTCCTCGAATTGCTCCTTTTTAACAGGAGAAGCCCAGCGAACCGTCTTCTTTTTCTTAGCGATTGGCGTGAGAACCATCTTCGAGACCTTGTTGTGACGGAAGAGGTGGCTTAGCGGTTGGTATTTTCGCTTCTTCACTGGCGCATTAGGAGTCAAAGTAGGACGACAATTTACTGGAGAGGCAGCTTCTAGTATTTTTCGCGGCACCACTTTCAGACTGGGACGATACTTCATGGCGACTTTGTTTGTGGTAGGCTTCTTCACGACTGCCATTGTGACGGTTTGCGATCGCACGACGACACTTCTGGATTTTGCGTGAAACTTTGAGATTTGGGTAGGGAGGTAAATTCTTTCGTCGACGAGGCTAGGAGTTGAGTTGATGGTGAGTGGATGATGTTGGAAATGCCACAGATACCTGGTGCTTGACTACCTAAAGAACGTGAGCCTGGGAACTTTTGCAACATAACTTCTGGTCAAGAAATCAATGGTTAGTTGTACCTTGAAAGAGGTCGGTCGATCCAGGGCGAGATATATTCATTGGTAGCCTGCTCGTGTGCGCCAAGCCTATATTCACTCCCTCTGAACACGCAATATCTACGGCCGCCACCTGATTCCAACGATACTACCCCTCGCCTGCTTGTGATTTATATAAAAGTGAATTGAATCATGGTTCTGCTGAAGGTTGTGGGGTAGGCGGGTAGGTGGGGTAAGGTGAATTGTTTGCTTTTTTGAAGGGAAGTTGCAGGTAGGTCTCTCCAATTGTCTTCGCCGATTCCAGGGTCCGAGGCTTTTTGTATGCTGTATTGTTTTAGATTGTTTCTTTTTGGGCACGTACATGCTGAGCTCTTTCTCGCAGATGGAAGTTGCTTTTTAGCACTATGTTCTAGATCTTATGAGGAACTCTCTGGCGGCACCCAATTGAATAAATGACGGGATGTAAATGTGGGAAGTCTACGAATCTTTCAAATGAATCTAGGAAGAATCTCATATCTAATACTTCAAAGGAAAACAGCCGCTTTCAGTGTGCTTAGTTTCACAACTATCTTTTTTCACACAATAGCATTGCCCAAAACAACGCCCCATAGGCGACATCAGCCATCGTGAATCAGCTTTACCGTCTTCTGAACCATCCATGCTTCCCAATCAACCACCAGACACAGGACCATCCTAGAATACCAAAGTCTTGGAATAAATAAAACTTTACAAAAAAAGAATCCATCTCAGCTTTTGAGCATTTCAAAGAAACCCAAACAAAAAACTAGGCTTTATGTTCCATGCATATCTAATTTCATTCACAAGATTCTTTCTCACACGCAACACCGCCCACCTAAGCCTCCTTCATTTTCACATCTTTCACATCATGGCAACGCAACAGCCCCATCCTATTCACATATCTCATCTCCTTTGACTTAACTACCCACTCACCCACCTATCCAAATCTTCCATCCAGCTTTTCTTCTCAAAGCTGCCTTTCTTCCCTTCACAAAACCCCATTATCCAATACTTTTTTTTTTTTTTTGTAAAAAAAAAAGGGGACC
>Ga0247807_10002515_pt1 | contig 10020 bp, 9 predicted proteins | sample UWRJL074202C1_FD_179931 | JGI IMG/M metagenome (GOLD analysis project Ga0247807, IMG submission 179931) | Plant litter microbial communities from Arlington Agricultural Research Station in Wisconsin, United States - UWRJ-L074-202C-1 | ecosystem: Environmental > Terrestrial > Plant litter >...
TGCACCACACAAAACTCGTTAACTTAGTAAACGAACGGTTTGATATTATCTTCCTCGATGAAGGCCACCGCGCACTTGGCGCCAGCAGCCGTCGCATTATTAAAGATATTAATACCGAGACGCTCATTATTGGTTTTACCGCAACACCTGATTACCACGCGACCCGCAGCCTGGAAAGCTTGTTGCCATCTATGATTCACCGCCTCGACCTCAAAGAGGCGATTGAGCTTGATATGCTTTCATCGGTTATTCCGGTCGCTATTCCAGCCCCAACTACCACTGCCCAAGAGTTTTCAATTGGCGCTCTTGGTGAATATGAAAACAAAAGCCTGAAGCAACTCATTCATAATACCGCCCGTAACCGCATGGTTGTGTCAATTGCCCAGCAGCTTATTCAAGCTGGCAATACTCCCATTATTGCCTGTATTCCTGGCGATACCATGACCCATCCGCACCTTATTGCCGACATGTTAGCAGAACAATATGTCGATGACGAAAACGGTATTCCGCGACCTATTCGCGTGAGTGCCATCACAAGCTCTATTTCTGCGGCCACTCGCCAAAAAATTTACGCAGAGCTTGAAAAGGGAAGTATTGATGCCTTAACGTACATCGACGTACTTACCGAAGGTTGGGATAGCCAACGGGCAAACGTCATTATTAACGCTCGGCCAACTCGGTCGCTCGTGGCAGCACGTCAACGAACTGGTCGTATTTTGCGTAATAAAGCCGATAATCGGCCAGCCATTGCAATCGATATTGTTGACACCATTGCTTCAAATACCGCCCCGCAAGTTTCAATGGCTGATATCTTTACGCTCGAAACTATTAAAAATGGGTCGGCTATTGGCGCTATCGACCCAGTTCATGCCGCACCCACTAAACAATTAATCGACTCAATGTTTACACAATTCGGCGCCGTCGAAACAATTGTAAACAACTACACACTCTACAACGAACTGCTTGAAACGCTGCCCCACTTAACGCGTGGCCAAGCCTCTATTAAACAAGATGGAAAAATTCGTACCTTCGCTTCAGCCGGCCGGTTATTTACGCGCCTGAACGTCGACAGCTTTGCACTCGAACACTTAAAAAAGAACCAAGACATTGACATACGAATGGTCCGCCGCCACCACGAAGCCATTGAAGCGTACGATGAAGACCAGATTCAAGATTACCTCGCTCAACTACCAAACGCTGTTCACACCGGCCAAGGGTTGCGCGTAGGTGACAAGTCGTTCATCAGCCTCAATGAAATTGTCACCCTCATCCGCCAAAAATATCCCTTTGTCGATGCCAATTACCGAATGGTTGAAATGTTTGCCCAAGAAATTGTTAAGTCCGATGAAGACCTTTATTTTACCAAGCGCTTCAGAGCTCGGACTCACCGCGGCGTTATGTTATATACCGCCCAAACGATGGTTTCAATTGAGGTCGGACAGGCGATTGTGGCGGCTTGTCGAGAAGAGTAGTAGTATACAGTAATCATGAGTACACCATCTACTATTCAAAAAAGGCCGTTATTAATATCACCGCTGCTTGAAGGCAATAAAACACTATTGGTATTCGGCGCTACTATCGCGGCTTATACTATTGCGCTATTGTCGGAAATTTATCTTCTGTCGCTGTATGGCATCGGCCCTGATATGGTGGAACTATCACCATTTACTTTGTTAAACGGTATAGTAGGTCTTGTTATCGTATACGTCGTATTTGAAATATGGACCGAAATTTACTATCAGCTCGTATCTGCCGGCAACAGGCTAAAAAACGATGGCAAAATTTGGCTCCGACTGTTAAACGAGACTTCACAAGCTGCCTATCTATTGTTCACTATCTATGGAATTATCCTTTTACAGTTCGTGTATTCCACAAACGACTTCTCGAGTGCGACGAAGTTTTTAGGCTTCTGGACTATACCTATTGGCATGCTAGTGTTAATTGCATTTATGGCTTTGTCGCCCTTTGTACCTTCGTTGTTTAGCAGGAAAAGGTTGTCGTTAACTAGAACCCTCATAAATCACTACAAAAAGCGGGATCAGCAACTCGCACAAATAAAAGCAAACAAGAAGAATACGCAAAATATTTATACCGGTTTTATGGAAAGTACTATTATAAAAATGCTATTCCTTGGTTTAATTTTATTTACCATCCCTATAAATATCACCAGCCTTTATACCAAAACCGCTCATAATTATTACGTTACCGAATCAAAAGGAGACGTCAAAACGTTAATTGTTCGTCATTATCCAAATACAATACTAACAAAAGAATATAATACCAAAACTCACCAATTCTCAGATGGATTCCAAGTAATCAAAGTTGAAGATAGCCTGTCATTAAAAGAGTCGTACCAAGTTCCAGCTTGGAAAATTAATCGAAAGTAATTAGCGTATTCACCTAAAGCCTTACATTTCTTATAATAGAAGTATGCACTTCCTCAAACTCGACAAATTGCTACCAATTGAAACCACCAAAGATCTCTATTTATTTTGGCTGGCAAGTTTAGCATTTCGAAAGAATCACCGTCACCTTGAAAAGAAGCTTGCCAATTACGTGTTTCTTAATTCCAACAAGTCTAAACTCAACGTAAAGTTTGACTACACGATGGAAGATATTAATTTTGAATTCAATGCCCTCGAGAGTGTAGGGGAGTCTGATACCGGTGAATTTTACATTGAAGATGAAGCCGATAAGCAGTGGCGGATGCTTGAAACAATTGTAAATAAAGAATACTTGAAATTTATCGAAAGTTAACACCCTGTCACCTGTTATAGTAGGGGGAGTATGCAAACCGTCTCGAAAAAACTCGATACTATTACGGCAAAACAACTCGTCGATGATTACATCAAAAGTTATTTTAAATACCGTTCGACTGAAGCTATGGAGCTCGGTCCATCTTACGTGCGGTTATGGCAATCTCTCGAGAAGCTGGTTTTAGCCGGCGGTAAACGATTGCGTCCTTTTATGCTTTTAGCGACCTATCAAGCCTATAGTACTGAAGGTAGCTTAAATGACGTCCTACCAGCTGCGGTGGCTCACGAATTAATTCACTCCGCCATGCTTATTCATGATGATATCATCGACCGCGACTCGGTTCGCTATGGTGTCAAAAATATCAGCGGTCAGTACGATGAACACTACGACGAGTTTTTCGTAGACAAAACCGAACTTTCGCACATGTCGTTAAGTGCCGCCCTCCTTGCTGGTGACGCTTTAATTGCCGATGCTCATATGTTGATTCGAAAAATTAATCGTCCGGCTGAACTTATCGATCAGGCTGAAGCCATCCTTAATAAGGAAATTTTCGAAGTAATCGGCGGCGAGCTGCTTGACGTAGAAGTAGCCTTCTTACCAAAAGATTCAATTAGCCTCGATACGATTGCCAAATACAAAACAGCTAGCTATTCCTTCGTCGGCCCGCTTACAACCGGTGCAATGTTAGCCCAAGCGCCCGAAACGGATATAAATATTCTTAAAGAGTTATCGATAGTGATTGGTATTGGCTACCAACTGCGCGACGACTTAATTGGTGTATTCGGCAACCCAACCACCACCGGCAAAAGCAACTCGAGCGATATTCGCGAAGGCAAGCGCACCTACTTAATTGAAAAGTTTGAACAACTAGCGTCGAACGAACAATCCGACGAGCTTTTTGCCATCTTTCATCGCAACGACGCTACCGACGCCGAGCTAACCAGAGCACGTGAGCTCCTCACCGACACTGGTGCTCGAAATGCTGTGGAACAACTTATTGAACAAAAATGTGTCTATGCCATTGAAAAGGTACATAGTTTATCGTTGCCCGAAGAATCGAAAAAGATATACCTCAACCTTATTAATCAAAGTTTGAATCGGGAAATGTAATGGAACTGTATACGCAAACATCGTATAAACTAGCTCGCACTGTGACTCTTGATTACTCAACTTCATTTAGCAAAAGTAGCCAACTGTTTAGCAGCGATATTCAGGACCATATTTATGCTATTTACGGCTTAGTGCGAATTGCCGATGAGGTTGTTGATACATACAAAGGGAAAGACAGCTTAGAAGTTATTAACGCACTCGAAGCCGAAGTACTTCAATCACTTAAGACTGGTTTTAGCCCAAACCCGTTGGTGCATGCCTTTGTTACAACCGCAAAAAAATACGCTATTACCCGCGACTTAATTACCCCATTTTTTAAAAGTATGCGAATGGATATTACTCCAAAGACATACACGCCAAAACTGTACGCTGCATACATTTACGGATCGGCTGAAGTAATTGGCTTAATGTGTCTAAAGGTATTTTGTAATAACGACGCAGCCTACTTAAAATTAGAAGCCGGTGCCAAAGCCTTGGGTGCAGCCTATCAAAAAGTAAATTTCCTGCGCGATATTAAAGCCGACTACGATGAACGGGGACGGGTATACTTTCCTGGAGTCACTTATGATAGTTTCAACGACGAACAAAAAGATGCCATTATTAAAGACATCAAAAACGATTTCAAAAAAGCCCAGCCAGCAGTAACAAAATTACCTGCCAATGCTCGAGCGGCCGTTGGCTTAAGTTTCACTTATTATTTAGAACTTCTTAATAAATTAGAGAAGACCCCGGCTGAAAAAATTAAAACTGGCCGCGTTCGAGTGAATAACGCAAAAAAACTACAACTCCTTATAAAGCACCGTGTGAAGCACGGGACGGTATAATGCAAAAAGTGATTATTATCGGCGCCGGCATTGGCGGCTTAGCAACTGCGAACTTACTGGCAAAAGCGGGCTATGAAGTTCATATTTACGAAAAGGAATCCGGACCAGGCGGTCGAGCGGGGCAGTTTAAAAAAGATGGCTTTACCTTCGACACTGGGCCGTCTTGGTACTTAATGCCTGATGTATTTGAACATTACTTTGAACTCCTCGACACAACCGTCAACGACCAGCTCGATCTTGTACAACTTAAGCCAGCCTATAAGGTGTTTTTCGAAGGTAGCAACGACGTGACTATAACCGGCAACTTAGAAACCGATGCACAGACGTTTGAAGCCATCGAAGCCGGGGCAGGCGAGTCATTAAAAAAGTATGTTGAAAAAAGTGATGAAACATACCAATTATCTTTGAAGCATTTCCTTTATAGCAACTTTACCAGTCCACTTGATTTCTTACATTCAGACATCACCAAAAGAGCTGGAAAAATGCTCGCCCTGGCTACAACGTCAATTGATAGCTACGTTAAACGTTTTGTAAGTAACCAACAATTAAAACAAATTTTAGAATACCCAATGGTATTTCTTGGTACCTCGCCATTTAATGCTCCCGCACTCTACAGCCTAATGAGCGCCCTTGATTTCAAAGAAGGAGTTTTTTACCCTCGAGGCACTATGTATGCGGTCGTTGAACGGCTCGTCAAACTTGGCGAATCGCTCGGCGTACAGTACCACTACCAACAAGCTGTTCAGCGAATTGTTGTCTCCAATGGTACTGCAAGTGGTATCGAACTTGAAACCGGTCCGAAAATTGAAGCCGATATTATTATTTCCAACGCCGACCTGCACTTTACTGAAACAAAACTCTTAAACGTCGAAAACCAAACCTACCCACAGAAATACTGGGACAAGCAGGAAGCGAGCCCGAGCGCGCTTTTGTTATACCTTGGCATCAAAGGCAAAGTACCAGAATTTGAACATCACACACTCTTATTCGTAGATGATTGGAAAGCCAACTTTGATGCAATTTATAATACAAAAACAACGCCCGAAAAAGCATCACTCTATATTTCGAAAACCAGTCACACCGATGCAAGTACTGCCCCTAAGGGCGATGAAAATATATTTGTGTTAGTGCCGCTACCAGCTGACATAAGCCTCACTACTCAAGAGACCGAAGCATTAACGGCTCACTACTTAGAGCAGATCAAAAACATGACCGGTGTTGACCTTGCCAGCAGAATTATCAGCCAAACCAGTTTCGGACCAGATGACTTTAAAACCAAATACAACTCGTGGCAAGCTTCAATGCTTGGACCATCACACAAGTTATCGCAAAGCGCCTTTTTCCGCACTCCGAACAAAAGCAAAAAAGTTTCCAACCTGTATTATGTGGGTAGTGGTACCGTGCCGGGCATTGGAGTGCCCATGTGCCTCATAAGTGCAGAGTTAATTTATAAACGCTTGGCAGGTATTAAACGTGGTGGCCGAGTACAAGCTATTAAACAAATAAAGGAGCGTATGTAGTGCAGTGGTTTTATTTAATAGGGCTTCTTATCGGAATTGCTGGACTGATACTGATTGACCGCCGCTGGAAGTTGGCATTTTGGCGTGATGGCAAACGCACTGCCATGACGCTGGTTGTGGCCGTACTGGTCTTTGTTTTATGGGATTTCTTTGGCATCTACGTAGGAGTGTTCTTTCACGGTGGCAGCGCGTACTCGTTACCATATCTAATTGCCCCTGAATTTCCAATTGAAGAACTTGTTTTCTTATTCTTATTAACTTACAGCACACTGATTGTGTATCATGGAGTCCAACTATGGCAACAACGTATTTAATGATGAACATTTTCTTTTTGGTGTGTATTGGAGTGATTTTCTTGCAGCACCTTGTAAAACCAACGAAGAACTGGTGGATTGCCCTAGCGATACTTCTTGCCCTGACGGCAATCTTCGATAGTATTATTATCGGCGCCGGTATTGTTGGCTATGACACTGAAAAAATCCTCGGGCTGTACGTCGGCCTGGCCCCCATTGAAGATTTCTTCTACGCTATTCTTGCCATTGTTATTGTGCCGGCACTTTGGAATATATTCGACAGTAAGAAAGAAGTTGCGAACAAATAATGAAATTCTTGCAAACACTAAAAAAACTGTTTTGGATATCTCGTCCGATTTCTTGGCCGAATACCGCGTATCCATTTGCCGTTGGCTACTTGCTCACAGGCGGGAATGTTGATCTTACCTTCATTTTAGGAACATTATATTTCCTTGGTCCATACAATTTATTAATGTACGGAATTAATGATGTGTTCGATTACGAATCGGATATCAAAAACCCACGTAAAGGTGGGGTAGAGGGGATGCGAGAAGAGCGAGCCTTTCATCCAACGGTGGTGAAAGCGGCAATTCTTACCAACGCACCATTCTTACTGTATTTACTTATGGTCGGCGATTGGGCTGCCCGCTTAACATTAGTTATTGTAGCGTTTTCAGTTGTAGCTTACTCGCTTAAAGGCCTGCGTTTCAAAGAAAAACCACTTCTTGATTCCGCAACCAGCAGTTTACACTTTGTTGGTCCACTATTATTCTCCTTAGCACTGCATAATTTCCCAGCCAACGCTTGGGGCTTTGTAATTGCGTTCTTCTTATGGGGGATGGCCTCGCACGCGTTTGGCGCTGTGCAGGATATTGTACCCGATAAAAAGGGTGGTATTGCTTCAATTGCAACTTTCCTGGGCGCACAACCGACAATCATCTTTGCCTACCTACTGTACTGTGCAGCGGCAATTGTAGTAAGTCTGCAATCTAATATCTATATTTTAGTTGGACTCGTAGGTATTTTATATTGCTTTAATATTACGCCGTACTTACGCGTTAACGAGAAAACTTCAGCCAGCGTCAACAAAGCTTGGAAGCGATTCTTAAAACTTAATTACTTCGCCGGCTTCGTTATTACGATGGTAATTCTTGTTCCACTTTATATTTAATCAAGCGAAGCTATGTGTTGTATTCTCACCCTAAATCCTTCATACTAACCATAAGTATTTAATAGGGTAGGCAACACTTATAATGACTCCTCTTCGACTATCCCATATCTGGCATCGTCGTCTGTACATGGCAATTTTTCTTATCGCTCTTTCGCTCGTAACTATTTACGGGCTTGATTACTTTGGGGTCTATAGCGTTCGTGAAATGCTACAGGTAAATACCATTAGCGCCCTGCTTGCCGCAGTGGTGGTAGTGGGCAGTAGTGTATTTTTCATTATCGAAAAGAAGCTTTCAGGCTTTGGCTATAGTTTCAGTCTCTTTATCACCCTCAGCCTTGCTTTAGGATGGCAGATCGCTCAGACTGATGGAATTACTTCGCCGTACCTCATTTTGTGGGCATTGTTATCACTCTTTGCAGCTTTGTTTGGTGCCTATGGCTGGGTGTTTATGACGGTGTTAATTGGTATTTTTATTGGTGGTGCTTATTTAGCAAGTGACCTAGATTTCGAGACACTTACAATTATTACATTGAGTAGTATTTTACCAGTAGTAACCGGTATTATTGTTTGGCGCGAACAAGGTGAAATTGACGATTCAACCAAGAATGTTAAAAACCTTGCCAACCAGTTGTCTGAAGTTGCTTCTAAATCGGAAATTGTTATTAACGCGATCGGTGATGGGGTAATTGCTATCGACTCGACTGCCGCCATTCAGCTTATTAACCCGGCAGCGCAGGTTATTCTTGGGTGGGGTAAACAGGATGCCTTAAAACTGAGTTATAAATCTATTTTAAAACTCGAAGACGAAAAAGGGCATGAGCTCGACCCTGCAACCGACCCGATTGAGCAAGTTCTTAACACCAATCAACAGTCTCGAGCTAACCATTTAATTGCCCTCACCAGCTCTGGTAAGAAAATATCAGTTTCAATGGTAGTGACACCTATTGGCGAGACGGGCTCGGGAGCAATTATTGTCTTCCGTGATATCACCAACGAGCGAGCTGAAGAGCGCGAGCAAGCAGAGTTTATTAGTACCGCCAGCCACGAAATGCGCACCCCAGTAGCGGCAATTGAAGGCTACTTAGGGCTAGCTATTAACCCAAATACCGCCACAGTCGACGAGCGCGCGAAAGACTTTATTATGAAGGCTCACGAAGCCGCTCAGCACCTTGGACACTTATTCCAAGACCTTCTTGACGTATCAAAAACCGACGATGGTCGTTTAACAAATGTTCCAAAGGTTGTCGATATGGGGAACCTTACCGAAACGATCGTGCAAGGCCTGACTGAAAAAGCTACTTCAAAAGGCTTGCAGCTTATTTATAGTGCAGCCAATACCGCCTCTGCAACTAGCTCACAAAAGAAAATTATGCCAGTTTATTATGTAAACCAAGATAACGACCATATTCGTGAAATTCTTGATAATTTAATCGAAAATGCTATTAAGTACACGCCGACCGGTGAAGTAATTGTCGATATTAACGGTGACGAAGACAAGGTAATTGTGAGTATTAAAGATTCTGGTCTCGGTATTCCACCAGAAGACATTCCACACCTTTTTCAAAAGTTTTACCGTGTTAGCAATATGGACCGCCAAGAGATTGGCGGTACTGGGCTTGGATTGTACCTCGTTCGCCGCCTCACCGAAAACATGCAAGGCCGTGTATGGGTTGAAAGTGTATTTGGAAAGGGAAGTACCTTCTTTTTCCAGCTCCCTCGTGTGGATACCCAAGAAGCTGAACACCTTAAAGAAGAGCAGCAAGCTCGAGCCGCCCAACAACAAGCCATGCAACCAGTCGCACCCGTCACTCCCGCTGCCTTTGAGCCAACCCCGGCTCCAATCGCCGTACCGACACCCTATATTGCTCCGGCTGCTACAGGCGCGCCAGCTCAAGCTCCAATAGCCGTTCCAGCATCAAATCAAGCTCCTCAACCTATAGCTTCTGCGCCGGCCCCAGCTACACCAGTGCAAACTATACCTGCCCCAACCGGTGCTCGGCCAGCTACTACCGTTCCACGAGGCGAATCATTAACTCGTGAACAAATTAATGAACGCGTTCGACAACTTGAAGCATTAGCACAACAACAAAGAGGAGAATCTGGACGATGATAATAAACATAACCGCTATGGTATTTTCCATAGATATTAAGTAGAATAAAGGTAATTATGGCAAAAATCCTACTAGTTGAAGATGACAAAAGTTTACGCGAAATTTATGGCGTACGTTTACAAGCCGAGGGCTACGAAATTGTATCTGCCGGCGACGGCGAAGAAGCATTAGCAATGGCAATTAAAGAACGTCCTGACCTCATTGTCAGCGATGTCATGATGCCGAAAATTAGTG
>Ga0247807_10002516_pt1 | contig 10014 bp, 6 predicted proteins | sample UWRJL074202C1_FD_179931 | JGI IMG/M metagenome (GOLD analysis project Ga0247807, IMG submission 179931) | Plant litter microbial communities from Arlington Agricultural Research Station in Wisconsin, United States - UWRJ-L074-202C-1 | ecosystem: Environmental > Terrestrial > Plant litter >...
CGGTAAAGTAACTTTCGAGCGCACTCGAAATAGCGCCAACATTAGCACCCCGCTGCCCATCGCGCGCATTAGCCTGGAAACGAGTAACGCCTATAAAAGCCAACCCGGCCAACACCACAACCGCCACAACCACTACAACCAGTTCTACTACAGTAAAACCACCCCGTTTATTCATACGATAATTGTAGCATAAGCAGCAACATCGCCACTAAATATGCTAAAATAATGAACGTTCCTACAAGTGAACCCACTGGGGATTCGCCAAGTGGTAAGGCACTGGTTTCTGGTACCAGCATTCGGGGGTTCGAATCCCTCATCCCCAGCCATAGAAAAAGACGAACTTTCTGTTCGTCTTTTTCTATGCCGGTGACTCGGCCGAGAACCCCCGTTTTGCGCAAGCAAAACACCACCTTGGAATTTTTAGTTCGAATCCCTCATCTCTGGCCGAACCAAAGTTGTGCAAACCTTCTGTGTTTTGTTAGAGGTTTTATCGCAGAAATAAAGCTATCGTTTTTGTAGACAGCTTTATTGATTCGCTATGTTAAATTAACGGTTAATGAGATAGAAAGCTATAAAGAGTCATGCTGGGTATTTGTTGCTATGCTACATTCATTCCTGAGCTAGTTTGCGGTTTATGAATTGTAAACGAATATTTCTTCAGTTCTTCATGGTATGTAATTTTATATCAAACCTAACATAACAAAAGTACGCTAGTTTTTGTCTATAAGTCTCTGCACGTTCGATTGACAGAACTCTATGGCTTCCTTCTCGCTCATTTTTTTAAATTGAGCAGAGAGACCGATATCAAAAGGCGAATCTTCTCTGGCGGGTTGATTCCTATTAGAAGTAGCATCAATGCCACCTTCAATATTATTGCAAATAGCTACATCTCGTTCGTGAGCGGCTGTCCAAAAAAGTTCTATATTCCTCTTGCTAGCTTCGTTGTTTGTCGAGTTTGTATTCTGTAACCCGAAAAAAGAAACAATCACTCCGGTGATAATTGTAAATATCAATACTACTGATACAACAATAATCAATAATCGTTGTTTATGATTCGTTCTTCTAATATTTTTAGTCATACGTATATTGTATCAAAGTTAATTTTGTAGCGATTCTTCACTTCTCGACCGGAATTTGAGCAGAATGGCGCAGAGCTCTGGTTAAAATAACTTTATATTTAATTTAGTAACGGAGCAAGTTGGTCGCGCCATTCTTTCTGATCCTTGCTCTCTCTAATCACGTCTCTATTTGCGTCAATAATATACACCTTGTTTTTGTTTTCGTCGAACATTTTATTGTTTCGGAAATCATATACTTTGTCACCTTTGACTAGTTTGCCGTAATCACCATTTTTGATCGCATCCTGTACCTGGGACGCGGTGATTCCTTGAGCAGTGACGAGGTCAGACATGTCCCACTCTGCGAAATCGGCGACCCCCTGTTGATCAATAGCCGCCCAATCGTTGTGGTCGTCTGTACCGTTGACGCCATTTGATAGCTTGTACTGAAACATCTGCAGGCTGTAGTTCATTGAACTGTCATAGGTAGTCGATCTGAATTGATCAATGCCACTAAAGATACAAGAGTTTGATTGGTATGTATAAGAATTTGTATTAGATAGGCATAAACTGTGCCCTACCTCGTGTACAACGGTGCCTGCAATGGCAATATCGAAGTCGTTGTAACCGTAAATCGGTTGACCGTTCTCTATCATACCGAAAGAGACAAATACGTTCCCACTCCCGGCGTATGAGGCTCCTGTAGAACTAGTGTTTTCACCATCTTTGGAATATCCGTTGCCAGAAACTAGGTAACGCCATACGCCATGTCTGTTAGTATTGAAGTTCCCGGATACGTTTTTGTTGGCATTTCCGTCTTTTAAATCGAAAAAGTTAATTTCCGTGGTGTTATTGTCTATAGGTAAATACTCGATATAGTTCAGTTCGTTTCCACCACCAAACTCACCGGTGTCTACATGCACATTGTATCCATTATCGTTGAGTCCATCTACGACCATAGCAACCTGTGCGGTAGTAGGCTTGAAACTACTTGAGCCGTATGTCATCCAGTCTATTTCAATATAAATATCCTTTGTCGTAGGATTGGGATAGGCACAAGTGTAGGGTGGGCCAGCATTAGTATTACAGAAGACCGCTTCGCGATTTGAAAAACCTACCGATTCTACTTTGTCGTCTAGTCCGTCTCCGTCTGTATCTTTTTTAAGATCAGATGTCCCTTGATTGTTCTCAGCCATTAAGCTTAACCCATCACCGTCCAAGTCTTGGACGTTAGGCAAGGCCTGGCCTGTGTAGCCAGCCGGGTAGTTCACCGGAAAGTTTGAGCTATATACACTATACTGGTGCAATAAGTAATCCCATCCGAGGATCAGTGTATTACCTGGAGCTGCCCAGCATTTTGTTTCACCATCAGGATTTATTCCTAGTTGTATATATTGTTCAACCTGTACTGTAACAGAACTAGATCTTCCATACACATTAGCTGAAGTATTGAAGTCAACACTATGTGCTAAATTCGAAGACCAACCAATTTGAACGGCTCTATAAGGACCGTCTAAATTCATACTATCTCTGACCTGTACGATGGCCATTCTTCCGTTAGGGTCGGCATTTGTTGACATGAGTGATAAATACGCCCCATAGCATTGTTCTTTCATTATCGACATAAATGTGTAACTTATGTCCGATGAATGCGTACCAGCGCCGTTTGCTACTGTTAGCGATGAGACCGGCGTGGCTATGTCATCCCAAAAGCTGGAGGCGTACACGTCGTTTATTAAACTAAAAGGAACGCCCAATGCTATAAGGACGCCCAATGATACAAGTTGTATTTTTTTTACAATCCCATGTTTGTCTTTTTTTAGGTTTCTTCTGTAACGATGAATGCTATCCATAATTGCCCCCCCCTATTTCTAATGACACTTACAGTATATTCCTTATTTCTGTTAAACAAAATATAAATTGTATATAATAGAAAATCTTATTAATTACCACGCCAGCTTCACCATCGTATAGCTTCACTTTAAAGTTGAAGGTAGCAAATAACTCGGGAGTGTTAAATAGTGCTATAGCCGGATTATTTTGCTGAGAAGCTTTCCTGGTTCATAGTAACAATATTGAGATCTTCGCGAGTCGCCATGTCTTTCGTTTCTTTGAATTGTGAGCCGATGCCCGTTGCTTGACGCTCGTTGGACTCGCTTGATCATCAATCGTAAGGGCAGTATTTCAGGGGTGATTCTGTATCCATCAGACACCACCCTACTCGAAAGAATCTGGAAGTCTAGGTATATCGATGTATTATTTTTTTGATGTGCTCCACCTCGGGTGTAATAAGGGTGTAATAGTGTTAAAATTATAACAATAATGAGAATTGATTTTAGTTATGCCGGATAAGCGAAGTATACCTTTTAGCGTTTCTGCTCGAACTGCGCGACTTATTGGTCGTGAAAACGTCAGTAACGCAGAAGCTGCTGTTATCGAGCTGCTTAAAAATAGTTATGATGCAGATGCACCTTCTGCAAAAATACTTTTTGATGGAGACAGTCTTTATATCGGTGATAACGGTTCCGGTATGACGGAGGATATCATACGTTCAAACTGGATGGTTATTGGTACAAATAATAAAGAATCTTCGCCAAAGTCTCCTGGTGGAAGAGTGAAATCTGGCGCAAAAGGTATTGGACGGTTTGCTCTTGATCGATTGGGTCGCAGCGTAGAGATGAATACTCGAATTAAAAATAGTCCAACTGTAATACGGTGGGCCGTAAATTGGAGTGCTTTTCAAGACGACTCGAAAACTGTCGACAAAGTAGAGGCATCTATCGAAGACGTTGAGATCAGTGATTATGAGCTATTACGAGAAAAATTAGGCCTCGAATCTAATGGCCAAGGGACAATCCTGCATATCCAAGGATTAACAGATGATTGGTCGGAAAGAAATTTGGACAGGCTTTATCAAGCTCTTGAATCACTTGTCCCGTCAAGTGACGATGAGCCTTTTGATATTGAAATGAAATCTACTGCATTTCCTGATAAATACGGACGCGTACAATCATTGTTAACAAGTGATTATGACTATGATTTAAGAGCGCAATACGACCATAAAAGTATGCAAGTGTCTATTGAGTTGACTAGAAACGAATTCGATATTAACTTACTCGAAAAAAAATTCAGAGGTGTATTTCAAGAGAAGGGTATGGACAAGTTTCCTTACGATAAATCTACATTTGCCGCTAAAACTTATCGAAAAACAATTTCTATTTCAGAGATATTAAGTGGAAACGTAGAAAAAGAATTGCTTCAAACAATTGGAAACTTCTCCTTTCAGATTATTTTTGCAAAAAATGCAAAACCTAACAATGAAGATATAGCCAGATATCCTTACCGGACATTGGATTATAAAACTAGGTCAGATTGGATGAAAAAGTTCGGTGGTATACGTATATATCGCGATAATTTCAGAGTTAGGCCTTACGGTGAAAATGGCGACGACTGGCTTCGCTTAGGTGAAAGACAGGCGCAGAGTCCTGGAGGGCCTGGCCAAAGGCTTGGTGGCTATAAGGTCAGGCCTAACCAAGTTACAGGTGGAGTATATATATCTAGACTTGCAAACGAGTCGCTCGCCGATAAATCTAGTCGAGAAGGTATCGTGGAAAACGACTCTTTTGAGCTATTAAAAAATATCATAAAAGGCATCATAGGTATCTTAGAGGAAGACCGAAACATGGTTTTCTATTCACTTTCAAATTACAGTAAAAAATCTAGCCGTAACGAAATAGTCAAAGCAAAAGCAAAAAAGGTTGTTGCTGAAATAAAGGCAGACGAAGGTAGAGGTGAAAAGAATTGGCAATCGGGAAAAGAAGACGCTGAGACCCTAGTCGACTTAGTAGATATCTTGGAATCGGAAGGAAAAGATAAAGACGAAGAAATTAGGATATTGCGTAGTTTGGCGAGTGCTGGCCTAATAACAGCTGCGGCTGCCCATGAGCTAAAAGGTTTCAGGAATCACTTGGCAACCCGTAATGCCCAATTGAGAAACTTAATTGAAAGATACATAAACGAAGCTGAAATGAAAAAACTTCGCCCCGCCTTTAATCCTTTTGTGCAGATTGATCATATGAAAAAAGCAGATGAAAGCATTGCGGGCTGGTTAGACTATGCTTTAATGCCTTTGAGAAGAGATAAAAGAACAAGATCAAAATTTTATCTTATAGATTACTTTGGTACTCTGAAGCAAACTTGGGGCACATTACTTTCTACTAGAATCATTAATCTTGATATTGACACGGGCTCGGATAATTTAATGGTACAGTTGTTCCCTATAGACTTAGATACAATCTTTAATAATTTAATTATTAATTCAATCGAATCATTCTCAAGACAAAAAGATGGAGACGAACGTACTATTACAATCCGTACATATTTGGCTGAAGACAAAATTATTATAGCCTATCACGACAATGGCGCCGGATTGGATGAATCCTTCACTAGTAATCCAGATAGAATTTTTATGCCTCAGGTTACTACTAAACTGGACATAGCTGGTAAACCTATTGGGACCGGTATGGGAATGTATCTTGTAAAAAGTGTTGTAGATGAGAATGACGGTAGTGTTGACCTGGTGCACGGCAAAAGTGGATTTTCATTACAAATCGAGTTTGAGGCACGAAAGTAATGTTGACCGTATGTTATATAGACGAAGAAGAAAGGGATATCGATTCCTTCGTTTTTGCAATGGAGCCATATTTCAACGTTAAGGATATCCATGTCACTCAGGATTTGGATATTGATGAACTGCTCGTTAGAATCCGCGAAGAAAAGTTCGACTACTTAATCGTGGACTATTATCTAAATGAATATAGTGGGGCCGGCTATCGTGGCGATCAAGTTATTATAGATTTTTTAGCTGAATTTAAAGACTTTCCCGTCATGCTTTTGACTAGTGATGACAAGAGAGCCATTAACATGTCCGAAGGCATAGACGTGGAAATTATCCATGACAAAACCGAATATTCTGAAGACGTAGAGACTTTTGTCGAGCGAGCAACTAAGAAAATAGATCAATACAAGACTAAGCAAGTTAACGCCGAAGCTGAACTGCTAGCAATCATTAAAAAAAGTAGTCAGGCACAGCTTACTGCCGAAGAAGAAGAACGGCGGAATGAATTAGACACTTTTCTTGATGAATCGCTGGACGGTTCTTCTAAAGCGGTTACTATTACAGAAAAAAATACCAGCAATGCAGAAAAATTAACAGCACTGATTGATAAAACGGATGCATTAATTGCAAGAATAAACAGTAATGAAAGAGTTTAGAAGTCAGCACCCTATTCGAAGCACTTCTGTGTCGCGGAAATCTAACTACCGAGACCATAGAAATCAACTCGCTATAGATTTCAATGGTAGATGCGGTTATACGGATTGTCATTCACGATGGTTCGGAGTTAAATTTGAAATAGATCACTTTGCACCTCAGAATCCTGACGTTGACGACGATAAAAAGCAAGCTTTTAGTGATTTGTCGTCGGAGTATAGCAACCTTGTTTACTCATGTCCTCAAGTGAACAGGGCTAAAAGTAACGACTGGGCATCGGACGACCCAAGCCTACCCATAAAAGACAATAAAGGTTATTTTGATCCATGTATGGATTTTAATGAACATTTTTATAGGACTGATGGCGGTGGAATTATGCCAAAGGAGGGTGATGAAGTAGCGCTATATATGTGGCGCAACTTAAAACTTTACCTACGACGATACGAAGTGTTTTGGAGGCTTGAGCTTCTGTTTTTGAATTTACGAAAGTTAAAAGAAATACGCGCTACTAACTTAAGGGCTGATGATTTGGCTGAGGTTAACTCAGCCATGGCAGACTTAGTTTCGCAGCTTACAGATTATCTTGAATATCTAGGTGTGGATCACAATAGTATTGCGTAATGAATAATAAAGAAAAAGGATCGTACTACACCCCGCAGCTTTTAGCTGATTTTATTGTGTATCACCTATTTGATGATAGGAATTTTGTTTTCCCAAAGAGGGTATCTGTTCTTGAACCAAGCGCTGGCGATGGTGTATTCTTTAAATCTATTCTCGATAACAAAAATTTCAATGACCGGAATGAATTTAACTTACCCGAAAATATCAATATTCTTGCGATTGAAAGAGAGCTCGAAGAACTTAATAAGGTCAAGTCGTACGCAAAACCATTATTATCAAAAAATCGCAAATCTAAATATATAAATGGTGACTATCTCGAATTCCAGTTGGAAAATAAGAAAAAGTTCGACTTGATTATAGGAAACCCTCCATACATAAAAAGTAACTATTTAACCGAAGACCAAATTAAAGCATGTTTAGAAATTCATAAACGGTCCGGTCTTAGTGAAAAGAAAATAAAAAATATCTGGACTAGCTTTTTAGTTGGAGCTGTCCAGTCTCTTGCGGATAATGGAGCACTTGCATTCGTACTGCCTGCTGAGTTGCTCCAAGTTATATATGCAAAAGAGATCAGAGATTTGTTGAAAGATAATTTTGAAAATGGAAAAATAGATATATTTTCATTTAATGAACTGGTATTTAAAGATATTGAACAGGACGTAATTGTGCTGATATGTGCGAAGAATCAAAAAAATCCTGGAGTTTCTTTTTATCACGTAAATAAATTAGATGACCTCAAGACACCTAATTACACTAAAGATAATAGTAACGTGCACAGGACGACACTAGATAAGTGGACAAACTATATATTGTCGGATAGTGATCTTAAGTTTTTAGATAGTATTAAAGATGGACACTCTCTGAAAACAGTACGGGATTATACTGATTCAGTTGCGGGCATAGTGACTGCTGCAAATGATTATTTTATTGCGGATCGAAATACTATTGATGAATACAACCTAGGAGAGCAAACTAAGCTAATTGTCAAAAAAAGCTCACATCTTCCATCAGCGCTAATATTAACTCAAGATGATATGAACCTAGCGGATAAAAATGGTGTGCCGTGTTTTCTGATAGATTTTAAAAATGAAGCCAGCGTAAACTTCCCTCAGAAACATAAGGACTATCTTGCGATAGGCGTATCGAGGGAATTAAATGAACGATACAAGATGAAGCTTCGGGATAATTGGTACTGCATTCCTTCGGTGTGGGGTTCGGAAGGTTTTTTCACAAAAAGGTCGAATATCTTTCCTAGAATAATTATTAATCAAGCAGAGGCATTAGTAACAGATTCATTTTATAGAATTAAGATGCATGACGGTTATGAGATAAAAGATTTAGCATTCTCTTTCTACAATACACTTACTTTTATATATGCAGAGCTCGAAGGACGCTACTATGGCGGAAGTGTACTAGAATTAACGCCAAATGAGTTTAAAAACCTGACTATTCCTTACATCCCGAATGTCAAAAAATCTCAAATTAATAAACTTGAGAAATTAATGAGGTCTAAGTCTAAGCCTAATGAGCTATTGGGTTTTACCGACAAGGCCATTTTAATTGACGGATATGGATTGACAGAGGCTGAAGTAAGGAGGTTGAGGTCTATATATGTATCGCTTGTGCAGCGCAGATTGAAAAATATGTCAGAGGCTTTTATGTACTAAAGGCTAATTTGGAATCGAAAATAGCTCTATAAATAACTCCATATGTTAAACCCGCTGCATTGTCGCAACGGAGCGGAGCTCAACATTGCATAGCAGCGGGTGTTATTAATGATTTTTTCTTCGGTGTCGATTTGGATTTTGTTTATCCAGCTCTGCTTGTACACCTCTCGCCTCTTGAGAGGTTGCCTGTAGCTCGTCCAAAACTCCCTTGCCGAGAAACTTCTGGCGAGCGATTGTATGAATACGAAGCTTTGCACTTGCAGAACGTTCGGGGTTGCTATTCGACGGAACTCTTCGTTTTGTCACGTAGTTCTCCTCTGGGGTGGTGTACATGGACAGTCCAGGCACAGAAGGCCACTACCTTCATACCAGGATTATGGTATGTAATTAAAAAACTTACAAGCACAAGTGAAACACATCCACTATCCCCGGCTAAGTGCCCCCTGTTTTACACAAGCAAAACCCCACCTTGAAATTTTACTTCGAATCCCTCATCCCTCTAGCCCTTAAAATAAAGTAAGCCCCGACCCAGGAGCGAGGCTCACTAGGTCGGGGCTCGAGACTTAACTTAAAGTCCCATCATTCGTGCCCACTCATCAGCGAGAAATGGGAAATCTGAATCTTGAAACTCCGCATCCGAGTATAAAACGCACAAGCCAGAACGGGTTGTTACGTCGTATTCGATATATGCGCAGCAGAGATTTGGTTGATCGTCGTAACTGAATTCGACATATATAAGCCAGTCGAGTCGTGCAACATTGACCGGGTAGTCATTCGGGTTGCTCGAAAGTGGAACTTCACTGTTGTGCTTGTGAAGCGTCAGGACCTCTCCTTCAAGGACTTGTTTTTTGTCCAACGTAAATATCACATTGGATCCGGTGAACAAACTTTGCATCAGATCCCATCTCGAGGGGCCGGCGGTGATTTTGCGGATGGTAGTCATAACGACTATCCCTTCGTGCTTCAACAGATGAGCTGCTGAACCTCCTTTGCCTTGAGGCAGAACAAATCATAACGATCTGTGTGAATATTATATAATAATATTAACAAATTTACAATTTGTATGTACACATTGAATATTGACCATAACCCCTTTTTATGCTATTATAACCCCATTCGTTTTGCACGAACTCCACCCCTACTCGGAAGAACAGGTAAACCATGAAGCGCGACAAGTACTACGGTAACGGTCTCACTCGGCTTGCAGATCCTGAACCCGAAGTGTGGCTTAAGGATAAGTCGCAGATTATGCAGGTAACGCGTGTAGGTGGTTGGATCACCTACGGGAACTTCTGGGCGTCGCCGATGATCTTGTGTCGCATCCTGCCTCACAAATGGATTGAACTCGGCGAAACGACTGACTGCGGTCCCGAGTGGCCCGGAGTCATTGCGAGAT
>Ga0247807_10002518_pt1 | contig 10006 bp, 5 predicted proteins | sample UWRJL074202C1_FD_179931 | JGI IMG/M metagenome (GOLD analysis project Ga0247807, IMG submission 179931) | Plant litter microbial communities from Arlington Agricultural Research Station in Wisconsin, United States - UWRJ-L074-202C-1 | ecosystem: Environmental > Terrestrial > Plant litter >...
CCCTAACCCTAACCCTAACCCTAACCCTAACCCTAACCCTAACCCTAACCCTAACCCTAACCCTAACCCTAACCCTAACCCTAACCCTTTCTTATATATACTCTAATATAGACTTATATTTCTGCTGCTTTGCACCAAAATTCGACTGAGAGCTCTGTATTATTAATTATAGTATATATATTATATTCTATAGTTTGAATAGATTGTTCGGCAGGCCTGTTTTATATAGAAATATAAAGTTCAATTATCTGAACTTCAATTTCATCTTTCTTATTTCACAGCTAAAGCATTTTAAGAATTTCGGAGACATTATCAGTTTAAATAGTATATATATATCTTCCGATTGTCAATTCTTATTTTCTTTTTTATTATATTAATTTCGAAAATACTTTCTTACAATTTTTGAGCAGAATAGTCTAGGTTTTCTATATTTAATTATCAATAATCTTTTTGAAATAGCAATAATCTCAGTATAATATTGAAAATAATTCTGCTATATCAAAGCTTATTAATACAAGCGGCTTTTAAATATATATAGCGAGCTTTTTTGATTGTTTTTTATAAATCTTTTGTCTATTATATATTTTATATATAGAAATCTAGTCTAAAATTGTAATCTTTTTAATTTTGCTTATTATATAAAATAGAAATATAGCTTTTAATCTAGTATAGCAAAATTGTCGATAATAATAAATATAATAAGCCAGTTTTCTTTAAATATAATGCTTTTTTAATATAAACTGGTTTCTGTTTTTTAATATATTTATTATATTTAGTTTATATATTTGACAAGTAAGTTTGTTTTGCTCTCTATATAGTAATTCTCTTATATAGTTATTGTGACATTTGATAACCGGCTTTATATCCTTATCTGATAAAGAATTCTTTTTGTTTTCTAAAACATTATATATATTATTAGAGTTTAACATTACTAAATGTGCAATTTCTATTTGCTCAGTTTTAGAAATATTTATTCTTATTTGCATAAGTAGGTCAGATTTGGGATTTATATTGTATTTCCCTCTATATAAAGAAGCTTTATAAAATATAATACTATATGCTTTTTTAGATATTTGCGATATAATATAAAGACTGCCTTTCTGTTTGGCTTTTATTATATACTTTTAATCTGCTTATTTTGAAAAGACTATATAGTTATTGTCAAATTGGCCTATATATTCTGAATCAGCTAATTTCCTTGCAGATACAAATATATACTTCAATTCTAGAATAAGCAGGATATTGCTGAGAAATATATGCCGATTGTTTTCAGGGCTAATTATTGCAATATCAATATAATTAGACCAGATTCTTTTATCTCTAATTCTAATGTTTCTTTTGCAAGAAACTAAAGAACTAGTAAAGAGAGATCTTTAGTCAATTATATATAATATATATTCAGTATCAGCAGCTGCAAAAACTATAGAGATTTCACTTTGCTTTTCTCAATTTATTCCGGCGAACTTTTTATTTTTATTATTGCTATTTGCATCTGTAAGATATACTTTACTTTCAAATATAACTGATTTTTCGACATTCTTTTCTTTATAGACTTTAGAGCATTGAGAAGACAATTATTTAATATATAAGCTTGATTTATATAGCAAAAATAAGCGCATTTTGCTGTCAGGCTGCGCTCGATTATAAAAAGATGGCTTGTTGTCTTGAATTATTGCTGGTTAATATATTCTTTTCTTTTTATCATTTTCAGCATTCTGCGATTTAATTCGGTAAACTTTGGCGGCTTTAAAATCAACTGTTGCAAATATATATATAATATTAATATATTTTCTAAAGCTATATTTAAAGTATTGTAGTATTTGTTTTCTATATTTCAATTGTTTAATATATACTGCAAATAATACTTCAGTAAAATAATATCCGGCCGAGTTATTATAAAGAGATTGCCCGCTTTTTAAATTGTCTGACTTTTGACAATGGATTAATACTGCTAAAAAGCTTCTTTCTTTTTTAGACCGGCTATTGACAAGTTTCTATTTATTATTAAGCTTTTGAAGTATAACAAGCTTTATAATGCTGCTTGTAAATCTGTCAATCAAAGTCTTATATATTTCGAATAGTATCAATTCTCTGAGAAAGATATTTATAATAAACTTATTGTTAAATATTGATCTTTCTATTTGTCTGTAAGTATTACAGTATACAATATAGAACTTTAGCCAATTGTTATTTAGTAAAATTTTAGAATTTATTTTCTATTCGGTAAAGTTAAATATAGCTTAAATATCTAATTGATGCATAATAATATAATATTTGGTTTAGAGCAAATCCAGTATCTGTTTCGGCCTGTTATATGCTTTAATTTATAATTAATTAATTATACTTAACTTTTGATCTAAATAAAATATAAAGCTGGCTGATACTTTGCTTTATTCTCTTATCTTTATTGAGTTTGTCTATTATTTTCGAACAGATTCTGATAAGATTTGTATATATATCTATAATATATTAAGCTTTATTTTCGCTGCTGCCTATTCATTTTCGGTTATTGTACTAAAACTGGTTAGTATATCTGTTATTAAAAACTGTACATTTATCTCTATAGCAATCTTTTTAATATTGCAAAATCACTCCTCTTTATTCTTTGCATTTAGCATATTAACAGCTTTCTATAGCTCTTCTTTATAATTTCCTCTGTCTATTTCTATTATATATTTGTTTAATTTATAATATAAAAAAGAAGAATGCTCGGCTGGTTTCGAGCGTGATATAGATATTATAGTACTTGTTTCTTGAAATTTTCTCTTTCAATTTCCGAGCTTTATATTGCATATTGCAAATTGCGAATTGCATATTGCGTATCTCTTCTCTTATAGGCTAATACAGACTTATAACCTTTTACAATAGTAAAGTACTAGCTCAGCGGAAGAAAAGGAATTATTGATTAATTAAAAGAACTTTACAGAAGCTCTTCCAAAGCTCTACTAAGGTGCTAAAATAGACTAACTATATTTGGACTGAAGCTCCGCTTTAGTCCAAGTACACAAGCTCCACATAGTAAAGTCAGGGGCTCGGTAAGCCAGCCAATTCCGTTTCCTAACTTAACAAATACATTTTATAAATTCTTTAATTTATATAATTATTTAATATTTAAATTATATAATTAACTATTAGACTAATTATTTATAATTATATTTTTTTTTTATTATTTATATTATATATTTGCATATTATACAGCTAGCATTCTGAAAACTTAAAACTATATCTAAATAATATATATTAAATATATAGGCCAGAAAATAAACAAAGAGTATAGGCTTCAAAATAAACAAAGAATATACAGGCCCCAAAGTAAACAAAAAGGTTACATATGGCTAAACCCGAGCCCTAATAAGCCGGTTCAAGTGAGAACAGTGGCTGAAGAGCTGGTGTGGCTGGGAAATCACGGGACTGGTTACAAGGTTTGGACGGCGAGAAGGCTGGCACGTGAGGTCCGTGACACTAGGCTAACATATTCAGAATCGCAAACTGTTTCTTGCCTACTAGACTAAGTAGCGTCCTTCCTAATAAAAAAGATCATTCCATGCTAAAACTTCAGACAATATCCTTATATAATCCGTTTCCTTATCTGGCATTTCAAAGAGCGGTTGTACGCTTGAAAACGCAAGCAGGTTCGGGAACTGCCATTCTTGTAGAAATGTAGTCTCCATCGTCGTCAATATCATTAAGTGTGCAGACCCCATCTGTTTCCCCTACTTCAGTTGTTAGAATGCGTAATATATTTACGACGTTTAATAGCACCTATTGGCAGTATACATACGCAGTACAGGGAGAGATGACACAAGCACAGCGAAGCTTGCGCATGCGATAAAAATGCCCTGGAACCGCATATTGAATATATGAGATAGTATAAATTGTTTGGTGTGTAAGCTGAGACCGGAATGGTGTTATAATTGAGCACTGGGAATTGAAGACTGAGACGGGTCCCTAAATGTTAAAACTACACCTTGGGTATTTATACAAATCACCTAGTCTAGGAAAGCGATCTCCCAGGGGTGTAGAGAGTGCAGGTTTGGGTTAATTTAGATTTAATATACCCTCTTTATTCAAAGTCAATCAAGTGAAATTAAATGCAACATCCTTATACTTCTTCCATTCATATCTCAAGGGTTAGTTGTTGGTATTTTGTTTCCATATTAGGAAGCTAGGATAAAACATATCAGCTGGTGGAAAGGTTGTGTAACTTGGTGTCTCTACAACGTCAAAGTTGTATGTTTCAGGTAAATGCAGACCTTGATTATGGGAACAGGCAATCAAAACTTGTGAGTTGTTCAATTTTGAAGCTGAATGTATGATGTTATAGCCAACAAAACACCCTGCAGTACCAAATGGTTTGGCATGGTAGGGTTGGCTGACCCCTGCTTGCAAAAATTAGACCAGTCAGAATGACCACACATGCAGGAGATAAAGGTTGATTGCTATACCCTAGATACTGAATGTGACCCATCGGCCTAGTGGGGGCCAGCAGCTGAGAAAATTATGCATGCACTTGCTGTGCACTTGGTGCATCAGGACCAACCGGATAATCGTCAAGATGATGGCCGCCGCTTGCGGGGTATTTCTCCTATGGCGTTGAACAACACTTCACACTGCCATACAACAATACGAGTTAGGATGGTAAGCGATCTACAAAGCAATGCTGCGAGCTTCTTGCATACGGGGGTTATAAGCCTGATCTAGTGTAGCCCAATTCAGTAAAATGACCCATGAATTTTAAGCGCACTATTCTGTATTTCCAGTAATTGGAACACACCAAAATCTATTGGTATTGATCAGTATGTTTGAATATGTGTTCCAAATTCCTTTTTGGTATATTTAAAGCGTGATCACAAACCTGACTAGTTATAGTTGGGGCCTTTCTTCAGAATCTATCAATGTCGGCTACTCTAGTTACATTGCCCATAACCTGAACAAAAAGCACTTTACCTGAGGTTCCACCATGACTACCACATTAGTTAACCCTTAATACCCTTTGTATTTACCATATAAAATTATATTTATCCAAATATAATTTGAACAATTATCTATACTTATCTTTCCTATCTCTTAAATTACGCTATCAAAGAGCTCTGAAGCCAAAGTTATCATATCACCATAAGATCTAGCCTGTAATAATATTGTACAAAACAGACTACAAGAGCAACCTGACTCCTGGTTTTGGCTTCCCTAGATAATACACTCTTGTTAAAAATCTTGAATCAAGCCTACACAATGGGGACTATATTTGAGTCAGAACAGCTTCTGAAAGAAGAAGATTTAACACGCCCAAGATTCTCTTTTAGAAACTTCCGATCACAACGTCGGGGAAGTCTCCTCACCTTGCTGAGTTTCCTTGTTATTCTACTGACAGGAATGAATATCTTGCAATGGAAAGGATCATTATATAGAGAAAAGACTGACGCCGGAAGTACAAGTCGCTCACAATACGGTATTAATTGTTCTCGTGTCTCTTGGTTTTTGAGCGTCTCTAACAAAAGGATCTAGCTGGTCTATTGAGCAATGAGATCAAGATCAAGTGGACAGATGCATCGAGATTAAGCAGCAAGAATGAAACCGTGAGAGATCATGAATGGGACGTCATTGATTATGATAACGGTGTGGTTGCAGTGTCTAAAGAATGGGCGTCAGAAAAAGGACTACCAATGGGTGCAAGTTTTCCGTGGGATACTAGTAAAGCAATTTACCTGGTGAACGCGCATCACAACCTTCATTGCCTCGTAAGCGCATCAAGCTTCCTTGCTGCAAGAGTACTAAATATTGCAGAAAAACATATACCGTTCGTTAATGGAATACCGCAAAGGTTACCCACAGTCCTTTCCACCTCACCACATTATTCATTGCTTGGACGAGCTGGTCTCCGATGTCAAATGTAATTCCGACGACACGCTTCGATTCACTAAAATAGGCGCTGGGAAGTCAACTGCGATGGGCCAATACCGAATGTGTCGTAACTGGGATAAGCTTCAAGAATGGACCCGAGAGAATGCTGGTTGCTATCGCTACGGTAATCCAGATATCGAGGATAATAAAAAGAGCCAGATTCCCAGATATAGATTTTGCCCTGAAGGATCTAAAGATTTGGAGCATGTTCGAAAGTTTTTTGGGAAAGGGCAAGATTGGAAGCCATATGAGGAAAAGGCTTGGAGTTGGGAGGAGAATTGGGTTCCCTCAGAGAGCTGGTTGGAGAATTGGGTGAAGCCATCATAAGGCTGACCAGTTTCAAATTATCCTATGCTCACTCAAAATTACGAAGAAGGTCAGCAATCGTTTTCAACAAAAGATCTGCCTGTAGATGCACTCGAATAATTATGTCTACGTGTCAAGAATCCCAAATAGTCAGATCAAAGTTTCACATATAGTTGTTCAACGATTTGGAGTTTAGTTTCTAGTATTGAAGCACTTCCCATTGTTCTACTCTTTTGTATCTGCTGCAAAGTTTCAGCGGTGAGTTCATGAAATTCCCATAGAAAGGCTAGAAGTTAATAATAGCCTACCAAAAGAATTCTTAATTGAAGGTAAGTGCAACTTTCACGCCATTCCGGCTCTGTTTTGTCATAACATACTCCTCTACATAGTCCAAACAACCGTCCCGATTTTCGATGGCCTTAAACTCTTGTACCATTCTCACAAGGAAGAATGCCATATCTGTATAGGCGTTTTGCTGAGCCGGACACGTTCGGCGGCCTCCCATAAAGGGAATAAATTGCCAGCTATGTTTAAGCCCGACCATTCGTTCAGGTACAAATTTCGATGCATCCTCACCCCATATATCCTGGTCTCTATGCATGCAGCCATAGGATAATTCGATTTGGTCACCTGGTTGGAGTAGGATAGGATCTCGTCCTAGCTTCCCGCCACCAGTGGGGAGAATACAAGTAGAAAGACATGTTCTCCACTGTGCATCAACAGGATGTATGAGTCGAAGAGCTAGAAATTGTGGTCAATAGTGGAAAATTTCAAATATAGATCGTCTTTGCAACTCACTCTCCTCGATCACAGCCTGTACATACTTCAAAGACTTGAGAAACTCAAAGGTTAGCGCTTGCTGCGGTGCGATACAAGCCACTTCCTTTCTTAGTTTCTCCCATACTTCAACGTTTCTAGCGAGAAGGAACATCATGCTTCCTGTTACAGTTCCCACTGAGTCTCTTCCAGGGAAAAACACATTTAGAAGTTCGTTCCGAATGTAAAGCTTGTCTTCCGAGTGTCTTTGAACCAGTTCTTTAAGGAGAACATACTTGTAAGTCGGTGACATGGTGTCTTGATCGATCGGTAGTCCTAGCTCTTTCATGTGTTTTTGACGACTGATTTCTTCTTCAATGTAGCCGTCAACCATAGCGTGGATCTCTGCGCACTTTTGAAGCCATTTTTGGTCCGGGCCAATTAACCGTGAAAATTGTCCTGTCATGTAATTTTTTCGCATTCCCCGCAAGCCGTCGTCGAATGTATTTGAAAATTGCCGTGCTCCAAGAGCCCTGAGTTAATTGGAAGTTAGTATATACAAGTGGAAAAGAGTTCTCAGAATAGAAACTGAGGAAAGAGAAGTATGCTTACGATTCAGACGGTGAAAGAGAGCCTGCAGATTTGCCGAAGATGAATTCGGTAGAGCTATCCAAGAAAAGCATTTGTGTGAGAGGTTGGAGATCAATGGTAGACCTATCACGAGGAATATGATTAAGAAAGCGTTTGAAGTGAACTTCTAACAACGATAACTGCGACACCTGCGACCTGCTAAAAATAGGATTGATTATATCGCGAGATCTTTTCCATGATGTCCCGTCAACAGTAAATACACCATCCCCTAGCAGTGGCCCACATGCTTTACGATTTATAGGTTCATTTCCAAATTTATCCACTTCAGTAGCTGCCACGAATTGTATGTTCCGACTGTCCATGGTCATCCAATGGTTTGTACCAAAAAATAATGTGTGTACTGTCTTTCCATAGGTAGCGAATATTTCCTCGTTAAGAGCTCGCAAGTTTCCTGTTTTTGTGTGCTTAATTTTTTTGATGAACAAGTCTAATCCAAAAAGCGGATCTAGATGTTTGTACTTGACCGGCGAAGAACAGCCAGCCTTGTTTCTAATGGACCAAACAACCATTCTCTTCCATGAGAAGTACGCCGTTGAAACGAGAACAACTGAAAGCAGCAGTATAGATACGGAAGCGACCATTTTGATGTTGCGAGACAAAGTGAACAGGCATTCGTAGAGTGCTAATAGTCAGAAGCTGGGAGCTATCAAACACAAGCTAATTAAAAGATGATAAAAACGCTCGGAGACGGTTGACAACATATGTTTAACCGTGACTTCGAATTCGGGAGATCTTGGATCAGATAGACAACCCAGCTTTATCCAAGCGAAGCCAGGGCCTTTAGGCTGCTGCAACCTCGATGGTTACACAAGATGATGGAAGGTGGGTATGATGCACTCTGCATCTGTTCAAAACTGGTTCTTCTTGCATGTCATGGGCCTATCTACCTTCATATAATCTATCATCCCGGTGAGCTGCAGTAAAGAACAGCTATAGGGTGTAGCAACGGTGCTGCTCACCGCGATTCCTCTTTTGGCTATCGCATAGTATCTCAGAAGTTTGTAATATACAACGTATCAGGGGAAATAAATGTAAGTGGGTCGAAACAGACCGGGGTGTTTTCTGCTCAACCTTCACCATCTTCCTCAAATATTTCCAGAGCCGCTTTATTTTTTCAGCTGAGTTCCAGAATCTGGTTATAGAAAATAGCTAATAAGCGAGAAGCTTTTAATTTCAAAGCGGCATTATTTCATGCCCCCAGCTTTTGGTTGACCTCCCTGTACTCACCCTGGTTTGTTTGATCCCGACGTTGTAGCCATTCGTCTGCGCTGGCACCGTCCTTGATGTGATAGCAGGGTAATTACCGCCATAAGTCAGAAAAGGTAAATCTAGCCAATGAAAGGTGTTTTGAGAAAGTGCGGTCAGGGAGAGTGAAAACAGTTGGACTTCTCGGTCGCGCGTTGTAGTAACTCCCTATTGGTACTGTAGGTGCAGCTGCATGAGTCTGTAAGCAGACTGAGATTGCAACACGGAAATAACAAATCACAATGTCCATCATGCTATCCCCTCAACCCTCAGACATCTTCCGCGCTAGCAAGAGGAACATGCAATTTATATCCAGGCAGTCGGTAGCGAGTGAGAGAATCACTCAGACCTCCATCCAACTTTCAAACCTCTTCATTCAACTTCAATAGATAATAACGATAGCGAATAATAAAATAGGCTAGTTCTAACGCTAAACGTTAACGAGTAGCGTACAAAAAGCATATAGCCTTGACTAGGTATCGTGTGAGAGCAGGTTCCCCTTGACAACAACTTCTCGGCAGACGAGGGGACACGAGCATAGTACTTCGAACTGATGGTACAAATCTCTTGATACTTCAACAGACAGTCATAAATAGCTTACCTTAGGCCCCTCACAGTTGGATCAGGAAGAGAACAACTTCTTTTTTATCTCTGGCTCGAACTCCTAGCATCAAGTTTGCAAGTTGAGGACCAAATTCTTGTTCCGTTCATTTACCCAAAACCAAAATGTCCGCAGGCCTTAATTCCATAGTGTCGATCGGGTATCCCAGCACAGATCAACTCATCGCTGCTGCCGTCATCTTACCTGTTATGGGACTTGTCACAGTCTCACTTAGATATTTTGCACGCTTCTCTCGCAAAGTATCTTTCGGTGTTGATGATTGGCTTTTGATTCCAGCCTTGGTGAGCTTTCTGGTCTTGTATTGAAAATTGGCAGCTGACCAGTTCAATTAGCTAGCGGTGATAGGAATGGGCGTGTGCCTCGTCATTGGTGAGTTTGTCCTGAAACTTTGTCATCTCCCAGTTAAAGTTTCTAGGCGTTAAAAAGAAAGCGTTTGGCTATCCATCTCCGCCACCAGATTCCACTTCAATAGAAGCCCTATTGAAAGAACTTCAACCAGTGACTGTGCTCTCCGAGAAGGTAATT
>Ga0247807_10002519_pt1 | contig 10002 bp, 10 predicted proteins | sample UWRJL074202C1_FD_179931 | JGI IMG/M metagenome (GOLD analysis project Ga0247807, IMG submission 179931) | Plant litter microbial communities from Arlington Agricultural Research Station in Wisconsin, United States - UWRJ-L074-202C-1 | ecosystem: Environmental > Terrestrial > Plant litter >...
GTTTACTTAATTCACGAACCAATGGCAGCGGCTGTAGGTATCGGAATTGATGTAGAAGAGCCGATGGGTAATATGATCATTGATATCGGTGGTGGTACTACTGAAATCGCTGTAATTGCACTTTCTGGTATCGTATGTGACCAGTCTATCCGTGTTGCAGGAGATAACTTCGATTCAGATATTGTAAATTATATCCGTCGTCAGCACAACATTATGATTGGTGACCGTACAGCAGAGAAAATCAAAATTGAAGTTGGTGCTGCTTTACCTGAATTATCAGATCCGCCAGCAGATTTCGCTGTGCAGGGAAGAGATTTAATGACAGGTGTACCGAAACAAATTACTGTTTCTTACACTGAAATTGCACATTGTCTGGACAAATCTATCTCTAAAATTGAAGAAGCAATTCTGAAAGCATTAGAGATTACTCCTCCGGAACTTTCTGCAGATATTTACCAGACTGGTATTTACCTTACAGGCGGCGGGGCGCTATTACGCGGACTGGACAAACGTGTGGCAGCTAAAACTAAACTTCCGGTTCACGTAGCAGAAGATCCTTTACGTGCAGTTGTTCGTGGTACAGGTATCGCACTTAAAAATATCGGTGGCTATAAGTTTTTAATGCAATAAATTAATCATCACATACAGCATAAAAATGTGAGCAGCTTCAAAACTGTTCACATTTTATCATTTAAATAAAGATGAGAGCTGTATTTCAATACAGAATGAAGAAATATGCGCAACCTTTGGATTTTCATAAATAGATACAACGCATTTTTCCTGTTTGTCATTTTTTTTACCATTGGCCTGATCCTTACTGTTCAAAACAATGCTTATCAAAGAAGCGTGACTATTAACTCTACCAATGAGGTTGTAGGACATGCTTATGATAAATTGAATGTATTTAGGAAATACATGAATTTAGGAACAGTAAATGACAGCCTTGCTCTTGAAAACGCAAAACTTCATACTGCACTTTTAGCCCTTAAAAATATTGACAGTGCTAAAAATACCCTGGTAAAGGATACAGCAACCCATGTTCAGTATACCTATCTTGCTGCAAGGGTAATCAAAAACTCAGTTACTTTAAGAAATAACGTCATTACCATTAACAAAGGGGCTTTGGATGGTATAGAAAGCGGTATGGCCGTGATTTCTGCCGGACGGGGCGTAGTGGGTATTATCCGTGATGTTTCCCCTCATCTGGCTACCATAGAATCTTTATTAAACAAGGATGCTAAAATAAGTGTAAGCATCAAATCAACAAAAGCATTGGGTTCACTGGTATGGGGCGACAGGAATTCAGATTACAGAACAGCTTATATCAAGGATGTCCCCAACCATTTCAAAGTAAAGTTAAAGGATACCGTAATTACTTCTGGTTTTGGATCATTCCCTCCCGGCATACAGGTAGGAACGATCAGTAACAGAGGGATCTCGACAGGGGATAATTTCCTGACCATCCAGATTAATCTTTTTAACGATTTCAGTACTTTACAGTATGTATATGTGATCAAAGACAAATTGGCAGAGGAAGAAAAAGCATTAGAATCAAAATTGCCAAATGAACAGTAAAATTATATTAATCAATATCCTAAGGTGGTTCATCCTGCTTTCTATACAAATTCTTTTGTTAAGGAACCTCAGCTTTTATGACCTGGCAACTCCTTTTACTTATATCTTATTTTTATTACTGCTTCCCTTTAGTATACCTAACCTCGTTTTATATATCATCGCCTTTGGTACGGGTTTAACACTGGATGCTTTTTATGATACTTTAGGCGTGCATACTGCTGCTTGTGTCACACTGGTATTTGTTAGGATTTTGTTTATTTCTGTTACGGTAAGCCGTGATAATTTTGATGAACCTGAACCTACTTTAGGTAATATGGGATTTAAATGGTTTGGCTTATATGCCCTGCTATGTACCTTTGCACATCACCTTGTACTTTTCTTATTAGAAGCTTTTAAATTAACAGAACTCTCCTATACTTTGTTAAGATGCCTGCTTAGCGGTATCTTTACTTTATTCACTGTTATATTGATAGAATTTATCTTCTATAATAGAAAAATGCGCTAATGGAGAATCTTTTCAACCGGAAATATATTATACAGGGCCTGTTTATAGTAGTTGCGCTTATTTTAATGGGGCAGCTTTTCTATATACAAGTGGCCAGTGACCGTTATTTCCTGTCTGCGAACAGTAATGTACTGCGTAAAAAGTATACTTTTCCGGCACGGGGAGTAATTACTGACAGGAATAATAAAGTATTGGTTCAGAACGAACCTGTATATGACCTGATGGTTACTCCCAGCCTGGTCAAACCATTTGATACGCTTGCTTTATGCCGGATTATCGGTATTGATATGGAGGGCTTTCACAAGCGTTTTAACAAAGCCAGGAACCAGTCAAAATACCAGCGTTCTGTATTCGAGAAACAATTATCCGTACAAACTTATGCTGCTTTACAGGAAAGACTTTCCCGCTTTATTGGTTTTGAGACACAGAACAGAACAGTAAGACATTATCCGGATAGTGTTGCAGGACAGTTTTTTGGTTATGTAAAAGAGGTTTCTGATAAAGATATTGAAGAAAGTGAGGGTTATTACCGCCCTGGGGACTATATAGGAAAGTCAGGTGTAGAACGTCAGTATAATGATGTATTGCGTGGGGAACGCGGGGTAGAGAATACGATTTACAATGCAAGGAACGTACCTCAGGGAAGTTATCTGAATGGTAAGTTTGATACGCTGGCTGTTTCTGGAGAAACACTGGTTTCTTCACTGGATATAGATATTCAAAAACTGGGTGAACAGCTGCTGAAAAACAAAGTAGGAAGTATTGTTGCCATAGAACCTAGCACGGGTGAGGTACTGGCTTTTGTCAGCAGCCCGACTTACGATCCTAACCTGATGGTTGGAAGACAGCAGGGTAATAATTACATGGATATTTTCCGTTCTCCAAACAGGCCTTTCAATGTCAGGCCGCTTTCTGGTTATTACTCTCCTGGCTCTTCTTTTAAACCCCTGGATGATTTAATTGCACTGCAGGAAGGCGTAATTGATCCGAATACCACATTTAACTGTCCGGGCGGCTATTGGGCAGGAAACCACTTTGTAGGCTGTGAACACGTAGATGGAAATATTTCATTGCGTAAAGGACTGGCAAGATCTTGTAATACTTATGCCTGTTATGTGTTTCAGAAGCTGATGACGCAGAAGAAATTTAAAAACAAAATTGAGGCTTATGACTCCTGGGCTGCGAAAGTCCGAAAGTTCGGTTTAGGTTCTAAACTTGATCTTGATATGCCATTTGAGCGTAAAGGAAGGCTGTTCTCATCCGAAGAGTATACAAAAAGATTTGGCAAACACTGGGGATATACCACAGTAATCTCATTGGCAATTGGCCAGGGAGAGATGAGCGCAACGCCTTTACAGATGGCCAATATCATGGCTATTATTGCCAATAGAGGATATTATATTAAACCCCATCTGATTAAAGGTATCGGGGAAAAGAAACAGGTAAAAAAGGAATATCTGGTTAAAAATTCGGTAGATATTGATGCAGCACATTTTGAACCTGTAATTGATGGGATGCAGGATGCAGTAAATGCACCATATGGTACGGCCAGAGCTTCTGCCATACCTGACATCCTTTTCTGCGGAAAAACAGGTACGGTACAAAATCCTCATGGAAAAAACCACTCTGTATTTGTAGGTTTCGCCCCGCGTGATAACCCTAAAATAGCTATTGCTGTAATTGTAGAAAATGCTGGTTTTGGTGGTGCTTATGCCGCACCTATCGCCAGTTTTATTACGGAAAAATATTTAACACGTAAAATTTCAGGCAGCAGACTTGCGCAGTCAGAAGCTATGAAAAAGGTAGTTGTATTACCTGAAGTACCTAAACCTAAAATTAAATGGGCCCCTAAGGTTGCTGATAGTGCAGCTAAACCTGTAACAACCTTACCGGCATCACCAGAAAATAAGATTATAACTAATAAAACAACGATTAACTAAGCAAATGAGTACGCAACAAGGCAGCCGCTTCTTCTTTAATGTAGATTGGATCACAATTTTGATTTATACGGCTTTATGTACCATTGGCTTTGTAAATATCTATGCTTCGCTTTATAACCCGGAAACTTCTGCAGTATTTAATTTCTCCAGTAACTACGGTAAACAGTTAATTTATATCATTACCGGTCTGATCCTTGGATTTTCAATTCTGCTGCTTGATGCAAAGTTTTTCAGTGTGTTCTCTCCTATAGTTTATGGGATTACCATGCTGCTGCTTATGGCTGTACTGGTGGTCGGCCGTAAAGTAGCGGGGAACCAGGCATGGATTCCTTTAGGGGCTTTCAGGTTGCAGCCGTCTGAGCTGGCTAAATTTGGTACAGCACTGCTGATTGCCAGATATGTAGGGAATTTCAATCCAAAATTCACTGATATTAAATCTATTTTCTTTGCGGGACTGATTATAGGATTTCCATTATTACTGATTATGCTGCAACCGGATACAGGGTCTGCGCTGGTATTCCTTGCTTTTATGTTCCCTTTATACAGAGAAGGTTTATCTGGTTATTTTCTATTGATATTTCTGGGGATGATTGTCCTGTTTATTGCAGACTTCCTGGTGCCGTCTTATATCCTGATTCCTATTATCGCAGTAGCTGGCGGATTCTTTATTTACCAGAACCGCAGAAAGCAAAAGATGATGTTCTCTATGATCTTTGCTACTGTTATTGCTATTGCTTATTTATTTTTAGTAAAGGTTGCTTACGAAAAAGTTCTTGAACCACATCAGCGTACCCGTATCGAAATTATGCTGGGTCTGAAAACCGATCCTAAAGGTGCAGGTTATAATGTCATACAATCAAAAATTGCTATTGGTGCAGGTCAGCTGACCGGGAGAGGGTTTCTGGAAGGCACACAGACTAAATACGGCTATGTACCTGAGCAAAGTACGGATTTCATCTTCTCCACTATTGGTGAAGAATGGGGTTTTATGGGTTGTTCGGTAGTGATAGGATTATATATCTTTTTATTGTTAAGAGTCATCAACCTCGCCGAAAGGCAGCGGTCTACCTTTTCAAGGGTTTACGGATACTGTGTGGCCAGTATTATCTTTTTTCACGTCTTTATCAATATAGGGATGACGATAGGCATCATCCCGGTAATCGGTATTCCTTTACCATTTATCAGCTACGGAGGCTCTTCTTTATGGAGTTTTACGGTATTACTGTTTATTTTCCTTAAACTGGATTCAAACAGAATGGGCTTTATTTAACGGTGAAGCGCTGGTTTAATAATTCATAAAACTGATCTACAGTTTCCTGTTTGGATGCCCAGTTATTTTTTACCGCATAATTACGCTGTAAAAATTCATCTGCACTTTTAAAATCCGGCATTTTATTGATCAGATCTATTGCTTCAGCATATGCCAGGTTATAACTATTAAACAGGTCTTTAATATAACGCATCTTATCATTCAGACTGATAGCCTGTCTTAAGTCCTTAATCTGGACTCTGCTGCTGTCTGTATTCACATTCCGGACACTTGTATTACCAGACAGGATATCGTTCAGTGTTGGCTTTGCTGCTGGTTTGATGTCTTCAGCAGGAGTATGGCTTTGTACCGGAGCAAATAGCTCTTCCTGAACAGGTTCTGCTTCAATTTCTTCTTTAACCTGTTCAATTACAGGAACGGTTTTTTCATCTGCTGCCAGGTTTTCAGTTTCTTCTGTTACAGCAGTCATGATTCCCGCTTCTTGAGCCTCTGGTTCCGGCTCTTCCCTGATTTCTTCAATCTCAACTTCTGTGACTGTTTCTGTTACTAAAAATGGTTCAGGTCCAACCTCGTCATCCTCCGGCAATTGTAAACCCAGACTATCCATCTCTCTGAGTTTCTGCTTTTGTGCAATAATCAGTTCTTCTTCTTTACTTAATGGCCTGTCAAATATTGCATCTACAGACTTCTCTTCAAATTCAAACTTATCTGTAGAAGGCTTTTCACTCAGAATAAACTCAAAATTGGAGGGTTCGTTATCCAGTTTAAAAATATCATCCAGAATAGGTTTTGCAGGCAATATTTCAGTATGCCCGGATAATATCCGCTGGTCAGCACCACTATTTATCTTCTTAATTATATTGACATGGTCAGATAAGAAATTGGCATTCGCCAGAAAAAGTTCAAGCTCTAATTCATTGAGTTCACGGGGATTTTGAGCTAAATATTGATATTGATCATTTAACTCATTGAGTATCTGCCCTATCTTTTTGAATATATCCTCCTGGTTCATCATAGTACTATAACGTAAGAATTAGTGATTTATGTTGATAACTAAACACTCAAAAGTACTACAAAATTTCGATATTCGCCGGTCACTACACCCCCAGAATACAGCATGTTATTTAGCGAACAAAATTACAGCAGAGGAGAATATGGCGGCAGCATTGAAGTAATTTGCGGCTCCATGTTTTCAGGCAAAACGGAAGAACTGATCAGAAGATTAAAACGCGCAGAGATTGCAAAGTTAAAAGTAGAGATCTATAAACCTGCAACAGATACCCGTTACGATGAAACCGCAGTCGTATCTCATAATTATAATTCCATTGAAGCTACCCCTGTAACTCATTCTTCTGCAATCCTGTTACTCAAAGCTGACACCCAGGTAGTAGGTATTGATGAGGCACAATTTTTTGATGATGAATTGCCTGAAGTATGTAATAAACTGGCTAATAAAGGGATAAGGGTTATTGTGGCCGGCCTGGATATGGATTTCAGCGGACAGCCTTTTGGACCTGTTCCTGCCCTGATGGCTATTGCGGAACTGGTTACTAAAGTGAATGCTGTATGTGTAAGATGCGGTAGTCCTGCTATGTATTCTTTTCGCAGGGTAGCCAGTGACGCTAAAATTCTGCTGGGAGAGAAAGAAAGTTACGAACCAAGATGCAGAGTGTGTTTCCACGCTAAGGATTAGGCTTCACAAAATAAATATTCCCGTCTTTAAAACTGTATAGCTTAGTTATTTGTGCACGTTTACCCAGTTCTTTTAAATTGATCAGGTCAGGATCATCTATTGCTTTGAACCAGATCAGATATACGCCTTTTTTCAGAAAAAAATCAGAAACATCTTCCCTGTCAATACGATGTGGTAAGGAAGCTGCTCTTTGCTCTCCTTTAAAATATACAGCTTCTGCTGCATTAGAATATAATTCATATTCAGGCTTAAAAATGTGGTGATGCTGTCTGAGAAATCCTGAGATCTGCGAGTTTTTCCATGAATCATCTGTATAGCCGGCTATTCCATAAGTTCTGGCTTCCTGATACATTTCATTAAGTTTTTTAAGCTCATTTAGCTGAAAGGCAATAGCTGCCAGGCTTATCAATGCCAAGGCCGTATACTTTAGCGGTGCTGCTGATTTCCTGAGTGTTCCAGGTATCCAGCAAGTAACTGCAATCAGCATCGGGACAAATAAAGGAGAAATAAACCTGTTATTAATCTGTTCAAAATGCGAAAGCGTAGAAATCCCGATAATGAATACCGTGTAAACAATAAAAGTAGCTGTAAAGCAATTTTCTGCTGTTGTATAATTTTCTGCAAACCAGCTTCGTTTTAAGAATACGATACAAATAATCACCAGGAGGAATACAGAAATAAAAACATAGATTGCCGGATAGTTTTCCAGAACCGGAAACCACCAGCAGATTACCTTTCCGTAATAAAAAATATTATCTCTTAAAGAAGTTATTCCAGCTTCTCTTGAACCGGTAAGTTCACCAGAAACCATTCTGTTATGCACCAGATTTGCAATCAGCAGGGAAATTGAAAGAAAACCGAAGATGAAACAATGAAGTACTTTTTTACGCCAGGCTAATGAACGGTCAAAGACCATCATCATTAACCCTGTTGCGATCAATGTAATACCAGCATAGCGTGTCACACAGGCCACTGCAGCAATCAGTGCACAGATAAACAGGCTGGTAACAGTATAGCTCCTGAGGTAGCGTATCAGAGCTGCTATAAATAAAATCGTCAGCAGGATAAATAATGTTTCAGACCATAACATGGTATACACATCAAACAGAGACGGACTGATTGCAATAGTTAATAAAACAGCAATTTTATACAACTGGTTACTTTCCTGGAAAGAATCAATCAGATAGCCCGTACAAAAAATCAACGATGCAAAGAGAAAAGCATTCAGATAAGGTGCGAAAGCAACTACATCAACTCTGGAAAAAAAAGTTACGATGCTCAGAAAAAACGGGTAAAACAATGGAAAATCAACCAGTGGCCTGAGCCCGTATTCTATCGGTGAGCCGTAATTAAAAATATTCCTTGCTGTACTGGCATAAACAATAGAATCCGGAGAAATCCCGATACCAGAATGACTGGTATAAATTAAGATCAGGATAAAACCTATGAGTGAAACAAAAAGGCTATCCAGATGTTTGAAAGCCAGCAAACCAGCAATGGTCTTATTCATTTAGAGTTGAAAATCAAATATAATGTAACAAATATAGTGAATGAGCATGATTAATAAAGCAATTAATAGATGGACAGATATTAAGATTAGCTTTTGTAGAGGCTTTTGTAATAATTATAGAACATTATACAGTTAAAGATTTTTTCTGTATCTTATCGTCTTGTTGCATTCTGATATTTGCAACCTGTTAAAACTCAGTATTCATATTAAAAGGCTTAAAAATTATTAGAAAAAATATCTTCTGTTACTATATAATAAAATTTTTACAAATATTGAAATATATTAAAATTAGCAACATTATATTGTCAAATTTCAATAAATTAACTTAAATAACAGAAACAAACTATATTTACATTTATTTGTGTAAATTATAAATGGGAATATAAATTACTTAGTTGGCAAATGGAAGGAAAGGTAAAACTCGATCTTATTGAACAGCATGTGGTTGATTTCGTCAGAAAATTAAGAGCTGATAAGAAGTTAAGACAGGAAGATATTGCGTACATAATCGGGGTTAAAGCATCTTTTATCGGCAATGTCGAAAATAGCGGCAATCCGGCAAAGTATAATTTGAAACACATTAATGTATTTGCTGATCATTTTGGCTTATCTCCAAAAGACTTTCTGCCAAACACAGCGCTGATCGAAAAAAAAGACAAAAACCTATAGGGTGAAAAACGAACTGGTTTAATGGGTTGTTTATTGAGCCCGTTAAACCAGTTAATTTATATTTTTTCTCAGTGAATTATACCATTCTTTATAAAATGCCCTGTAAACAACTGTTCGTTTCTCCAGGTTTTCTTCTTTCTTCAATCTGTCATCCAGTAAAAGTAATCTGTCCCCATACCATTTGTGAATTTCCTGGTGTACCGGAATTGTATTCTTATGATCACCAAGACTTAGCCTCATCATTCCAAAAAGAGACATACATGAATTAGTTTCCACAAACTCGATCAGGTTCAGTGCTCTTTCATAAGCCAGAGAAATATGATTCATAAAATACTGCAGTACCTGGTTGGTGGCAACGCCATTCATCCTGCAGAGCAGGTTAAAATCAAATGTTAGTGATAAGGAACGATATTCATCAATTTGAAAACTCGTGGGGTAATCTACCAGTGGGGACATCTCCGTTTCCCACTCTTTCATCAGCAGAAAACTTTCTTTCATTTTATCTACTGTAGACAAATAGGCATTGTCATTCAGATCACTGAGCATTAAAATGTACTTTAAAGATACACGCTTTACCTTTCGGTCGGTAACTGCCTTTACCTCACCCTGAACTTCTGTTTTACAATCGACAACGATACTTGTAGCCCATAACGATACAGCTTCCATCTCACCTCCGTTAAATGCATAAAAAGACACCCTGTTAATAAAATATTGCAGCACTTCTTCATGTTTCAGATTGTTGACCGTACAGGCTACTTTGAAATCTTCAGTATAGGTTAACCTAACTCGTTCTTTTGAGTCCATATTATTTATTTTTATTCATCACAGGCATAACCATGT